>Ga0208612_1000041_pt1 | contig 94700 bp, 97 predicted proteins | sample AntDryMetagUQ889_FD_188089 | JGI IMG/M metagenome (GOLD analysis project Ga0208612, IMG submission 188089) | Polar desert microbial communities from Antarctic Dry Valleys - UQ889 (SPAdes) | ecosystem: Environmental > Terrestrial > Soil > Desert | place: Antarctic Dry Valleys | collected 2008-12-31 | reverse complement strand
CATCGCCATCCCGCACCCCCTAGCTCGCCCGACCGGACGAGCCGAGCATAGGACCCCGGTCGGACCTCACCGCGGCGGGTTTTTGGACAGGCCCTTAGACGGCCTTACAGGTCTGCGTGCCGGTGTAGAACTGCTTCTGCACCTCGTGCTGGGCGAGGTCGAACGCCTGGTCGTAGGCACCGAGCGCCTCCGCCTCCCAGTAGAGATCTGGAGTGACGCCAGGGCCGATGATCGTGGCCCGGTAGCGCTTGCCCATCCCGGACGGATGCGTCTGCCCGGCCCACTGGTGCTTGTAGAAGCCGTAGCAGAACTTGCCGGAGCCCTTGTGCATCAGGAAGCTGTTCTCACGCTTCCAGCCGCTGCCGTAGGCCGAATTGAAGGTATCCACGTAGAGGTTGCGCCCGAAGCTGTCGAGCGGCACCCCGGTGGAGGTCGACTTGAACCCGTGCACCGCCTTCCCGAGGTACGTGAAGGAACCGAAGATGTGGTGGAAGCGACGGTAAGCCCAGTTCAGGTTCACCGTCAGCTCGGCGATGGGGCCTTCCCAGTGCGAGAGCCGCAGCTCCCAGACAGCGCTCCTCGCGGTCGGTGTGACCCCATAGTTCGGGAGCATCCGCTGCCACGCCTGGATCGCCCAGTAGGAGCCGTCGGGTGCCGTGCAGGCAGTGACCAGCCAATGCAGCGCCGGGCCGTCGTACGCGCCGCACGCGTTCTTGAACGTCTTCCAGACCGGCCGCTTGTACGTCCCGTAGCCACCCGAATAGTCGATCTTGAAGGCAATCTGCTCCCGTGCCAGTGTCGGCTGGATCGCGTTGACGGCGCCCCAGACGAGCACGTTCGACCGCTTTCCGTCAGCGTCATACGTGAGGAGTGCCTGACCCTCCGTGTTGACCTCGAGCGTCACGTTCTTTGCGTTGCGAGCGATGATCTCCGACGCCGTGGCCGAGGTGGGAACCATGACGGCGGCGAGCGACGCTGCGAGTGCGACCGTGCGAAAGCGCATAAAGCGAACCACCCCAGTTCTCGATGAGACGACCCTCTTCTTCTCGGCAAAGCCGAACGAGGACAGCGCCACTGAACCGAGGGATTCGTATTGGCGTTCCGTAAAGACGCCGACGAGCGGATCGCTACGCCCGTTGGCCGAACCGGTTCTGCCTAGAGCGCAGGGAGCTCGGCACGGACCGCGGTGCCGGCACCCGGGACGCTCGAGACGGCGAACTGGCCGCCGACCGCGGCCACCCGGTCGGAGAGGCCCTGCAGACCGCTCCCGTTCGGGTCGGCACCGCCACGCCCGTCGTCGGTGACCTCCGCGACGACCCGGCCGTCCTCGAACGCCACTCGAACCGTGATGAGCCCCGCGTCCGCGTGCTTGGCTGCGTTCGCGAGTGCCTCTGCGACCACGTAGTAGGCCGCTGCCTCGGTCGCGGGCCCCGCCCGCTCCTCGGGCAGCTCGAGCAGCTCGACGGGCAGGAGGGCGCGTTCGGCGAGCGCGCGAATGGCAGGGCCCAGGCCGTGCTCGGTGAGCATTCGCGGATGGAGCCCGCGGACGAGCTCCCGGATCTCCTCGAGCGCCAGCTCGAGCTCTGCTTGTGCTGCGTGAACCAGCTCGGGGACAGCGGCCGGCCTGGACTCGAGCCGCTGTTTGATCAGGTGCAGGTGGAGTAAGACCGTCACGAGACGCTGCTGGGCGCCGTCGTGCAGGTTGCGTTCGATTCGGCGGCGCGCTGCGTCACCGGCTGCGACAACCCGCGCACGCGACTCCCGTAGATCCCGCATGGCCTTCCGCACGTCGGTCACGTCCCGGACGATCACGACGACCTCGTCCCGAGCCGCCGGTGCGATCCGCAGCTCGAAGTCGCAGGTCTCGCCGACGTACGTGCGCAGCCGATAGTTGACGGTCGCGAGCTCGCCGGACGCAAGCGCCGTCGCGACGCCTTCCATCAGCCGCTCGGCGATCTCCGGCTCGAGCAGGTCACGCGCGTTCGCTCCGATGACGGTGTCAGGCGGATTGGCGAGTCTGGACAGGTCCCCCGCGATCTCGAGATAGGTCCCGTCGGCGCGCAGTCGTAGCAGCAGGTCCGGCAACGCCTCGAGCAGCGCTCGGTGGCGCGCCTCGACAGACGCGGACCTCCCGTCCATTGCAGGCATGGTAACGGCGTCACAGCGAGGAATCCGAGCAGGAACCCGGGGTCGTGAACGCGAAGCATGGGCTTCCGACGGAGGGAAGGGACGAGGATGGAGCACTCAGCTGCGAACAGGCGACTCTGGCACCGGAGTGCCGGACTCTGCGCGTTCGGGCTCTTCTGCTCCGGGCTCCTGCTGGCCGCTGGACTGGGTAGGGTCGTGCTGATCGTCGCAGCTCTCGGCGTGTTCGGCGTTTTGGCTCTGCTGAGTGCGTGGCTCCTCTTCCGTCAGCGAGCCTCCGTAGCCAGCTCGCTCGCCACCGGCTGTCGAGTCGCCGCCCCGGTTGCGGTCCGTCTGACGAAGGCTGCGCAGACGCTCGCAGAGCGGCTCGCGCTCACCGCGAAGCGGACCACCCATCGATCTTCGAGTTGGGCGCGCAAAAGCGGGCGCCGCGCCCGCCCGCTGGCGTCGCACCTGCGGCGAAGAGCGGTGGCTGCCGCTGCCGAGGGCGGGCCGGCCGTGAGAGCCGCGCAGGAGGCACTGTGGCAGGTGCTGCGGGCAATGGTCAAGGCCATCGCCGATAACGGCTCCAGGGTGGCCGCATTGTTCGCGTCGGACATCGCCACGTACCGGCGAGGCGCTAGCAACGTTCGCCGGCGCCAGCTACCACCCTCGTCACGATTCGTGGGTTGGGATGCAGCGTACGAGGAGGATGCGCTCCGCACGAAGGACGAGATCGAGCCGACCGCAGCGAGAGAGCGGGTTTCCGCCGCTTCATAGCCGCGCGGGATGAAGTCTCAGGTGCGGTGAGAGCCCAGAGGTACTGGAGCGCGAAAGCAGAGCGGAGAGGACCAAGAACTAGATTTCGAGCGAAAAGGCGATTCTTTTCGCCTAGTGGTTTACAATTAAGTAGAATTGAATAGAGTTTCGGAGGCATGGAAGCCCTTCGTCTTTCCGCCCTCCCCAGGCTACGAATTGGATTCGTAGCGCTCCTGTCCCTGCTCGCTCTCGCTACTGCTTCAGCCCCTGCGTTGGCCGGAAATCAGCCACACCCCGCGCTTGATGCAATTGCGTCGGGGGTCGCAGGTCGCCCCGTAACGGTGCAGTGTGAGAGCTCCCAGACCGACTGGAACGCCACCATCGCCGCAATCGAAGGTAGTCCCTCGCGTGCAGGTGGCTACGTGCGGAGCGTCGACTCGAGCGTGGTGTATCTCTCTCCGACCGAGTGTTTACCGCTCCACCGCGCGCTGAGCGCCGGCTACAGACGTGCCGGTATCTATCCCTTGACCTCCGCGATCTTCACTCTTGCCCACGAAGCGGTGCATCTTCGAGGCATTACGGACGAGGGCGTCACTGAATGCACTGCGTTGCCGCTTGTCACCGAGCTTGCCGTCGGACATTTCGGCGTACCGCGGACCGTCACTCAGACATCGACGCGGATCGTGCAGAAGTGGGTCGAGCGCAGAGTGCAGGGCACCAGCAAGCGGATTCGTGTTGCCGTTGCGGTAACAACTCGCACTCGGGTCACGAACCCTGATCTCGCTCTGATTCAGGAAACCGCTGTTGAGCTGCATCGCGGACGCTCTGCTGAGTATCAGGGCGATTGCTAATCACGAACCGCTGAAAGTTGCCGTAAGCGCAAGTGGGGGCCACCGTCGAGCGGGGAGATGCGCGAGCGGCGGGGGTGGGATTTGAACCCACGGGACGCTTGCACGCCCAACGGTTTTCAAGACCGCCGCGAAAGCGCCAATTTGCAGGGATTATAGTCGTCATGCGCCAGTTCGTGCGCCAGCCTGCCGGCAGTGCTGCAGCGTCGAGCGATCCAGTGCGAGCGAGGCGCAGATCCGAGGTGCAGGCCAGCGCGGGTGGGACTCACTGGCCCCGGCGGTGTCGGCCGACGCGCGATTCGCTTGAGTCGCCCTCCCGCGGGCGTGCGATTGGAGCGCCGTCGACGGCGGCCAGCTCGACTCGCCCCCCCGTGCCGGCCTGCCCCTCGAGACATGCCACGATGACCGGGCCCGCATCGAGCCTGACCGAGGCGAGCACGACCGCAGGTGCGCCGGCCGCCTCGACGGCGTGGCGGACCGTCGTGACCTCCTCGACCACGCCGTCCTCGGCCCGCCCACGCCGCCACGACGCTCCCCCGCAGGCGGGGCAGAGGGCGCGGCGCGGAAAGAGCGTCTGGCCGCAGGTCCGACAGACCGAGACGACGAGGCCGCGCCTCACCTCAGGCGCTCCAAGACGGCCGCGTTCGCGCAGGCGCCGTAGCGATAGAGCACCCCACCGTAGCCCGTAACGAGCGCCCGTCGCGCACCGGCGACCTGGCGCTCGCGCGCCTCGCCGCGGAGCTGTCGCACGGCCTCGACCAGACCGTGGAGCCCTCCCGCCGCGCCGGCCTGGCCCGCGGAGAGCTGACCTCCCGACGTGTTGAGCGGGAGTCGGCGAGGTGCGATCGTCTGCGCGACGAACCGCTTCGCCTCACCCTCGCCGAAGAAGCCGAGGTCCTCGAGCTGGACGAGCACCATCACCGGGTAATCGTCGTAGACGCTCGCGACGTCGACGTCGTCCGGTCCGGCGCCCGTCTCCTCCCAGAGCGCCTCCCTGCTGAGCGCGAGGCCGGTGCGCAGGCCGTCGCCCTCCTGCTGGTCCCAGTTGTACGAGGCCCTGAGCGCGCGAACCGCCACGGGTCGGCGCGTGCCGCTCGCAGCCACGACGAGCGCGTCGGCCCCCGTGACGACTGGGGCGCAGTCGTAGCGCGAGAGCGGCTCGGCGACCATCGGGGCGGCGAGGTAGTCCGCCATCGTCAGCGGCTCGCGATAGACGGCCCCGGGGTTCCGCGCCGCCCACTCGCGCTGCGCGAGCACGAGCTCGCCGTAGTCCTCCCGGACGAGGCCGTGCCGAGCCATGTGGCGCTGGGTCAGGAACGCGAAGAGCGCATTCGGGCCACCGAAGCGAAGCGGCGCGAGGTAATCGCGCGTCGCCGCGTTGTAGGCGGCGACGAGAGCGGCGAAATCGTCGCGGGTGAGATGGTCGCCGGCCAGGACGAGGACGGCGTCGGCGTCTCCCGCCTCGACCGCGCGCACAGCGTGCTGGAGCATGTTGATCCCCGACGCGCCGCCGTTCGTGTCTTCCATCAACCAGCGGAGCCGCAGGCCCAGCTTCCACGCGAGGTCGATCGCGTGGTCGGGCGCGAGCGAGAACGAGGCAACCGCGAGGCCGTCGACCGCACTGGGCTCCAGGCCGGCGTTCCGGAGCGCCCGTTGCGCCGCGTGGGAGAGCAGCGACTCCGTCGTCGTGCCGCGCGACGGGTGCCGGCTGTAGGGCGCCTCCCCCGCACCGGCGATGACGGCGTCCGCCACTGACTCGAGTCTAGACGACGCCCCGACGGTGCCCTATCCTCGCGCCTCGGGGCATGGATTTTCCCTTCGAGGAGCGAACGCTGCCGCGGATGCTCGAGCGGCAGGCCGAACGATTCGGCGAGCGGCCGCTCGTCCGGGTCGCCGGCGAGGAGCTCAGCTACACGGGGACACGGGACGCTGCCGCCCGCTTCGCCGGAACCCTCGCCGGCGCGGGCGTCCGGGCCGGCGACCGCGTCGCGATCATGTGCGGGAACCGGATCGAGCTCCTGGAGACCGTGCTCGGCTGCGCCTGGCTCGGTGCGATCGCCGTGCCGCTGAACACGGCGCTCCGCGGGGCGCAGCTCGCGCACGTGCTCGGGAACGCCGACCCCAGGATCCTCGTCGCCGACTCTGCGCTCGTGCGCCACCTCGAGCTCGTCGACCGGCCACCGCCCGCGCTCGAGCGGATCTGGGTGACCGGCGACACGCCGGAGCCACCCTGGCCGGACGTCCGCCTCGAGCCCTTTCCGGCGGGGAGCGATCCCATCGACCCGCACCCCGCCCGGCCGGGCGACACGCTCGCGATCCTCTACACCTCGGGGACGACCGGCCCCTCGAAGGGGGTCTGCTGCCCGCACGCGCAGTTCTACTGGTGGGGCGCCCTCACCGGGGCTCACCTCGGCGTTCGCGAAGGCGTCGTCCTCTACAGCGTCCTGCCGCTCTTCCACACGAATGCGCTCAACACGCTCTTCCAGGCCCTCCTTGCGGGTGCGACCTACGCCGTCGGCGAGCGCTTCTCCGCGTCGGGGTTCTGGCGGGAACTGCGTGACACGGACGCCAGCGTCACCTACTTCCTCGGGACGATGGTGCACATCCTGCTCGAGCGCCCGTCCTCGCCCGACGACACGGCACACCGGGCGCGCGTCGCCCTCGCACCCGCGACTCCCGCCGAGCACGCCGCGCGCTTCGGCGAGCGCTTCGGCGTCCGCCTGATCGACGGCTACGGATCGACCGAGACCAACCTCGTGCTCTGCAACACGATCGGGAGCTACGTCCCCGGGGCGCTGGGCAGGGTCGTGGACGGCTTCGAGGCGAAGGTGGTCGACGACGAGGACGTGGAGGTGCCGGCGGGCACCCCGGGAGAGCTCGTGGTGCGCCACCATGAGCCGTTCAGCGTCGCCACCGGCTACTTCCGGCTGCCGGAGCAGACCGCCGAGGCATGGCGCAACCTCTGGTTCCACACCGGCGACCGCGTCGTGCGCGAGGCGGACGGGGTCTTCCATTTCCTCGACCGCCAGCAGGACACGATCCGCCGCCGCGGCGAGAACATCTCCTCGTGGGAGGTCGAGCAGGCGCTCCTCACCCACACCGACGTGGCGATGGCCGCGGTCGTCCCCGTTCCTGCCGAGGTCGGCGAGGACGAGGTGATGGCGTTCGTCGTCGCGCGCGGCGGCGCGAGCCTCGATCCGGTCGAGCTCGTCCGCCATTGCGAGCCCCGGCTCGCCTACTTCGCAATCCCTCGTTACCTCGAGTTCTGCCCCGAGCTGCCGCTGACCGAGAACGGGAAGGTGCGCAAGCAGGTCCTGCGCGAGCGCGGCGTGGGCGCGACGACCTGGGATCGCGAGGCGGCCGGCTACGTCATCGCGCGCTGAGATGAGCGCGCGCCGCTACTCGTTGCCGAAGAAGAGCGGCCGCCCGACGCGCGCCTCGACCCGCAGGTACTTCCAGAGCTTGCCGGCGCCGACCTTGGTCTCGCGCAGGATGTTGCAGACGGCGGTGACGGCGTCGAGGCTCGGTGCATCCGCGAGGATGTAGGCGGTCCACGGCCACACGGCCGAGGGGCCCACCATCAGCTCGTCGTCGTCCATCGTGCCGAGGACGCGCACACCGAAGCGCCCGGAAAGGTCCTCGAACGCCTTCGTGATCGCGCCCGCGAGCTCGGGCACGCTGGCGGAATCCTCCTCGAAGAAGCTCTGCGAAACGCCGAAGCAGAAGAGGACGCGCAGGCTCTCCTCCTGCGTCTGCCGGTAGCTCGCCTCCATCGCCGTCCTCCCTTCGTATCACTTACGCTCAGCCGTCACAACCGACCGACGAGGGGAGCTCGATGAGGAGGCCTCTGACCCCGCGCCAGCGCGCGCTCGTGGAGCTCGCGGGGCAGCTGGCGGACACGTTCGCCGAGCGAGCGGCGAAGCACGACCGCGAGAACACCTTCCCGCTCGAGAACTACGAGGACATGCGCCAGGCGGGGTACCTGAGCCTGACGGTGCCCGAGGAGCTGGGCGGCGGGGGCGCGACGCTCTCCGAGCTCGTGCTCGCGCAGGAGCGGCTGGCGATGGGCGACGGTTCCACGGCGCTCGCCGTGAACATGCACGTCTCCCCGATCGGGCAATGGGCCTCGATCTGGCGCGACACGCAGGACGAGCGGCTCGAGCAGCTCCTCCGCGACGTCGCTGCGGGGAAAGTGATCTGGGCGTCCCTCACCGCGGAGCCCGGTGTCGCGAACAACCTGATGGACGCGAACACCGTCGCGGAGAAGATCGCGGGCGGGTACCGCGTCAACGGTCGCAAGATCTTCTGCACGAACTCGGTGGTGGCGACCCACTTCTCCTTCTCGGCCCGCTACGACGATCCCGAGACGGGGCCGCGCCTGATGCTGTTCCGCGCGGCGAAGGACACCGATGGCTTCGAGTTCGTGCAGACCTGGGACACGCTGGGGATGCGCGGGACGCAGTCGAACGACCTCGCGATCGAGAACGGCTTCGTCGCCGACGAGGCACTCGTGCACTCCCTGCCCGTGAACCACTTCGACGCGCGCATCCTGAAGACGGTCTTCGCGTGGGCGATGCCCACCTTCGGCTGCGTCTATCTCGGCATCGCCGCGGGTGCGATGGAGTTCGTCAAGGGCGCGGTGAAGAAACAGGGCAAGGGGTCAGACCCGCTCGTCCAGGCTTCCTTCGCGCAGATGGAGATGCTGCTCGAGACCGCGCGGGCGGTGATCTGGCGCCACTGCGCCGAGGTCGAGTCCGGTGCGCTCTTCGAGCTCGGCGTACAGGAGGGCCTAGCGCGGGCCGGGCTCGCGAAGGTGATCCCGGCGAACAACGCCGTCGAGATCATGCGGCACGTCGTCGACGTCGCGGGAGGGGCGGCGTACCTGCGCAAGCTCCCGCTCGAGCGCATGTGGCGCGACGTCCAGGGTGGGCCGATCATGCCCTACAACAACCACCAGGCCATGACGCTCTTCGGCGCCACCTCGCTCGGCGTCCAGCTCGCCCCGGAGATCCCCCTCGAGGAGTCAGGCGTGACGAGCCGCCCCCGCCCGCTCACACCGACCGCCGGCTGATCCGTCGCGCGATGGACGGACGCACGGCACTGGTGACCGGAGCGGGGCAGGGCATCGGGGAGGCGATCGCACGGGCGCTCGCCGCTCGCGGGGCGAACGTCGTCGTGACCGACGTCGACCTCGAGGGAGCAGAGGCGGTCGCCGCCTCTCTCGGCGAGCGCGCGACCGCCCTGGCACTCGACGTCCGTGAGCGGGCCTCGTTCGAGCGGGTCTTCGGCGCAGCGGTCGAGCGCTTCGGCCGTGTCGACGTCCTTGTCAACAACGCGGCGCGGACCGTGCTGCGCCCGTTCTGGGAGATCGACGACGAGGAGTGGGACGACGTCCTCGCCACGAACCTGCGCAGCGTCTTCATCGGCTGCCAGATTGCTGGGCCGCACATGCGCGAGAACGGCTTCGGGCGGATCCTCAACCTCGCCTCACTGGCCGGCCAGCAAGGCGGCGCGGTGGCCGGCGCGCACTACGCCGCCGCGAAGGCGGGCATCATCGTCGTCACGAAGATCGTCGCGCAAGAGCTCGCGCCGCACGGCGTCACCGTCAACGCGATCGCTCCGGCCGCCGTGCGGACGCCGGTCCTGGACGCGCTCCCGCCGGAGCGAGTCGAGGCGCTCGCCGCCACGATCCCCGTCGGCCGCGTCGGGCGGCCCCAGGAGGTGGGCGCAGTCGCCGCCTTCCTGGCCTCCGACGACGCCGGCTACGTCACCGGCGCGACGTGGGACGTGAACGGCGGCCTGTTCATGCGCTGAGCGGTCATCTTGCAAAGGTCCGGCGGGCCGTGAGAACGTAAGCCGCCGGGCCTGTCGGAGCAACTACCCGCGATGGAAGTCGTCTCAGCAGATACCGACCCGAGGAGGGGACACGAGAAATGGAACGAGCAAGATTCAGGAGGCTGCTTCCCGCACTGGCCGTGCTCGCCGCGACCGCGGTGGCCGCCGCGGTCGGCACTGCCGGCACCGAGGCCACGCCGACCGTCCGGCTGGCGATGATCTCCCCGCTGACAGGCCCGCTCTCGTTCGTGGGCGTGGACAACCGGGCGGGCGTGCTCGCAGCCATCCGGGAGATCAACGCGAAGGGCGGGATCAAGGGCCGCAAGATCGCGCTCGACATCTTCGACGACGGCTCGAACCCGTCGCAGGGCGTCGTGCACATGCAGCGAATCGTCGGCGACCAGCGCTATCTCGGCATCATCGGCTCGGGCTTCAGCTCGGTCGGGCTCGCGGTCACGCCGATCGTGGGGCAGGCGCAGATCCCGTACATCAGCATGGCGTCGTCGGCAGCCCAGGTGACGCCGGCGAAGCCCTACTACTTCATGACGACGGCCACCAGCCGCCTGTTCGCGTACGCGATGGCGTTTCACCTGCGCAGCCAGGGCATCAAGCGGATCGCGGTCATGGCCGACAACGGGGGCTTCGGGCGCGAGGGGGTCCGGAACCTCAACGAGCTCGCGAAGGCGTTCGGGTTCCAGGTGGTCGAGGAGATCATCTTCCCGCTCACGAGCACGAGCTTCACGGCCGAGCTGAACCGGGTGAAGAACTCGGACGCGCAGGCGCTCTGGCTCTGGAACGCAACCTCGCTCGCCGTCACGATCACGAAGGAGGCCAAACAGCTCGGCCTCCGGCAGCGGCTCGTCCTCACGGGCGGCAACGCATCCGTGAACTACCTCGAGCCGGCCTGCCCGGATGCGAACGGCGCGTTCATCAACACGTACCTCGGGCCGGTGGCTCAGTTCATCCGCAAAGACCACCCGTCGCGTGCGATCGCGTTGCGGCTGAACAAGCTCTTGGGCAAGCAGGGCTCGACCTTCAACTACGACGGCTACACCGCGGTTTGGATGTTCAAGACCGCGATGGAGCGCGGCGGCTTTACCCGGTCGGGGATCAACCGGACGCTGGAGACGAGGATGAAGGGCTTCGCCGGCCCCGGCGGGCACTATTACTACTCGCCGATCAACCATTCCGGGCTCGGCCTGCCGAGCATGGTCGTGTCCGAGATCCGCAACTGCAAGATGGTTCCCGTGGCGGGGAAGGCGCTCGCGAAGAAGGGGTAGCGGTGCGAGCGGCGCGGGGCCCGGGCGGGAATGCCCGGGCCCTAGCCACCGCGGCGCAGCCGGCGCACGCCGTCGCCGAGTGCGGGCAGGACGCCGCGCGGCAGGAAGAGCATCACGACGATGAGGATCAGGGCGAAGACGCCGATCCGGAAGACCCCGGGCGCTTGCACGGGCAGATCGAAGCCGAGTAGCTGCTCGCGCGTGCCGAGCTGCTGGAGCCGGTCCTGGAGCCAGACGATCGCGATCGCGCCGAGCACGGCGCCGTACACGCTCCCGAGGCCGCCGACCACGACGATGACGACGAACTCGATCGAGATGATGACCGGGAACGCGTCGGGTGAGAGGAAGCCGAGCCGGAAGGCGAAGAGCCCGCCGGCCAGCCCCGCCAGCCCCGCAGCGAGCACGAACAGCCGCAGCTTGTAGGCGGCGACGTTGATCCCGGCCGCAGCCGCGGCCGCCTCGCTCGTCGCGATCGCCCGGAGCGCCCGCCCTGCCCGCGAGCGCACGAGGTTCACGCCGACGAGGAGTGCCAGCGCGACGAGTCCCCAGATCACGGCCGCGAGGTTCCTCGCCGCGTCACCGACGCCGCCCATCGTGAAGCCTGCCACCTCGAGGGGCTTGGCGATGATCAGCCCCGGATCCTGGCCGCCGGTGAAGCTGTCCTCCGCGAACAGGGCCGCGATCAGGATCAGGTGCAGCGCGAGCGTGGCGAAGGCGAGGTAGTGGCCGCGCAGCCGCAGGAGCGGAACGCCAACCAGGGCGGCGACGAGCGCAGTCAGGAGAGGCGCGACCAGCACGGCCGCCCACGGCGCGATGCCGGCTTCCGGGTTGATCAGCCGCTCGTCGGGATCGAGCCCGACGGTGAGGATGGCGGCGGTGTAGGCGCCGAGCGCGTAGAAGGCGCCCTGGCCGAGCGAGATCTGGCCGGCGAAGCCCATCAGCAGCGAGAGCCCGATCGCCACCAGCGCGGCCAGGCCCATGTTCATGTAGATCGGAATGTCGTTCGGATCGAGCCGGTACGCGAGCCACACCGCGGCGGCGCCGGCGGCGAGCGTCGCGACGAGACGCGTAGAGGCAGCCGCGAGCCTCACGTGACGGTCTCCTTCCGCGACCGCCAGCCGATCAGGACGAGCATGATCACGAGCGCCGCCGCGAGCTCGTACTGCCGCGCCTGCGGCGTGATCGCGTCGCCATAGCCGACGACCAGCTGCTGGGCCACGCCGAGCACGAGGCCACCCACGAAGGCGAGCCGGATCGAGACGAGCCCGCCGAAGGCCGCCGCCGCGAAGCCGTTGATCGCGATCCCCACGTCCGAGTCGTAGTTGACCGGCTGGATCGGGGTCAGCAGCAGCCCGGCGATCGCCGACAGGAGCGCGGAGACGGCGAAGGTGACGACTGCGACCGAGCGCAGGCTGAGCCCGACCAGCTCGGCTGCGCGCACGGAGTCCGACGTGGCCACGAGCGCGTACCCGATGATCGTCCGCCGCAGGACGAGCGTGAGCAGGAGCGTCGCAACGACGGTCACCGCTGCGATCAGGACGTACTGCGGCTGGACGACGACGCCCTGCACCGTCCACACGCGGTCGGAGATGGACGGATAGGTGTGCGGCCGGTCGCCGAACGAGAGCAGCTGAAGCGCCTGGATCACGAACGCGACCCCGAGCGTGATCACGAGGCTGGCGAGCGGGGTCGTCAGCCCGCGGATCCCGACCGCGAGGAGTCCCACCAGCGCGCCGACGGCCGTCACGAGCAGCACCGCGACGATCGCCGCAGCAGCTGTCGGCCACTCCTTGTCGACCAGCCAGACGGTGAACTGCCCGCCCAGGACCGCGAAGGCTCCCTGGGCGAAGTTGACGATGTTCGTCGTCCGGAAGATGAGCGCGAACGAGATGCCGACGAGCGCAAAGGCGGAGCCGGTGGAGAGCCCGATCACGACGAGCTGGACGAACTCCGTCATGCGACCTCCAGCCCTCCGCCCAGGTAGGCCGTCCGCACGAGCTCGTTGCGCTCGAGCTCGGCGCTCGGGCCCTCGAGCACGCAGCGCCCGGCCTCGAGCACGTACGCCCGCTCGCAGAGCTCGAAGGCGAGCGCGGCGTTCTGCTCGACGAGGAGGAGCGCGACGCCCTCTTCCTCGTTCAGCCGCCGCAGGAACTCGGACAGCCCCTGGACGACGAGCGGCGCGAGGCCGAGCGAGAGCTCGTCCACCGCCAGGAGGCGCGGCTCGGCCATCAGGGCGCGGCCGATCGCGACCATCTGCTGCTCGCCGCCGGAGGTCTGGCCCGCGGGGCGCTCGCGCAGCTCGTGCAGCTTGGGCAGCAGCTCGTAGACGCGGTCGAGCCGCTCCTGCACCTCTCCCCTCCGCCTCACGTAGCGCAACGTGGCGGCCAGCAGCTCGCCGCGGAACTCGCGGCCGAATGCCCCGAGGAGGAGGTTCGCCTCCACAGGAAGGGTCGCGAACACCTGGCGGCCCTCTGGCACCTGGGTCACGCCGAGCCGGACGATCTCTCCGGGCGAGTGGCCCGTGACGTCCCGCCCGGCGACGCGCACGCGCCCAGCGGCGGGCTTGAAGAGGCCGCAGATCGCGTTCAGAAGCGAGCTCTTGCCGGCGCCATTCGGCCCGATCAGGGCGACCCGCTCGCCGGCGTCCAGCTGCAGGGAGACGCCGTCGACGGCGATGGCGGGTCCGTAGCGGACGACGAGCCCCTCGACCTCGAGCAAGGGCGTCAAACGGTTGCCGTCCCCAGGTAGGCGGTGATGACCCGCTGGTCGGAGCGGATCTCCGCGGGCGGCCCGTCCGCGATCAGCCGCCCGCGGTCGAGGACGACGATGCGCTCGGCCACGGCGCCGACGAACTGCATGTCGTGCTCGACGAGGAGCTGGGTGAGGCCGCGCTCGCGCAGGCCGGCGAGGACCTTCCGGAGCTGGGCCTTCTCGGCCGCGCGGAGGCCGGCGGCGGGCTCGTCCAGCAGCAGCACCTGCGGGCGCTGCGCGAGCACGCGCGCGACCGCGAGCAGCCGCAGCTGCCCGAGCGGGAGCGCGCCGGCGGGATGTGCCGCCCGTCCCCCCAGACCCACGAGCTCGAGCGCGCTCAGCGCCTCGGCTCGGATCTCGCGCTCCTCTTTCCACTGCCACGGCGGCCGGAGGATGCCCTCCACGAACCCGGCCCGCGTCCAGGCGTGGCATCCGACCATGACGCTCGAGAGGACATCCATCCCGTGGGGCGCCCGCATTACCTGGAAGACCGTCGCCAGGCCGTGCTCGGCCCGCTTGTGTGCGGTCCAGCCCGAGATGTCCCGATCTCCCAGGAGGATGCGCCCGCGATCCTGCTGCAGATAGCCGGAGACGCAGTGCAGCAGCGTCGATTTCCCCGCCCCGTTCGGCCCGATCAGACATGTGAGCGAGCCCGGCTCGACGGCGAAGTCGACGTCCTCGACCGCGCTCACCGCGCCGAACGACTTGGAGACGCCCTCGACGCGAAGCGCAGCTTCCGCCACGCAGCGAATATATAGAGGCAGTGAACGAGCCGAAGCCCTTCGCCTCGAGCGCCGATACGTCGGAGAAGCAGGCGACGCTGGAGGAGCTCGCCGACGGCGTCTACGCGTACACGGCCGAGGGCGACCCGAACGTCGGGGCGATCGTCGGCCCCGAGTTCGTCGTCGCCGTCGACGCGCGCTCCACGCCGGCGCACGCGCGCGTCTGGCTCGACGAGCTACGCCGGCGTACCGACCTTCCTATCCGCTATCTCGTGCTCACGCACTACCACGCCGTCCGCGCGCTCGGCGCCGCGGCCTTCGAGGCCGAGATTGTTGTCTCCCACGAGAACACGCGTCGGTGGATCGCAGAGCGCGGCGAGGCGGACTTCGAGTCGGAGCTCCGGCGCTTCCCACGCCTGTTCCGCGACGTCGAGAGCGTACCGGGGCTGACCGTGCCCGGCCTCACGTTCTCGCACGCCCTGTCCATCTTCCTCGGCGACCGGGAGGTGCAGCTCCGCTGGCTCGGGCGGGGCCACACCGAGGGTGACACCGTCGTCTGGCTGCCCCAGGAGCGAGTGCTCTTCGCCGGCGACCTGGTCGAGGCCGGTGCCGCCCCCTACATGGGCGACGCGTTCGTGCGCGACTGGGCCGAGCCCACGCTCGACGCGCTCCACGAGCTCGGCGCGGAGACGATCGTTCCGGGCCGCGGGCCGGCCGTGCGAGGTGGAGTCGCAACCGAGGCGATCGCATCGACGCGAGCCTTCCTCACACGCCTGCGCGACGAGGTGGCGGTCGTCCTCGATCGCGGAGGAAGCGTCAGGGAAGCGTTCGCGGCCGCGCATGCCGCCCTCGAGCCCGACTACAGCGGTGCGACCATCTTCGAGCACTGCATGCCGTTCAACGTCCAGCGCATGGCCGACGAGCTCGGCGGCCAGGCGCCGCGCGTGTGGACCGCCGAGCGCGACGCGGAGGTCTGGGCGGAGCTCCACCGGTGAACGCCGTCGCGGTCGCGGTCGTGGGCGCCGGGCCGGTCGGAATGACGATGGCGCTCTCCCTCGCCCGGTACGGCGTGCCGAGCGTGCTCCTCGACGAGGACGAGCAGACGACGTGCGAGGGGTCGCGCTCGATCTGCGTCCAGCGGGCGACGCTCGAGGCCTTCGACCGGCTCGGGGTCGGCCGACGGATGGCGGAGGAGGGCGTCACCTGGACGTGCGGGCGGACGTACTATCGCGACACCGAGCTGTTCGAGGTGCGCTTCCCCGAGCGGGGCCGCGAGCGCTTCCCCCCGTTCGTCAACCTCTCCCAGGAGCGCGTCGAGCAGATCCTGCTCGAGCGGGTCGAGGCGGAGCCGCTCGTCGAGGTGCGCTGGCGGAGCCGCGTCGCCGGCGTCGCCCAGGAAGCCGACGGAGTCACCCTGGAGCTGGAGCGCGGGGGCGAGGTGCGGGCCCCCTACGCGGTCGCCTGCGACGGGCCGCACTCGACCATGCGCAAGCTCTGCGGCCTCGACTTTCCCGGGCACGGGCACCGCGACCGCTTCCTCATCGCCGACATCCGCGCCAGGCTGCCCTTCCCGAGCGAGCGCCGCTTCTTCTTCGACCCGCCGTCGAACCCCGGCCGGCAGGTGCTCCTGCACCCGCAGCCGGAGGACGTCTGGCGGATCGACTGGCAGGTGCCGCCCGAGGTCGACGCCGACGAGGAGCGGCGCAGCGGCCGGCTGGACGAGCGGATCCGCGCGATCGTCGGCGACACGCCGTACGAGATCGTGTGGGTGACGGGCTACACCTTCCACCAGCGGATGCTGGAGAGCTTCCGGGCCGGCCGCATCTTCTTCGCCGGCGACGCCGCGCACGTGATGGCGCCGTTCGGGGCGCGGGGGATGAACAGCGGTGTCCAGGACGCCGAGAACCTGGCCTGGAAGCTCTGGGGGGTGCTGGAGGGATGGGCGCCGGAGGCGCTGCTCGACACGTACGACGCCGAGCGGCGCGCCGCCGCGGCGCACAACCTGCGCGTCGTGGACGAGACGATGCGCTTCATGGTCCCCCCGACCCGCGCGCGCAGGCTGTTCCGGAACGTGCTCCTCCGCGCCAGCCAGTACGTCCGGCCGTTGCAGCGATTCGTCAACAGCGGCCGCCTCTCGGAGCCGTTCGTGTACCGCGAGTCGCCGATCGTGGCTGCCGGCGGCGAGCGGGTGGACGTGCAGGGCCGCGGCTTCGTGGCACTCGTGGGCGCGGCCGTCGAGCCGCCGACGACCCCGGTGCCGCTGGAGCTACGGCGCGGGGGCCACGGCCTCGTGCTCGTGCGCCCCGACGGTCACGTCGCCGCCCGGACAGCCGATGCGTCCCGCCTGCCGGAGCTCCTCGAGCTGGCGGTAGCCGCATGATCTTCGAGCCCGAGCTCGAGACGATGCCGCCGGAGCGGCTGCGGGCGCTGCAGTCGGACCGGCTGAGGGAGGTCGTCACGCGCGTGAGAGAGCGCGTCCCGTTCTACCGCGAGCGGCTCGACGGCGTCGAGGTCGACTCGCTCGAGGACCTCCCGGAGCTGCCCTTCACGCGCAAGACCGACCTGCGCGACCACTACCCGTTCGGCCTCTTCGCCGTCCCTATGCGCGAGGTGGTGCGCGTCCACGCCTCGTCCGGGACGACGGGCAAGCCGACCGTGGTCGGCTACACCGCCGGCGACGTCGACCTCTTCGCGCGCGTGAACGCGCGGTCGCTCGCCATGGCCGGCGGCGAGCCGGACCTGATCCTCCACAACGCCTACGGCTACGGCCTCTTCACCGGCGGGCTCGGGCTCCACTACGGCGGCGAGCGCCTCGGCATGACGGTCGTCCCGGTCTCGGGCGGGATGACCGAGCGGCAGGTGTTGCTGATCCAGGACTTCCGGCCGGACCTCATCTGCTGCACGCCCAGCTACGCGCTCACGCTCGCCCAGGAGCTCGCCGCGCGCGGCGAGCCGCCCGAGGAGATCAGCCTGCGCTATGCCTGTCTCGGCGCCGAGCCGTGGACGGAGGCGGTGCGGGACGAGGTCGACGCGGGCCTCGGGATCCGCTCGACGAACATCTACGGGCTCTCGGAGGTGATCGGCCCGGGCGTCTCGAACGAGTGCCTCGAGGAGCGGAGCGGCTCGCACGTCAACGAGGATCACTTCTACCCGGAGATCGTCGATCCCGACAGCGGTGAGCCGGTGGCAGAGGGGGAAGAAGGCGTCCTCGTCTTCACGACCCTGACGAAGGAGGCGCTGCCGCTGATCCGCTACTGGACGGGCGACATCTGCTCGCTCTCGTCGGAGCCGTGCTCGTGCGGCCGCACGCTGCGGCGGATGAGCCTGATCAAGGGCCGCACCGACGACATGCTGATCATCCGCGGCGTCAACATCTACCCGAGCCAGATCGAAGCCGTCATCGCGCGTGTTCCGGGGCTGACGACGAACTACCGTCTGGTCGTCACGCGGGGCGGGACGCTGGACGAGCTCACGGTCGAGGTGGAGGGCAGTGGCGACGATGGCGAGCTGGCGCGGCTCGTGAAGGAGACGACCGGGTGCACCGTCGTCGTCAAGGTCGTGCCGCCGGGGAGCGTCCCGCGGTCGGAGGGCGGCAAGCTCCAGCGCGTCCACGACCTCCGCCGGCTGTGAGGCCGATCCCCGAGGGCTACGAGGCCCGCCTCACCGTCGTCGTCACCGAGGCGATGACGGTCGACTTCGAGGAGCTGGGCCGCGTCCATCCGGTGTACGCGACCTACTGGCTCTGCAAGCACATGGAGGAGGCCGGGCGGAAGATCATCCTGCCGTTCCTCGAGGACGGGGAGGAAGGGATCGGGAGCGCCGTCTCCGCCCGACACCTCGCGCCCGCCGTGGCGGGCCAGCGCATCGCGATCGTCGCCGAGCACGTCGGCACCGAGGGCAACCGCGTCCACGTCTCGTGCCGCGCCACGAACGAGGCCTGCGAGCTGATCGGCGAGGGCGAGACGGAGCAGGCGATCCTCCCCCGGGAGCGCATCGCAGCGCGGATCGCGGCGGCCGAGGCGCAACGACGCTCCGGGCGGTGACGAACGGTCGACGAGAGTACACGTGATCACGCGCTCAATGCGCCTGCTCGCTGGTAAGCCGAGGGTTTCGAGCCGAAGGTAAAGGCTGCTTTGCGGGCTCGATGTGCGAGGATCTGCAGGTGCTCGAGGTCAACGCATCCGCCTGGCGGCTGGGCGTCCCGCCTTGCGCGCCCGGGCTCTTCACATGCGTACGACCGACTCGGTTCACGGCGAGATGATCCAAGCAACCGGCCGTCTTTCGTCCGTTCTACGAGCACCCGCCGTGCCGCACGGCCTTCAACGTCAGCACCTCGACGCATCCCGGCGGCTCGATCAGCGGCGCGTGCCGGCTCCCAGTGGGGCGGGGGCGATCGCCGATGATCTCGGGATCGGAAAAAGGTGGTTGTGACGACGGAGGCACGATGCGCGGACTGAGCGGCAGGACGGCGCTGCTGACCGGCGGCGCGACGGTGATCGGAGCCGCCGTCGTCCGGGCGTTCCGGGACGAGGGCGTCGGCGTGGCCGTCGCGGACATCGACGCGGAGGGCGGTCGCGCCCTTGCGGCCGAGCTCGGCGACGGCTGCCTCTTCGTGGAGACGGACATCAGGGACGACGCGCAGATCGCCGCGTTCACGCAGGCGGCGGTCGAGCGATTCGGCGGCGTCGACATCCTCGTCAACCTCGCCTGCTCCTACGTCGACGAGGGATTCGCGTCGCCTCGCGCCGACTGGCTCGAGTCGCTCGACGTCAACGTGGCGAGCGCGGTGATGATGGCGAAGGCAGCGCACCCGCACCTCGTCGCGCGCGGGGGTGGCGCGATCGTCAACTTCACCTCGATCTCGGCGAAGGTCGCCCAGACCGGCCGCTGGCTCTACCCGGTCGGGAAAGCGGCTCTCGTGCAGCTGACCCGGAACATGGCGATGGACCTCGCCGCGGACAACATCCGCGTGAACTCCGTCTCTCCCGGCTGGACGTGGTCGAAGATCATGGTCGAGCTGTCCGGCGACGATCGCTCGAAGACCGATCGCGTGGCGGCGCCCTTCCACCTGCTGGGCCGGGTCGGCGACCCGGGCGAGGTGGCGCAGGTCGTGCTCTTTCTCTGCAGCGACCGCGCGTCGTTCGTCACCGGCGCCGACTACGCCGTCGACGGCGGCTACTCCGCGATGGGCCCCGAGCAGGCCGAGCCCGCAATCCCGAAACTCACGGAGTAGAAGCGAGGTGCATCGATGCGCAAGATCCTGATCGTCGGCGGCGGACAGGCGGGCCTGCAGCTCGCCCTGGGTCTCGTGCAGAACGGCTACGAGGTGACGGTGGTCTCGAACCGGACGCCCGACGACATTCGCCAGGGGCGGGTCATGTCGAGCCAGTGCATGTTCGACGCGGCGCTCCAGCACGAGCGGGATCTCGGCATCAACTTCTTCGAGAGCGAGTGCCCGCCCGTCGAAGGGATCTCGTTCACCGTCCCGGCTCCCGACGGTGGCGGGAAGGCCATCGACTTCGCCTCGCGGCTCGACCGGTACGCGCAGTCGGTCGACCAGCGGGTGAAGATGCCGCGCTGGATGGAAGAGCTCGAGAAGCAGGGGGGTACGGTCGCGATCGAGGAGGCGGGCGTCGCGGAGCTCGAGCGCTACGCCGGAGAGAACGACCTCGTGGTCGTGGCGGCCGGCAAGGCCGAGATCGTCCGGCTGTTCGAGCGCGACGCGTCCCGCTCTCCCTACGACCAGCCGATGCGCGCCCTGGCGCTGACGTACGCGACCGGGATGACGCCGCGGCCCGAGTACTCCGCCGTCGCGTTCAACCTGATCCCGATGGTCGGCGAGTACTTCGTCTTCCCGGCGCTGACGATGAGCGGCGAGTGCGAGATCATGGTCTTCGAGGGCATCCCGGGCGGTCCGATGGACTGCTGGGGCGACGTGACGACGCCCGAGGAGCACCTCGCCAAGAGCACGTGGATCCTGGAGACGTTCCTGCCGTGGGAGGCGGAGCGCTGCCGGAACGTCGAGCTCACCGACCCGAACGGCATCCTTGTCGGGCGGTTCCCGCCCACCGTCCGAAAGCCGGTGGGAGAGCTGCCGTCGGGCGCCCTCGTGCTCGGCCTCGCGGACGCGATCATGCTGAACGACCCGATCACGGGACAGGGCTCGAACAACGCCGCCAAGGCGGCCGCGTCATACCTTCAGAGCATCATCGAGCACCGCGAACATCCCTACGACCGCGACTTCATGGAGCAGTCGTTCGAGCGGTTCTGGGACGAGTGCGGCCAGTACGTCACCGCCTGGACGAACGCGCTCCTCTCACCGCCGCCGCCGCATGTCCTCGAGCTGCTCGGCGCCGGCAACCAGCACCAGGCGATCGCGCACCGCTTCGTCAACGGCTTCGACGACCCGCGCGACTACTTCGACTGGTTCATGGCTCCGGACAAGGCCGAGCTCTACCTGGCCGAAGTCACAGCCTGAGCAAACGAGTATGCGTCGTGTCGCCATCGTCGGCGCGGGGCAATCGGGGCTGCAGCTCGCGCTCGGACTGCTGGGCGCCGGATACCAGGTGACCGTCGTGTCGGACCGCTCGGCAGAGGAGGTGGCCGCGGGCCGCGTCCTCTCGAGCCAGTGCATGTTCGACGGCGCCCTCCAGACGGAGCGCGCAACGGGGCTCCACTTCTGGAGCGACGCCTGTCCGCCGGTGGAGGGAATCTCGCTTGCGGCCGCGAACCGGAGCGGCGGCAAGGCGTTTCAGTGGGCCGCCCGTCTCGACGCGCCGGCGCAGTCGGTCGACCAGCGGCTGAAGCTCCCCCGCTGGATGAGCGAGCTCGAGCGGCGCGACGGCGGGAGGCTCGTGACCCGCGAGGCGGACGCCAACGACCTCGAGGCGCTCGCGCGCGAGCACAAGATCATGGTCTTCGAGGGCATCCCGAGCGGTCCGATGGATTGCTGGGGCGACGTGAGGAGCACCTCGCCAGAAGCACCTGGATCCTGGAGACATTCCTGCCGTGGGAGGCGGAGCGCTGCCGGAACGTCGAGCTGACGGACCCGATCGGCGTCCTCACCGGTCGCTTCGCCCCGACGGTTCGCAGGCCGGTCGCGCGCCTGCCTTCCGGAGCGGTGATGCTCGGAATGGCCGACGCCGTGGTCCTGCGAGAGCATCGTCGCCCGCGGCGACGAGCCCTTCGACCAGGGCTGGATGGAGGCCACCTTCGAGCGCTACTGGCGGAGCTACGCGCAGTGGGTCGTCTCGTGGACGAACGCGCTGCTCGCGCCGCCGGAGCCGCACGTGCTGCGGCTGCTCTCGTCGGCGGCCGAAATTCCGGCGCTCGCCGAGACGATCGCGAACGGGTTCGACGATCCGCGCGTCTTCTATCCCTGGTGGTTCGACGCGAAGGAGGCTGACCGGCTGATTGCGACGAAGCGTGCGCAGGACGAGGCACGCCTCGATCCGCGGGACCTCCCGCGTGCGCTTGGCCAGTTCGCCACCGGCGTCACGGTGGTCACCACGCGCGCCGAGGACGGCGGCGGAGTGGGCGTGACCGCGAACTCGTTCACGTCGCTCTCCCTCGACCCTCCGCTCGTGATGTGGGCGCTCGACCGGAACGCGCGGAGCTGGGCCACGTTCCAGCTCTGCACGAGCTTCGCGGTCAACGTGCTCGCGGCCGGCCAGCATCACCTCCGCGGCAGTTCTCCACGCCCGCAGACGACAAGTTTGCAGGTGTGGAGTTCACGAACGGGCCCGGCGGCGTGCCGCTCCTCGAGGGCGTGCTCGCGCACTTCATCTGCCGGCCCGTGCGGCAGCTCGAGGCCGGTGACCACATGGTCATGATCGGCGAGGTCGAACGGTACGAAACCTTCGGCGGCGAGCCGCTCGTCTTCCATTCCGGTCGCTACTTCTTGAACACATCCGAGCGGCGAGGGTGGGATTCGAACCCACGAGGCGCTTGCACGCCCAGCGACTTTCAAGGCCGCCGCCTTCGACCGCTCGGCCACCCCGCCGGGAAGCCAAGTGTAGTGGGGGCGGTGCGGTCTTCTCGTTTTCAAGACCGCCCCGTTCGACCGCTCCGGCACCCCGCCGGCTGCCGAGTCTAGCCCGGCGCGGCGGGGGGCTTTGCCCGCTGCCGCTCGCAGCGTGAGTCGGAGGGTGCAAGGAGGGGGTTCGTGGGGGAACCATGGGTTCCCCCACGCGGAAGACCGCCCCGTTCGACCGCTCCGGCACCCCGCCGGCTGCCGAGTCTAGCCTCCGGGCGCCGCCAGGGACCGGCGCGCGATGCGCCGGAAGAGGATCCAGGCGAGCGCACCACCGAGGCCGTAGCCGACCGCACTCGCGGCCGCTGCGCCCTCGGCGCCGTAGCGCGGGATCAGGACGAGGGAGAGCACCGCCGTCGCCACCATCGCGGCGACGGCCACGCCCAGGCTCAGGTTCGGTCGAGCATGCCGGACGGAGAGGTAGACCACGAGGATCGTGACCGGCCCGTACGCCACGATTCCAGGCAGGAGCAGCGCGAGGGGCCGGGACGCAGGCTCGAAGTCCTCGCCGAAGAGGAGGGGGATCACGAACGGCGACGCCGCGCCGACGACGAGGGCGACGCCGGCTGTGTACAGGAGACCCTTGCCGGTCGAGCGGGCGACGAGCCGGCTTGCGTCGCGTTCGTCGTCGTGCACCACCGGGCCGGTGATCGCCGTCGCGATTGCGGCCGGCACGAGCCAGATCGCCTCGGCCGCCTGCATCGCGATCGAGTAGATCCCGACTGCGTCGACGCCGTCGTACCACTCCAGGATGAACAGTTCGATGCGGTAGCCGAGCAGGTTCACGACCTGAACTGCCCCCATCACGATCGCCAGGCGGAGGATCGTACGACCGTGGGCATCCAAAGCCGGCGGTCTGCCCAGCGGGAGCCAGACGTCACGGCTGGCAGCGAGCGCGAATGCCGCCGTGAGCACGTGGGCCAGCATCCACGCGGCCACGGCTGCGCGTACTCCGCCGTCGAGGGCGACGACCAGCACCAGCATTCCGACCAGGGTGAGGATCGGCGAAAGCGCCTGCACGTAGTTCCAGGCACGGACACGCGCGAGGCCGAGGAGAACTCCCGAAACGGTCTGCCAGATCACGTTCGGCACGAGTGCCACGGCCGCGATCAGCGCCAGCTCCGTGCCGGTTGCGTCCGTCAGCGCGCCCGTCAGCACGACCAGCCCACCGCCGAGAGTGCCCAGCACCAGGGCGAGCATGAGCGCGCGGTGCACGAGCCGTCGGAGATCGAGCTCGTCTTCTCGCATCCGGGTCGTGACAGCAAGGCCGAGCTGGCCGAGCAGGCGCGAGAGGATCGTCACGGAGAGGACGACCAGGACGAACGTGCCGCGCCCGGACGGCGCCAGGAACCGGCTCTGGACGACCACGAGCAGCAATGCAATCGGCGTCGAGAGCCCGCGGAAGAGCAGCGTCTCGATCGTGTTGCGCCCGACACGTCGCTCGCCGGGGACGAGGTTCGGCTCGACGGGTGGCGTCCCGTCGATGGCGGGTGACGGCCGCGCCGCTCCTGCTCTCACCCGGGAGCTCGAGCTCTAAACGGCAGCCGGTACGTGCCCGAGGCGAGTGGGCGCGCCGAACTCATGCAGAGCTTCGGGGACATCGACACTGCCGTTCTCGTCCTGGAAGTTCTCCATGATCGCGAGCATCGAGCGGGCCGTGACGGCGGTGCCGTTCAGCGTGTGCACGTACTCGAGCCTGCCGCCCTCGCGCCGGAAGCGGACGTCGAGCCGGCGCGCCTGGAAGTCGGTCGTGTTCGACGTGGAGGTGATCTCGCGGTAGCGGGCTTGGGCCGGGAACCAGGCCTCGATGTCGTACTTCTTCGTCGCGGAGGCGCCGAGGTCGCCGGCGGCGATGTTGAGCACGCGGTAGGGGAGCCCCAGCTCCTGCACGAGCTCCTCCTCCTGCGCGAGCAGCTGCTCGTGCGAGTCGGGTGAGTCCTCTGGCCGGCAGAAGACGAACATCTCGACCTTGTCGAACTGATGAACGCGGAACATCCCGCGTGTGTCCTTGCCGGCCGCGCCCGCCTCGCGGCGGAAGTTCGTCGAGAAGGCCGCGTATCTGAGGGGCAGCTGCTCCGCTTCGAGCCGCTCTCCCATGTGGAAGCTCGCGAGCGCGACCTCGGAGGTACCGGTGAGATAGAGCTCGTCCCGTTCGACCTTGTAGATGTTCGTCTCCTCGGTCGGCAGGAAGCCGGTGCCGTACATGGCCTCCTCGCGGACGAGCACCGGCGGCAGCATGGGCACGAATCCCTTGCTTGCCAGCCGGTCGAGCGCGAAGCGGTAGAGCGCGAGCTCGAGCAGCGCGACGTCGCCGACGCGGTAGGCGAAGCGGGTACCCGACACACGGGCGGCGCGCTCCATGTCGACCCAACCTGCCGGACCGCCGAGCTCTAGGTGGTCCTTCGGCTCGAAGTCGAACTCAGGCTGCAGGCCGTGCGTGCGGATGACCTCTGCGTCCTCGTCGGCGAAGCCGTCGGGTGCGAGGGGATCGGGAGGATTCGGCACCAGCAGGAGCAACCGCTGCTGCTCAGCCTCGGCGGCCGCGAGCGCGGTCTCGACCTCCTTCAGCTCCTCCTTCGCTGCGGCTAGCTCTTCCAGCTGCTCGGGCGTGGGCTTTCCCTTCAGCTTCAGCCGCGCGCGCAGCGGGTCGACCTGCTGCGTCAGCTCGAGCCAGCGCGAGTGCGCCGTCATGAGCTCGTCGAATGTCTCCGCGGAGCCCTTGCGAGCCAGCGCGCAGCGGAAGCCTTCCGGGTCGGAGCGGGCGGCCTTGAGGTCGATCACGAGGCAGAGTCTAGAAGCGCCTCCAACACTGCGGCTACGCCTGCCTCGCTCGGCGCGGGACAGGTCCAGTCGGCGATCGCCTGCAGCCTCGGGTGCGCGTCGGCGACAGCGATGCCGTAGCCGGCCCATTCCAGCAGCTCCACGTCGTTCTCGCCGTCCCCGAACGCGATCGCCCGCTCCCGTTCGAACCCGAGCCGGTCGGCCACGAACTCCATGCCACTACCCTTCGACACTTCCAGGCTCGCGAGCTCGAGGAAGATCGGGAGCGAGGTGGAGACGAAGAGCCGCTCCCGAAAGAGGCCCTGGAACCGCTCTGCCAGGGAGGCGATGCGGTAGTCGTCGTCCACGGCGACGAGCTTGGTCGGCGGCTCCTCGAGCCACTCCGAGAGTCGCCCGACCGGGGTCACCGGGATGTGCTGGAAGTCGGCGTACCGACGTGCATAGTCGTTCAGCTCAGCGACATAGAGCTCGTCGCCGACGTAGCAGTTGACATGCACGCCCTCCGCCTCGAAGGCAGTGAGCGCCTCGTGCGCAAGCGGAAGCTCGATCGGGACGTGCCGCAGGAACTCGCCGCTGCGCGGGTCGGCGACGACCGCGCCCTGGTAGCAGACAACGGGATCGTCGATCGCCGCTTGCTCGACGTAAGGGCGCACGGAGCGGAACATGCGCCCGGTCACGATCACGAAGGGGATCCCTCTCGCGCGGACGGCTCGAATCGCCTCGATCGTCCGGGGCGAGAGAAGAGCGTCCTCGCCGATCAGGGTCCGGTCGAGGTCGCAGGCAACCGCCTCGACCGCCCGCGGAAAGTCCGCCGGGAGCCTCAGCCGGAGGTGTTCTCGACGACGTACGCCGCGACGTCGGCGATCTGCTGCTCGGAGAGCTGATCCTTGAACGATGGCATCGCCCCGGCGCCGTTCGTGACGCGCTCGACCGCGAGCCCCATGTCGGGCTGCGACTCGTCGAGGTTCGGGCCGATGCTGCCGGAAGAGCCGGCCGCCTCGAGGGTGTGACAGCCTCCGCAGCCTGCTGACCCGTAGATGTCCTCGCCAGCGCTCGCGTCGCCCTCCACGGTCGGCGCCTCGGTTGTCGGCGCTTCCTCCGTCGTCGCCTCTGGGAGCGTCCCCTCGACGGTCTCGGCAGTCGGAGAGGCCTCCTCGCCCCCGCCACACCCGGCCACGCCGAGGAGGAGCGCGAGCACTGCGATCAGGGCCGTACGGCGCATCGGCCGCCGAGTCTACCGAGACGGCCGGCTCGAAGCGTCGGTCCTGCGCGGACGAGGGCCAGCGCGGCCACCGAGCCGATGCCGACGACGTCCGAGGGCGTGTCGTTGAGCACGAGCGAGAGGGCGAGAGCGAGCAGGAAGGCGTCTCCGACCGCCGAGCGTCCGCCGCGGAGCGCGGTCGCTGCTAGAAGCGCGAGGCCGACGACGACAACGGCGGTTGCACCCGCGCTCGCGGCCACTCGCCGCACGGATAGCTCGATCCTGTCGGCGACGTCGCCGGCCAGGGCGCCCGGCCCGTCGCCGAGCGCGCGCGTGACGTGGCTCTCGCCCCCCGTCGCGGCGTCGACTGCCAGCAGAGCGAGCGCGAGCCCCACGGCGACAGCGGCGAGTGTGGCGACACGCGCGGGGGTTGCGCGCAGGTCACGAAGTCTCAGCGCAAGCAGCGCATACCCCCCGGCGAGCACGACGAGGCCGCCGCCATCCGCTCCGAAGCGGTTACCCCCCACGGTGACGAGCGCGAGCACCGCGACGAGTGCGCCGGCGCGGCCGAGCACCGCCGCGCCCACGAAAGAGGGTACGAGCAGCATCGTCTCGAGCAGGTTGTTGATCCCGTAGAAGCGGCCCGACTGGGACGGGCCGAGCGGCGAGAGGGCGACCGTCTCGGGATGGACGCCGAGCGCGACGAGGTAGGCGAGGAGGACGCCGGCGCAGGAGAGCCCGAGCGGCAGGACAACGGCGGCAGCCCCTGCCGCGAGGGCCAGCGCAGGATCGAGCCATAGGTTCGCCGCGAGCGCGACGAGGATCGCGCGGACCGCCAGGAGCGGGCGTACGAATGCAAGCACGAGAACCACGCCCGCGAGCAGCAGCGTCAACGGCAGCCGCAGGTCGTCGTTTCGGTCGATGCGGTCGTCCAGCCGTGCGAGCGCCTCGACCGGATCATCCTCCGGGACCGTTCGCAGCCGGCCTGTCGCTACATCCGTGATCGAGACGAGCCCATCGATCCTCGTCGAGTCCGACGTCAGAAGGCCGTCCCACCCCAGGACGGCAATCGGGTAGCGCGTGTCGTTCTCGCTTCGTCCCGGTGGCGGCAGCGACACGAGGATGTCGGGAGGTTCCGGCGAGCCGAGCATGATCAGCGGCTCGCCTGCCGGGACGCCCCCGAGCAGATCGTGCTCGACGCGGCCGCGCAGCAGCGCTGCGAGCGCGCCGTCGCGCGTGACGCTCGGCCCGGCGCCGGGAACGAGCAAGCCGACCGCCGCCCGATCGGCGTATTGCTCGAGCTCGAACGGTGGCACGATCCGGACGCCCGCCGTCGCTCCGGGCGCCAGCACGCACAGGGCTAGAATCGAGGTCAGAACCTTCCCCCTCAAGGAAAGCGATTCTCGATGAAACGCAAGGCGCTCGGTCGCGACGTTGGCCTTTCGGTGCGCATGCTCGCGGCCGGCGGGATGCTCGGCCTGCTGTACGTGGTCTTTGCGGCCGTCCTCGTCAGCGTGCTCGAGGTCGGCCTCGTCCCGATGATCCTCCTCGTCGGCGGGATGGCGCTCTTCCAGTACTACACCTCCGACAAGCTCGCGCTCCGAGCTTCCGGGGCCAAGATCGTCGAGCGTGAGCAGGCGCCCGAGCTGCACGACATGGTGGAGCGCCTCTGCGCGATGGCCGACCTGCCCAAGCCGCGCGTCGCCCTCATCGAGGCCGACATGCCGAATGCGTTCGCGACGGGTCGCAGCCCGAAACACTCGGCCGTCGCGGTGACGACCGGCCTCTGGAACCGGCTCGAGCCACGTGAGGTCGAGGGCGTGCTCGCCCACGAGCTGTCGCACATCGCGAATCGCGACGTGCTCGTCATGACCCTCGCGAGCTTCTTCGCCATGCTCGCAGGCCTCATCACCCGCTTTGCGATGTACGGCGGCATGGGACGGAGCAACCGCAGCGGCCCTCCGGTCTGGCTGATCGTGCTGGCGGTCTCGGTGGTCACCTATGCCGTCAGCTTCGTCCTGATCCGCACGATCTCGCGCTACCGTGAGTACGCCGCCGATCGCGGCGCTGCGCTCCTCACCGGAGCACCCGAAAATCTCATGAGCGCGCTCCAGAAGATCACGAGTGAGATGGCGCTGATCCCCCGCCGCGACCTACGTCAGGTCGAGGCGATGAACGCGTTCTTCATCATCCCGACGAACGTCCGAGCCCGTGTTGGCGAGCTCTTTCTCACCCATCCGCCGACGGAGAAGCGCCTTGCGAAGCTCGCCGAGCTCGCGCGCGAGCTGGGACGCCCCGCCGCCTAGGACGTTGCCGTGTATAAGTGGCGCGTGAACCGGGAGCGCGAGCCGGATCTTCTTCGCGAGGAGCTCGAGGCGACGTTCAACGCGCGGCGCGAGCTGGGCAGTGAGCTCGAGCCCCAGCTGATCGAGGGCTTCCTCGAACGGACCGGAAAGGCTCTCGACGCGCGGGTGGATGCCCGACTGGCAGGCAAGGAGCTTCCCGACACGGGCTCCCACGTGCCGGTCGGCGTGGCCCTCGGCTCGCTCGGCATCGGCATCCCCTTGACGGGCGCCGCTGGGGGAACGGTCGGATTCGCCGGAGTACTGGTGGTCTGGATCGGGATCGTCCTTGTCAACTTCGCCTACGCACTCGGCAACCGGCGGTAGCTGCAGGGGGTGGGCCTCGGCGACATTCTCTTCGGCCGCAAGAAGCTCAAGGAGGCCACCCCTGAGAAGCTCTTTGCGCTCGCGACCGCGTGCGTGACGCTGGAGGCGGAGCTGGGCCTCAAGCCGGCGGGGAAGGCGGCGGTGTGCTTCAAGCCGCTCTCGGCGGGCGGGTTCGTGCGTGCCGAGCGAGACCTCGACGAGCTCCTCGACATCGCCGCGCGAGGCTCGGGCTCGATCGTGACTCGCAGCGAGGACGGGTACGGCTTCCAGTGGCTCGTGGTCGAGGACACCGACTTTGACGATCTCCTCGGGACGGTGCACCTTGTCTCCTCCGAGCTCGTGGCCCGCGGCTTCGGGCCGCAACTGCTGGCGTCCATCTTCCGCTTCGAGGGCGGGGCGCACCCCGTCTACTTCATCTACGGCTACAAGCGCGGTGCCTTCTGGCCGTTCGTGCCCGCCGGCGATGGGCAGCAACGCGACAACCCGGCAGAGCTCGAGCTGAAGGCGAAGCTCGAGCAAGAGCTGCCGATCGAGCCCGACCTGACGCGCTGGTTTGCGATGTTCGACGCGCCCGTCTAGCCCTCGAGCTCCTTCCGGGGCTCGCCCGCGCCGACCTCGGCCTTCAGCTGGGCGAGCTCCTGCTCGACTTGCGCCTGTGAGGAAAGCTGTGCGAGCTCGCGGTCGAGCTGGGTATCTGTCGAGGTGAGATCCTCGAGCGTTCCACTCTGAACGAGCTCGTCCATCGCGGCCGCCCGTGCGGTCATCTCCTCCGTCTTCTCCTTGGCGCGTCGGAGCGCAAGCCCGGTATCGGACATCTCGCGGCCGATCCCGGTCGCCGCCTCGGAGATCCGCACGGTCGCCTCCGCCGCGGAGTACTGCGCCTTGATCGTCTCCTTCTGTGTCCGGAAAGCCTCGATCTTCGCCGCGAGCTCGCGCTCGTTCGAGGCCAGCTTCGCCTGCTGGCCCTCGAGCCCCTCGAGCTGGGTGTCGAGTGACTGAAGCTGCTGCTGGACGCCGGACTTCCGTTCGAGTGCGAGGCGCGCGAGGTCCTCACGCCCCTGTGCAAGCGCCTGGCGTGCCTGGGTCTCGAGCTTGACGAGGTTCTGCTCCAGCTGGGCGGTCTGGAGCTTGAGCCGCTGCTTGGCCGTCGCGACGTCGGCGACTCCACGTTTGACGTTCTGGAGCAGCTCGAGCTGCTTCTCGTAGGAGTAGTCGAGCGTCTCGCTGGGATGTTCTGCGCGGTCGAGCGCCTTCGAGAACTTCGTCTTCAGGATCGTGATCGCGCGTGACAGCAAGCCGGCCATTCGTCCTCCTCGTCGGGTTCGCGGTTAGCCTACTCACGGCGCTTTGCCAGCGTGCGCGGGGACACTCACGGCTCCGCCAGCGGAGGAGAGGTCGAAATGGGCAGTCAGCGCGGCCGACGCACTTCCCGAGTACCACCATCGCGAGCACCACTCGATCGTCGTCGCCGCACCTGCCGAGAAGGCGCTCGCGGCCGCGCGCGAGACGCGGTTGGAAGACCTTCCGGTCGTCCGTGCGCTGTTCCGGCTCCGGGGCCTCCGGAAGGCGCCGAGCGGGGCGCTCTGGGACGCCATGGTTGCCGAGGGCTTCCGCCCTCATGGCGGCGACACGCTCGTGGCCGTGGGCAAGCCCTGGCGTCCCGCGGGGACCTGCGCGAGGTCGACGACTTCACCGGGTTCGACGAGCCCGGCTACGCGAAGATGGCAATGGACCTGAGGTACGCGGACGGCCGCCTCCAGACCGAGACGAGGGTGCTGCTCACCAGTCCGGACGCACGGCGGGCCTTCCGCGCCTACTGGCTCGTGATCCGCCCATTCAGCGGCCTGACCCGGCGGAGCTGGTTGCGGGCTGCGAAGCTCCGGGCGGAGGCGTAGCGTGGGGTCATGATCGAGGAGCGCATCGAGCAGTACGCCGAGGCACACACGTCACCGCCGCCCGAGCTGCTCCTCGAGCTCGCTGCCGAGACGCGGGCGACGATGCGCGCTCCGCAGATGCTCACAGGGGTGAACGAGGGCCGATTGCTCGAGCTGCTCGTCTACGCACTCCGCGCCCGGCGCGTGCTGGAGATCGGCACGTTCACCGGCTACTCGGCGCTGTCGATGGCCGCCGCGCTGCCGGACGGTGGGCGCATCGACACCTGCGACATCGAGCCTGCCCATGTCGAGGTCGCGCAGCGCTACGTCTCGCAGAGCCCGCATGCCGACAAGATCACGATCCACCTCGGCCCGGCACTCGAGACGATCGCGACGCTGGACGGCCAGTTCGACTTCGTCTTCATCGACGCCGACAAGGCCAACTACGACAACTACTACGAGGCCGTGCTGCCACGACTGAGCGAGGGCGGCCTGATCGCCATCGACAACACGCTCTGGAGCGGTAGGGTGCTCGATCCGCAGGACGAGGACTCGATCGCGATCGCCGCGCTGAACGACAAATTGGCTGCCGACGAGCGGATCGTCTGCGTGCAGCTCACGGTTCGGGACGGCGTCACGCTTCTTCGCAGGCGCTGAACCGAGCAAGCGTGAGGCTCGAACTACGGGCTGGCATTCCGGGGGCTGGGACTCCGGGGGTCGAGCTCGGTGACGATCTTCGCCGCTTCGCCGACCATCGCTACGACGGTGTAGGTGTCGTGTTCTTCAACGACGCGTGCATGCGGTCCGGCGCTGACCTCGTGGCCTTTGACCGTCAGGAAGCGAGTGGGGTGGGAGCGGATGGCCTCGTACTCGCTGAGTTCGAGCCGGACGACCCGCGTGCAGGTCTTGTCAGGGCATTCGCAGATGAACAGCACTCTGCGGACACCGAGCTCCTCCGCGACCGCCTTCAGCTTTTCGTTCGCTGCGCGGAACGGGACGCTGTTCCGCGCGACAAGTTCTGCCCTTCTCGCCGCAGCCATAGCTGGATCTAGGGGTCTTGGCCTCCGCGGGGGTCAAGCCGCTCGGCGACCTGAGCGCCGAGACCAAGCTTTTCAACGACCACGTACGAGTCGTGCCGCTCGATGACGGTCTCCAGGTCTAGTTTTTCGTGCCCGGGAACCACTGCGAACTGTCGGGGAGCAGACCGCAGTTGGCCGTAGTCGGTCTGGCGGAGCGTCAACCCCTAATACACTCATAGTCGACGCATTCGCAGACGATGTCGAGCGTCTCGGTGTTGAAGTGATCGCCGATCTCGTTGATGCGCTCGTTGAGCTCGCGAAACAACGCCTCGTTCCTCGCCAACCGCTCGTCACGCGTCACGGTGTGCCAGTGCCCGCTACGCGCGGGCCCCACACGTGTCCACCCACGTCCCTCGAACTGCTCGCACCTTCAATAGCCTGGTCGCCTCCCCGCTCGCCTCGACGTCAGAGGGAAGTGGACGTATCCGGAACTGTTGCGGAGCCGCCGGTGTACCGTTGATGGATGAACGTTCGGCGCTTCGCAGTAATCGGCAGCACCACGTTGGCGATGGCCGTCCCGGCGACTGTGGTTGCTTCGACTAGTGCCCCGACTGCCGATCCGTCGGGGAAGACAACCACGAGTTCGGCGACGACCACAACGTCGCGCGAGGCGGGCAGGGAGCGTCCGCGTGGGGCCGTCGAGGATTGTTCGACGGCCGCGGGGTGGCCAGCCGGAAGCGCGCGCGAGTTCACCAGCCGGCAGAACCTGATCGTCGGCCCGCTCGCCCTGGAAGGTGCGGGTGTCATGTTCGGGTACGCCGAGAGCGTCGGCGGGAACAAACTTGGAGTGCACGTCAGGAGCGGACACCGGGTGACGCTGGAGCTGTCCCGCCAGACGCGAATGGACGTCGGGTTCGCGTTCGGTTCGCCTGGGGGCGCAACGAGGGCATCGAAGTGGACCCTTCGCAACACCCGTCGCGTCGTCACGTTCAGCGCCTGCCAACGCGACGAGGGCTTAGGGCTGTCGTTCGGGGACGAGTGGCCGGTGACTGCCTGGGTGGGGTTTCTGCTGGCCAGCTCGCCCCGGTGCGTGCCGCTTCTCGTCTGGGTGGACGACGAGCCGGCGCCCCGCCGCACGGTCATCCGCTTCGGCGTACGCCGCTGCGGGTAGGTACTCCGGCGTCTGGGGCCCTCGCGCGGGGATCGAACGCACAGCGCGAAGTGCCCTCTCCACTGTCTCTTTCGGCGGTGTCTGATCTGGACGCTAGGTTGCGCCGGTGCGTCTCATCGTCGCCCGCTGCGAGGTCACGTACACCGGCCGACTCAGCGCGTTCCTGCCTGAAGCGACGCGACTGCTGATGCTGAAGGCGGACGGCTCCGTGCTCGTGCACGCCGACTGCGGTGGCTACAAGCCGCTCAACTGGATGACGCCGCCGACCGCGATCGAGGAGGAGCCGGATCGGATCGTCATTCGAAAGCGAGCGGGGAGGACGGAGGATCGGCTCGAGATCAGCCTGCTCGAGGTCTTGAGTGACATCAGCTACGAGCTCGACGATGAAGTGGGGCTCGCGAAGGACGGTGTCGAGCGCGATCTGCAGGAGGCGCTGGCTGAGCAACCCGACCGGCTGGAGGACGAGCTCCGGCTCGTCCGCCGCGAGTGGGCGACCGAGATCGGGCCGGTCGACCTCATGTGCCGCGACTGCGACGGCGGCTGGGTGGCGGTCGAGATCAAGCGCGTGGGGACGATCGAGGCGGTCGAGCAGCTGACGCGCTACCTCGGCTTCATCCGTGCCGATCCGGCCAAGGAGCTTTGCCGGGGCATCCTCGCCGCACAGCGCTTCAAGCCACAGGCCGTCACGCTCGCGGAGTCGCGCGGGCTCGTCTGCGTTGACGTCGACCTCGAGGTGCTGCGCGGGGAGCGGGAGCCAGAGCTGACGCTCTTCGGGTAAGAGGTAGCCTCGCCGTCCGATGAGGGGGCGGCTCCCACCCGTGCTGCGCGAGCGCGACTACTCGCTGCTGCTCGGGGGTGCGATCGCGTACGGATTAGGGCGCGAGATGGTGTTCGTCGCGGTCGGCTGGCAGGTCTACGACATCTCTCGGAATCCGTTTCACCTAGGCCTGGTCGGCCTCGCCGAGTTCCTGCCGCTGCTCCTCCTCGCGCTGCCTGCAGGCGCGATCGCCGACCGGCTCTCGCGCAAGCTCGTGTACGTCGGCTCGCTCGTAGCGGATGCGGCGATCACGGCACTGCTGCTCGTCGTCAGCCTTGGCGGGGCAAAGTCGCTCTGGCCATTTCTTGCGCTGTCGTTCGCGAGCGGCTGCTCGGCTGCGGTGGGGAATCCCGCGATCCGCTCGATGTGGCCGACGCTCGTACCGCTTCAGCTGCTCACGAGCGCGCTGGCGCTCCGCTCGACCGTCTTCCAGGCGACGGTGGTGGTCGGGCCTGCGGTCGGCGGCGTCCTCTTCGCACTCGGACCGGAGGTCGTATACGGCGCCGGCGTCGTCCTCATGCTCGCGGCGGCGGCGCTCGCCGTGCCGATCTCGCCGCGCACGATCGAGCACGCGCCGATGGAGATCGCCGGCACGCGGCTCGGCTCGCTGCTTGCCGGGCTCCGGTTCGTCCGGGGGACGCCGGTGTTGCTCGGCGCGATCTCGCTCGACCTCGTCGCGGTGCTCTTCGGCGGCGCCGTGGCGCTCCTGCCGCTGTTCGCCCGGGACGTCCTCGACGTGGGGCCGGTCGGGCTCGGAATCCTCCGTAGCGCGCCGGCGGTGGGCGCGCTGGCAGCGGGGATCATGCTCACACGGCGTCCACTCGGCCGCCGGGCCGGGCGAACGCTGCTCCTCGTCGTCGCCGTCTTCGGCGCCAGCATGGTCGTGTTCGGGCTCTCGCGCTCGTTCCCGCTGTCGTTCGCGGCGCTCGCCGTGGGCGGCTTCGTCGACATGGTCAGCATGAACATCCGCTCGTTGATTACGGCCCTCGCGACGCCGGACGCGCTGCGCGGTCGCGTCAACGCGGTCGAGATGGTGTTCATCAGCGCCTCGAACGAGCTCGGAGCGTTCGAGTCGGGCGCCGCAGCCGCGCTCGTCGGGGCCGTGCCGGCGGTTGTCATCGGCGGCTCCCTGACGATCGTGGCCGCGATCATCTGGCCGCGGCTCTTCCCACAGATGGCGCGCGTCGACCGGCTCGAGTCACTTCACCCCGCCGGGCCATCAGGCTAGTCCATTGTGCACACTTCCTGAGACCGCGGGCGTACACTATGTTCGTGGTCGTGAGCGTCGGCATCCGTGAATTCCGCCAGAACCTGCGCTCCTACCTCGATCGCGTCAAGTCAGGTGACGAGGTCGTGATCACGGAGCGCGGGACACCCGTCGCGCGTCTTGTCGAGCCCGACTCGCACGAAGCGGTGCGTGCCCGCCTGATCCGCGAGGGGCGCATCACACCGGCGAAGCGGCCGAAGCAGCCCATCGATGTCTCCAAGCTGCCCGATCTCGGGCCCGGACCGGATCTCTCGGACATCGTCATCGCGATGCGCCGCGGCATCGAGTTCTGAACCTTTACTTCGATGCCTCGGCGCTCGTGGCGATCATCGCCCGAGAGCGGGCTCACCACGATCTCGTCGAGCTTTGGTCGGAGACGGGTGCGGCTTACGCCTCGTGGCTGACCTACATCGAGACGCGGGCAGCACTCGCTGCTCGAGGGCGTGCCTGCCGTTGGCGGCGGCCGCACTTGCTTCGCGCCCAAGCCGAGCTCGAAAAGCGCTGGCAGGCGGTGGACGTGGTCGAGCTCGACGCGTTGCTGGCGGGCGTCGCGGGTCTGGCGGCGGAGGAACACGGGTTACGCGGGGCAGATGCCGTTCACCTCGCGTCCGCGGCCACGCTGGGTTCGGGTGTCGCCATGGTCACGCTGGATGCGGAACTACGCCGTGCCTCGCTGGCGGCCGGGCTCGACGTAGCGCCCTAGGGAATTACGGCTGCCTTCAGGTAGTCGCGCGGCGCGTCGGCGAGCAGCGCCGCGACCCCCTCCAGCCCGACCCGGTGCGTGATCAGCCGCTCCCACGGGTAGGCGCCGCTCGCCAGGAACGCGAGCGCGGCCCGGACGTGCCGTGGTGCGTGATGGAAGGACCCGCGCAGCGTCAGCTCCTCGTAGTGCAGGCGGTAGGTGTCCACCCGGAGCTCAGTCCCGCGCTCACGGCCACCGAAGTAGACGACGGTGCCGCTCGGCCGGACGAGCTCCAGCGTCCTCTGCCAGGCCTCCTCGGTACCGGCGGCTTCGATGACCACGTCGGCGCCGTCGCCGTCGCCCGCTTCCGCGCCGAAAAGCGGAGCGAGGGCGCGCCGCTGCTGTCGGCCGCCGACGATCTCCGCTCGTCCCCCGGCGTCACGGACACACGCGCAGAGCATGAGGCCGATCGGGCCGGCGCCGACGATCGCGACACGGTCTCCGGCCTCGACCTCGGCGCGCTCCACGCCACGGAGGCAGCAGGCGAGTGGCTCGACCATGGCGGCCACCTCGGGCGCGAGCTCGCCCGGGACGGGAAGCAGGTTGACGCGCGCGACCGGCTCCGGCACGAGCACGTACTCGGCATAGGCACCGTTCAGGAGCTCGAGCTTGCCGTCCCGTTCCTCGCCGGCGGCCGAATTGGCGGCGACCACGCGCCGCCCCGTCGCGACGTCGATGCCGCAGAACTCGTGCCCGAACGGGCTCGGCAGCTCGCCGAGCAACAGCGGGTGGCCGCGCCGGAAGGTCTTCAGGTCGGTGCCGTCGGTCAGCGCGACCTCCACCTGGACGAGCACGTCACCTGGACCCGGCTCCGGGCGTGGGACCTCCTCTAGGCGAAGATCGCCCGGGCCGTGGAACCGCAGGGCCCTCACGGCACGAAGACGACCTTGAGGGCACGCCCGCTGCGGTAGAGCTCGAGCCCCTCGGCGAAGCGCTCGAGCGGGAGCACGGTCGGCTCGGGGAGGTCGAGCTCCTGCAGGAGGGCTGCCGCCTCGCGCATGTGTCGCGGGGTGGCCGAGCGGCAGCCGGTCAGGGTGAGCTCCCGCCGGTAGACATCGTCCAGGTCGACTGCGCCGGCCGGAGCGAAGACGAGCACCGTTCCCCCGGGTGCGACGGCGTCGAGCGGCGCTGCGGGCGCGCAGAGAACGGCCGCCTCCACCGGCTCAGCCGGCGATCTCCCAGCCCGCTCGGACCTGGCGTCCACCGCAAAGACGTCGTCGCCGCGGCGGCGCAGCACGGCCGCGAACAGGCGCCCGACGAAGCCATGGCCGACAACGAGGACGCGTCCGCGGGGAATGCGCTCAGCCCCTCGCAGGACACACGCGAGCGGCTCGACGTAGGTCGCGAGCGCGTTGTCGAGGCCGGCCGGCAACGGGACCGTCGCTGTCGCGGCGACCCGCTCGGCGAACCCGCCCGGCACGATCGTCGGCTGGGCGAAGACCTCGCACGTCGACTCGTGCCCGTTCCGGCAGCGCTCGCACTCGCCGCAGGGGAGATGGTGAACCAGCGCCACTCGGCGTTTCTCCGCGGTCACGGCGACGACCTCGTGACCTAGCACGTGACCTGCGTATTCGACGCGGAACTTCTCCACGTCGGATCCGCAGAGCCCGCAGGCGAGCACCCGGAGGCTTTCGCCGGCGGGCTCCTCGAGCTCTGTAAGACGTGGCCTTCCGGTCTCGTCTATGACGACCGCGCGCACTCTGGACGACAATCTAGAGGCCACCGGCGGCGGAGCTAGGCTTGCCTTCCATTCCCCACCAGGAGCCACAGTGATCTTCAGCGCCAGCAGCGCGTCCGGAACAGGCTTCACCCTCTGGTTTACCGGCCTCTCCGGCGCGGGCAAGACCACCATCTCCCGGCGGGTCGCGCACCTACTCGAGGAGCGTGGACAACTGGTGGACATCCTCGACGGTGACGTCGTTCGCACGCACCTCTCGAAGGGGCTGGGGTTCTCGAAGGAAGACCGCGACACGAACATCGCGCGCATCGGCTGGGTCGCGTCCCGACTCGCCCGTGCCGGCTCGGCGGTTGTGGTGGCTGCGATTTCGCCCTATGACGAGGCACGCCGACGCGCGCGAGCATTGACCGAAGAGTTCGCGCCCTTTGTCGAGATCTACGTCCGGGCCTCCCTCGAGGAGTGCGCCCGGCGCGACGTCAAAGGTCTGTACGCGAAGGCGCTCGCGGGCGAGATCTCGAGCTTCACAGGGGTCTCGGCGCCCTATGAGGTTCCGACCGAGCCGGACCTCGTGCTCGACACGGAGGCCGGACCCCCGGAGGACAGCGCGGATCTCGTGCTGGCGTTCCTCGAATCGCGCGGGCTTGTTGCTGCCGACCGACGAGCGTCGGTCTGACCCCAACGCTGAGCGCTACAATCGACGCCCGCGGGGCTATAGCTCAGTTGGGAGAGCGCCTGGATCGCACCCAGGAGGTCGCCGGTTCGAGTCCGGCTAGCTCCACTCGGAGGCAGCTCGCGAAGGACGGCGTCGAGCGCGATCTGCAGGAGGCGCTGGCGGATCGGCGGACCGGCTGGAGGAGGAGCTCCGGCTCGCCCGGCTTGTGTTGAAACAACACAATGGTACGCCGGGAGTGGGCGACGGAGATCGGCCCCGTCGACCTCATGTGCCGCGATAGCGACGATTGAGGCGCTACCGCCGATCTGGCCGACCGGGCGCCAGGCTCTCGGGCGCGCTTGGGCTCACCCTGACGATGGTGCTGATTCGCGGCTTGTTATCCGCAACGGTGCGGCCCGGGGGAGCGGAACTGGCCGCTCCCCCAGGACGGTAAGGCTTCAGTTGGTCCGCGTTGTAACTGCGAAGTTGTCGAAGTGCGCCTGGACCCCCTGCCCGAACAGCCGCTCAGAGGTCGGGATCGAGACGCTCATTGCACACACGCTCGGGTACAACGGGTCACACGTCGGGCCCGTCGGGCCGAATATCCAGCCCCACTGGAAGGGAAAGGCGTCCAGGAGGCTAAACGTACCGTGTCCGATTACGAACGAGTCGAGCTTGTCCTTGAGGTCCTCACCTGGGCCCAAAGACGGATAGATCCCGGTGTACTTCTGGCCGGGCTGGCGATCGATCGGCCTGCCGACGTTCTTGACCTTGGAGACGCGCTTCCCGTCGAGGAAGTACTCGACCGTGGAGCTGCCGTGGCCGGCGCCGCGCGTGTAGGTGATTGCCACGTTGTGCGCGACGTTCGGCGTGATGGCGATCTCGTCCACGATCTGCGTGTACATCTTTTCCGGGCCGACCCACTCGGGCGAGGACGGGTCAGTCGTGTTACCGGTTACGGAGGACGGGAGCCGCTCGATTAGCGTGAACGCCCTGTTCCCCGAGATGAACCAGTCGAAGAGTTGGCCGGTCTGGAAGTTGATCATGTTCATCACCGCGCCGGCCTGCTGTCCCTCGAAGACGGTGGCTGCGTAGGGCGCGCCGTTTGGGTAAGAGCCGGGCGGGCCGTAGGTGCCGTGCACGACGCGGCCGGCCTGGGTTCCGGGCGTCTGCGCCGCGATGTCGGACGAGAAGGTCAGCGACCCCTTCGCAGGGACGGCGAAGGACGTGTTGCTGATAGCGATGTACTTCAGGTGGTCGAACACGCTGTAGTCAGCCGAACACGTGAAGGGGGCGTCATCGATGTAGAACGTCCCGTCGGCGAAGCTGCGCGTGTCGCCATGCGCGGGGGTGACCGTGTCGGCGCAGAATGTCCCCATGTCGCCGAGGCCGTAGGGGTTGAACCACTTCGCGCTGTAGTTCGACAGCGTGTAGCCGCCGGTCGCCTCAAAGTTGTCGTAGACGAGCGTTGTTTGCTTCGGCGACGTTGCTGTGGCGGCGCCGATGAGGCCCAAGCCGATAGACGCAGCCGCGGCTACGGCAAGGATGAAGCTCTTGGATCGCATGACATCCCCTTCGGTCGGTGGCCCCACAGACCCCGGCATGTGGCCAAGTTAGGGCGACCATACTGCTCGCCTCTGGATCGAACAAGAGCGTGTGGAGCCGTCAGACGGTGGGCCGCTGCCGTCCCAACGTTGCTCGCGTCGCGCGAGACCCATGCGTTGTCCGAGGAGCCCGAATCGCGCGTCTTGCTGTCGACGGCCGCTCTTGCGCACACTCGACACGCGCGCAGCGAGCCCTGGTTCGACCCCGTGCGCAGGCTGGGCCGCAAGCTGATGAGCTATCTGGGTATCGGCGATCCGGCGGGCGCTTGAACCACCCTCAGGAGGCGCGTCGTTCGCGGTGGGCGGTGTTGCTCGGGTTCAGGTCGGCGAGCGCGGCGGGGAGGGCGTCGACCGCGGTGGGGTCGAACTGGGTGCCGCGGCAGCGGCGGATCTCCTCAATCGCTTCCGAAGGAGTTCGCGCGTCGCAGTAGGGCCGGCGTGACGTGATCGCGGAGAAGGCATCGCAAACCGCGACGATGCGCGCCTCGATCGCGATCGCTCCCCCCACGAGCCCGTCGGGGTAGCCGGTGCCGTCCCAGCGCTCGTGGTGGGACCGGACGATGCGCGCAACGGAGTGGAGCGCAGGCGAGGCGGCGAGAATCCGCTCTCCTATGACGGTGTGCGACTGGATGACGGCTCGCTCGTCCGGGGCGAGCTCTCCGGGGCTCTGAAGGATCGAGTCGGGAACAGCGATCTTGCCAATGTCGTGGAGGAGCGCCGCCTGCCGTATCTGTTCGAGCGCATCAGCCCCGAGGCCCAGGCGGGCGCCGACCATCTGAGCGAGTCTCGCAACGGACGCCGCGTGCTCTTGGAGTTCCGGTGCGCGCTCGTACAGCGCCTGCAGCAACGGGTCGTGGCGACTGTCTCGATCGCTGTGCTGCGTGCGCTTGTGCGCGTACAGCCGCTGGTCTGCGATCTGCAGCGCCTCCGTGGGCTGCGATGCCTCCTCGGGCACGAACACCGCGCCGAAAGAGCAGTCGATGGAGAAACCCTCGCCACGCTCGGTGAGGGCGCCTGAGACCGCGTCGATCACCGCCTCGGCCGATTCAGCCCCGCGATGGAGCACGCAGAACTCGTCGCCGCCCAGCCGGTAGCAGTTGGCGGCAGGCCTGGCCGCGGCTGCAAGCTTCCTACCGAGACGGCGGAGGAGCGCGTCGCCGGCTGGATGACCGTAGCAGTCGTTGTAGCGCTTGAAGCCGTCGAGGTCGAGGATGATGAGCAGAAGCGGGTCGTCCTGCGTCGCCTCGACCGTGAGCGTCTCCAGGTCCGCGAACAGCATGCGTCGGTTTCCCAATCCCGTCAGGTGGTCGTGGCGCGCCTGATACTCGTTCACCGTCAGCTGGTATCGCAGGTCACGCTGCGCCTCCGAGAGCGCCGCTTCTGCCTCGACGCGTCGCGTCACGTCGGAGACGATCCCGTCCACGAGCAGGCGCCCGTCACTGTCCCTCGGGCGCGTCCGAGAGTGCATCCAGCGCGTCACCCCGTCGTAGCCGTGCAGCCGGTAGAGCACCTCGCTGGGCTTACCGCCGTCCAGACGCTGGCAGTGGGCATCGTAGGCGGCGCGATCGTCGGGATGGATGAGTCGCACCCACTCGTGCGCGGGGTCCGCCGTCACCGGCGGCTCTCCGCCCATCAGCCTCGCACGCGTCGGGCCCGAGTAGATCGTGCGCGTCGAGCCATCGGGAAGGTGCTCGTTCGTGTACAGGTAGTCATCGATCGCTTCGACGATGAAGAACAGACACTGGGCGAGCTCTTGCCAGGTGGGCTGCCTCCGCTTGGCCCGACGGGCTCGGAGCAACTCGCCAGGACGGCGGGCAAGGCCAGCGGCCCGATCTTGTCTATCGGCATTGTCCATGTGGTGGTCTCGGTGACCGACTCTCTAGATCGGCAGCGGGCGCGCAGTTCTTGAACGCCCGCCTCGAGGCCCTGGCGCCCGCCGATCAAAGTCCCACACGGGCGCTCGCAGCAGGCTAGAGCAAGCGTCCGCGCGGTCAGGTGCGAACGAGCTGGTCGGTCTTCGCCGCCATGACGAAGTCGTTGCGGTGCAGGCCCTTGATCTTGTGTGTCCACCAGGTGACGGTCGTGCGACCCCATTCCGTCAGCACCGCGGGATGATGGCCTTCCGCGTCTGCGAGCGCTCCGACCTTGTTGGTGAGCTCCAGCGCCCGTGCAAAGTCCTCGACCTGGAAGACGCGTCGCAGGCGCTTGATGCCGTCGAGCTCCACGAGCTCCCACTCCGGTACCTGGGGCGCAAGCTCCGCGATCTCCGCATTCGACACCGTTGGTGCGTCCCTGCGGCAGGCGACGCACGTCATCTGTGACAACGCTTCCACGTCCGGCAGACTAGAGCCTCGAGCGTGCGCGCAGGACGGGAGGAGTGAGCATGTCAGTTGACGATCGTCGTGCCCGCTTCCGGTCCCTGCACGAGGCAGAGGAGCTCTTCCTGCTGCCCAACCCGTGGGACATCGGCTCGGCCCGGCTGCTCGCCGCCCTGGGTTTCGAGGCGCTTGCGACGACGAGCGCCGGCTTCGCGTGGTCGCTCGGCAAGCTCGACCAGCGTGTCACGCGGGCTGAGCTCGTCGCGCACGTGAGGAGCCTCGCGGCGGCCACGGACCTGCCGCTGAACGTCGACAGCGAGCGCTGCTACCCCGATGATCCTGGCGGCGTGGCCGAGACGGTCGCTCTGTTGGCCGAGGCCGGCGCCGCGGGCTTCTCGATCGAGGACTACGATCCCACTCGCGACCGAATCGACGACGTCGAGGTCGCGGCCGAGCGGGTGGCGGTGGCAGCCGAAGCCGCGCACGCGCTGCCCGAGCCGATGGTGCTCACGGGCCGAGCAGAGAACCACATCCGTGGCGTTGACGACTTCGACGACACGATCGCCCGCCTAATCGCCTACCGGGAAGCGGGTGCAGATGTCGTTTATGCGCCGGGCCTGCGAACGCTCAACCGCATCGAGGCGGTCGTCGCGGCGGTCGGCGTGCCGGTCAACGTGCTCGCGCTGCCGCACGGGCCGAGCATCTCGGAGCTCGCCTCGGTGGGCGCCCGACGCGCCTCGACCGGCGGCCTTCTAGCAGGAGCCGCCTACGGCGCCCTCGTCGCAGGGGCGCAGGAGCTCCTGACCGAAGGGACGTCCGGCTACGGGGCGGCAGGCATCTCCGCGACGGCGCTGAAGAACGCGTTCGGAGCCGATTTGAGCGGCGTCGGGCCCGATCGATCTGATCGGTCTTCGCCGCCATGATGAAGTCGTTGCTGAACAGCAGCGCCTGCGCGAAATTCTCGAACGGGAAGGCGCGTCACAGGCGCCTGATGCCATCGAGCTCGACGAGCTCCCAGTCGGGAACCTGGGATCGAAGCTCCGCGATCTCCGCATCCGACACGGTGGGTGCGTCCCTGCGGCACGCGACGCAGGTCATCGTCGTCGACGGCTCCACCGCGGTCAGACTAACGTCCGGGTGAGCGCGGGGGTGTCCACACTTCACCCTCATCCTGCGCCTCGAGCATCTTCTTCACGTTGGCCAGTGCGGCACTGAGCTCGCGCCGGATTGCCCACGCGACGAGCGGCTCGGCCAGGTTGAAGAAGAGGCCTGAGTGTCCCTCGGCGGCGAAGGTGAGGCGAGTGCCGCCGTCGACCGGCTCGACGATGCGCCGGCCCGTGCCTTTGAGGGGGGCCACGCACGAGCCTGATCGCCAGCTTCCGGTCCGGCTCGTATTCCGTGACCTCGATCCCGAGCTCGATCCGTCGCCCGAGCAGACGAATCGCCTGCTCGACCTGCGTATCCACGCCGAGGGCCCCGGGGGACGTTTGTCGCGCCTCTCTCACGGTCGAGGACCACTGTTGGTCGTTCGTCGGATCGCCGACGAAGGCGAAGACCTCCTCAGGAGGCCGCTTCACGACTGCACTCGCCGCGACCTGAATCATCTCGACCTCCTCGCCTCGCTTAGATGTTGGACCACTCGGGTCGCTCTCACGCGGCACCGTACGGGGTCGTCGCCTGCCGCCCGGCACACGTCTACCTCCTTTTGGCGGTGATTCCCAGTCCCGAACCTACTCCTGCCCTATGACTCGATCAAGGCGGCCGAGTCGCCTAGAATGGCGGCATGGAGCAGCGTCTGGAGCGGCAGGCTCGCAACGAGAGCCTGACCCGTACCGTGAACGAGCAGGTGGCCGCGCTCGATGCTCGCGCGAGCGGCTGGGCCGGTTCAGAGCAGCTCTTCGGCTTCCAGTGCGAATGCGGCCAGGACGAGGGTTGTAACGAGCGTGTGCTGATGACGCTCGCGGAGTACGAGCGTGTGCGGCAGCAGACCGATCGGTTCACAGTCGTTCCCGGTCACGAGACCACCGAGATCGAGTTCGTCGTCGAACGCGAGGAGCGCTTTTTCATCGTCGACAAGCGCGACGCCTACGAGCCGGCCGTCGGTGGGGATGCCGTAGCTCAAGCGTAAGGCCGAGGCGTGTCGCCCTAATCGTCATAGATCCGCGCAGCCCGCGGCGCGACAAGCGGCTTGCTCAAGACGTCGGTCGTGTCGACGAACTGGTCGATGGCGCCGACAAGGGGGAGCGAGCGCAGCCAGGGGTCGGTGATCCGTGCCAGGCACGCGTCGACGAAGCGGCCGGAGCCGAGGACGCGGAACGGGCGGGAGTGGAAGAGGCGCACACTAGGATCGACCTCCTCCGTGAGCCCGAGCGCGTTGTGCCGCCGCGCGAGCTCCTCGACGGCGTCGACGAGAGCGGCCTCGCGCGTCCCGTAGCTCGAGGCCGCGAGTGCTGCGGCCAGCGCAGGCCCGACTGCCCCAAACGCGTCGAGCCGCCGGAAGGCCGTACCGAGCCATTTGCCGTACGGCGCATAGTGCCGTTCCAGCAGGAAGGCGAGCCGCATCAGGTCTCGCACGAGACGTGCCGTGAGCACGCGCGAGCCGAGGTCATCGTCGACTTCTGCCGTGCGACCGACGAAGGGCTCCTCCTGGTCGATTCGCCGCCACTGGGCGGCGATCAGCCACAGCCAGACCTCGTCGGGGTACCAGCGTAGGCTCTCGCGCAGCGGCTCCAGCGAACCCAGCCCGTCGTGGAAGACGGAGCCGGCTGTGACTTCGAGCAGGAGTTGTTGGGGGGTCGCGAGCCAGTCGCGGTACGAGAGACCTGCGTGTGGGTCGAAGCCCAGGCGCTCCTGGAGCCAACGGCCGAGCTCGATCACCTCGACGCGCTTCGTCACCGGGTGGTCGTCCCAGCCGAAGCGGACGGGCCAGCCGCAGTACTCCTCCGGCAGGTCGTCCTCGAGGCGCGCGTCGAGCGCTGCGGCGTCGGCGCTTTCGACGAAGAGCTGCAGGCGAGGCCCCCAGCCGTGATCCGTCGACCGGGGCGTATCGAAGCCGAGCACGTCGGAGCCCGAGCCGAGCAGGGCCGCCGAGTGCCGCACGTCGGCGACGAGCGGCGCCACCACGTCCACGTAGAACCCACGGGCGAGCTCGAGGCCGGGAACGAACTCAGGCGAGCCCGCCAAGGCCGGCCGCGTCACGAGAGTTGGAGCACGAGACGTAGGGCTGCAGAGGGCCGGATACAGGTCCCGGTAGCGGGCATACCCTTCCTCGTACGCCGCCTGCCAGGCGGGATCGGGCTCGACGCGGTCGCGGACCCGCACGCAGGAGGCGACGGCCTCGTGGGCGTCGGCGAAGACTCCCTCCTTGACGCCGCCGAGCAGGGCCGCCCCGTACGCGGCCCCCTCCTCCACGATCGTCCGCTCGAGCGGGAGGCCGAGCACCGAGGCGACGATCTTCAGCCAGAGCTCGCTGCGGGCGCCGCCACCAGACACGCGGCCGAGATCGGCCTCGACGCCCATCTCGCGGAGAAGCTCGAGCGAGTCGCGCAGGCCGTAGGCGACACCTTCCAGGACTGCGCGTACCAAGGCGCCCCGGTCGTGGCGGAGGCTGAGGCCGACGAAGGCGCCGCGGGCGTCCGGGTCGGCGTGAGGTGTCCTCTCGCCCTGAAGATACGGCTGGAAAAGGAGGCCCTCGACGCCGGGCTCCCAGCGCTCCGCCTCGGCGAAGAGCTCTTCGTACGAAGGCCCGCCGAGCGCCCCGTGCAACCACGAAAGCGAGCCGGCGGCCGAGAGCATCACGCCCATCGCGTGCCACATTCCGGGCACGGCGTGACAGAAGGCGTGCAGGCGAGCCTCCGGCTCGGGCCGATACTCGGGCAGCGCGGCGAACACGACTCCGGAGGTGCCGAGCACGACGGAAACCGGCCCGGGCCTGTCGATGCCGACGCCGAGGGCACCTGCCGCCTGGTCGCCGGCGCCCCCGATCGCCGTGGACTCGTGCGCCGGGGGGAGCCACTCGCGCGGAAGCTCGAGCGCCTCGAGCACCTCGTCGCTCCAGCAGCGGCGGCCAACGTCGAAGAGGAGCGTGCCCGAGGCGTCCGCGACGTCGATCGCGTGCTCTCCGGTGAGGCGGAAGCGGACGTAATCCTTCGGCAGCAGCACGTGCCGGACCCGCGCGTAGAGCTCGGGCTCGTGGTTGCGGAGCCAGAGGAGCTTCGGCGCGGTAAAGCCCGTGAGCGCGCGGTTGCCGGTCAGCTCGATCAGGCGCTCGAGACCGATCCGGTCCTCGATCTCGGCGCACTCCCGAGCGGTGCGCTGGTCGTTCCACAGGATGGCTGGGCGGAGGACGCGGTCGTTCTCGTCGAGAACGACCAATCCGTGCATCTGGCCTGAGAGGCCGATCGACGCTGGCTCGAGCCCGAGGTCGGCGAGCGCTGCCTGCGCAGCGCGCCACCAGTCCTCCGGATCCTGTTCGGCCCAACCCGGCTCCGGCGTCGAGAGCTTGTAGCCGTGCTCCGCGCGCGCAAGCACGTCACCCGACCGTGAGATCGCGAGCGCCTTGACGCTGCTTGTGCCGACGTCGAGACCGACGAGAGTAGGCTCAGCAGCCATGGAGGTCGAGCACGTTCGTCCCGGGCTGTGGCGGTGGACGGCGCCGCATCCGGCGTGGGGGCCCGGTGCGGATTGGCCACAGGAGGTGGGCTGCCTGTACTACGAAGCGGCTCACGCGACGGTGCTCGTCGATCCGCTCGTTCCCGCCGGCGAGGAGGAACGGTTCTGGCGAGCGCTCGACCGCGATGTCGAACGTCGCGGGCTGCCCCTGCTCGTCGTGTTGACTGCACCGTGGCACGGGAGGAGCAGCGCGGAGATCGCGGGACGCTACGGCGGCCGCATCGTGCAGGCGGAGTCGGTGCCGGAGATCGACGCTTTTCCGGTTCCACCCGTCGAGGAGGGCCAGCTCGCGCTCTTCTTGCCTGAGCACGGCGCTCTGGTGACCGCAGAGATCCTGGCCGACAACGGCGGCGGGCTGACCGTCTGTCCCTCGCCCGCTCTTCGGGAGGCGGCGACGCTCGCTCCCTTCTTGCAGCGTCTCCTCGAGCTGCCTGTCGAGCTGATCCTTCCCGCGCACGGCCAGCCCGTGCTCGAGGACGCGCGCAGTGCTCTCGCCGCTGCGGTGGCTCACGCGCCCAGCGCTGCGTAGACGAGCTCGTACGCGGCTACGGCATCCTTGCGCGACTGCGCCTCGCGCAGCGCCGCGTCGTCGATCCTCGCCGCGACCGCGTCGATGAATTGCCATTGCCGGACGCTGCGCTCGACGGCCCCGACCGCGTCCTCCGTGTAGGGGTAGAGGTCGAAGCCCAGGCGCTCGCCCCCGGACCCGTAGTCGGCTCGCCGTAGCTCCACCGCGAGCTCGAGCGTCTCCATGAACCTGATCGTCCCCACCATGTTGTCGTCGTCGAAGCTGCCCCAGCCGTCGTTCGCGTGCTGATGGCCGAGCACGCCCTCGGTGGCGAGCAGGGCCGCGTACTCGGCGAGCGACTCGCCGTTCATGATCAGGTGCTGCCAGTCCATGTTCACCTTGACGTTGTCGAGGCCCTGGTTGCGCAGCTTGTGGATCACGTGCAGTGTCATGCCCACGTTCCGCATCAGGATCTTCATCGCGGGCTCGGAGTTCTTGTGCTCGAGGAAGATCGTCACGCCGCGGTCGCGGGCGTGTTCGGCCGCCTCGCCGAGCCCCTCGAGGAACCAGGCCCACGACTCGCGGTAGGGGGTCTGGAACGGGTAGTTGTAGCCCTCGACTCCTGGCCAGATGATGAAGTGCGCGTGCAGTTCGCCGGCGAAGTCGATCGCCTCGAGCGTCCGCCGCACGGCCTCGCGCCGCGTGCCTTCGTCCGGCGACACGAGCCCGCCCTTGCCGAAGCGCGGGTCGAGGTGGAGGCCGGTGGCGATGCAGTAGATGTCGTGCCCGTCGAGGGCGCCGCGCACCTCGTCCAGGTTCTCCGGCGAGAGCTCCTGCGGATAGTGGAACTCGTAGCCGTCGATCAGGTCGCCGAGACCCTCGACGGCGCGACGGACGCGCGAGACCGTCGTCTCGCTCGCCCACTGCGGCTGGTAGCCCCCGGGTACGAACCGGGTTGCCATGGATCCGAACGCCCAGATTCCGAGTGACGTCTTCATCGCCTCACCTCCTGTCCGGCAAAGATGTCAGATGCAGATCCATGCGGCCGCGCCTTGCGGCAGGAGGCCGTTCGACTCCTCGCTCGCGAGCAGCACCTCCCCTGCGGGTAGCTCGAGGGGGTCGCCGTCCACGTTCACCGCGCAGACAACGCCCTTGCCGGCAGCCGTCCGCTCGAAGACGAGCGTCCTCCGCGGGCTCTCGCGCCACGCGAACCCGCCGACGCGCAGCGGCTCGCTCTGACGTCGCACCGCCAGGGCTGTGCGATGGAAGGCGAGGGCCGAGTCGGGATCGCGGTCCTGAGCTGCCACGGTGAGGTCGCTCCACGGCCCGGGCATCGGCAGCCACGGTGAGCCGGTCGTGAACCCGAAGCCCGGCGGCCCGCCGCTCCACGGGATCGGGACCCGGCAGCCGTCGCGCCCGATTCGCGCGCCGCTCGTGCGGAAGAAGATCGGGTCCTGGCGCAGCTCGTCCGGCAGCTCTACCTCCTCGAGCCCGAGCTCTTGTCCGGCGTAGAGGAAGACGGCCCCGGGTAGCGCGAGCAGGAGCAGGGCGGCCGCGCGCGCGCGCCGCCGTCCCTCCTCGCCCCCGCCGTAGCGGGTCGGGAGCCGCGTCACGTCGTGGTTCTCGAGCACCCATGACGGCGCGGCGCCGACAGCCTCGAAGGCCGTGAGGGTCCGGTCGATCGTCGTGCGGAGCGTTCCGGCGTCCCAGCCCTCGTGGAGGAAGGTGAAGTTGAACGCGAGCTGAAGCTCGTCCGGGCGCACGTACTCGGCCAGGGCCGCCTGGTCCTGGATCACGATCTCGGCCACGAACATGCGATCGCCGGGATAGTCGCCCGCAAGGTTCCGCCACCGTCGGTACAGGGTGTGCAGCTCGGGCTGATGGAGCCCGGTGTGCCAGTCGGCGAAGGGCGGGCGCGGATTCGGCTCGTGCACGTCGTGCAGGTCCTGCGCCTTGAAGAGCGCCTGCGCGACATCGATCCGGAAGCCGTCGACGCCGCGATCGAGCCAGAAGCAGAGGATTCGCTCGAACTCGGCCCGGACGACCTCGTTGTGCCAGTCGAGGTCCGGCTGTGCCTGGGCGAAGAGGTGCAGGTAGTACTCGCCGCTCGCCTCGTCGAGGGTCCAGGCAGGCCCGCCGAAGGCGGAGGTCCAGTTGTTGGGAGGTCCGCCGTCCTGTCCCGGTCGGAAGACGTAGCGCGCGCGATCGGGGTGATCCGGATCCGAGAGCGCGTTCCGGAACCAGGGATGCTCACTGGAGGTGTGGTTCGGGACGATGTCGATCACGACGCGCAGCCCCAGCGCGTGCGCGTCGGTCAGCAGTGCGTCGAAGTCGTCGAGCGTGCCGAACTGCGGATCGACGTCCACATAGTTCGCCACGTCGTAGCCGTGGTCGGCGCCCGGCGAGGGGTAGAACGGCGTCAGCCAGATCCCGTCGATGCCGAGCTCCTGCAGGTACGGCAGGCGCGAGCGGATCCCCGGAAGATCGCCGACGCCGTCACCATCGGAGTCGGCGAAGCTGCGAACGTAGATCTCGTAGAGGACGGCGCTCCGCCACCAGCAAGTGTTCATGCGGGCACGAGTGCGTGGTCGCTGTGCGAGAGGATCTCCTCGACCGTCTGCTCCGGCGTCTGCTCGGAGCTGTCGAGCCAGAGCCCGATTCGAGGCGTCTCCTTGACGAAGCCTTCGTGGAGCTGCCCGACGGAGAAGCTGTGGTAGCCGACCCCCTCGCGGCTCGCCTCCCGCTCCGCGACCGCCTCGACCGATGGAATGAGGACCACCACGTGGAGCGGTCGGCTTCGGATGCGCTCGACGTACTCAGGGAGGAATGGTCCTGCGGCAACGTCTTCGAGTACGACGTTGAAGCCTTCGTCGAAGTACGCTGCCGCCGAATCGGCGGCGAGGCGGTAGCGAAGCCGCAGCTGGGCGAGTGCTTCGGGAGAGGCGTCGGGCGTCATCTCGAGCCTTCCCGCAACGATGCTGCGACGGAAGAAATCGCCTTCGAGGTAGGCGCCCGGCGTCAGCCTTTCCGCGAGGAGGCGGCCGACTGTTGACTTCCCCGCCGCGGAAGGGCCCGTCACGAGGAAGACGGCGTTACCCGGCATCGATCCGCCGCGCCACCGCGTCTCCGACCTCGCTCGTGCTCGCACCTCCGCCCAGGTCGCGCGTACGCGGGCCCTCGCGGCACACCGCCTCGATGGCGGCGATGACGCGGGCGCCCGCCTCCGCCTCGCCGAGATGGTCGAGCATCAGGGACGCGCTCCAGATCGCGCCGATCGGGTTCGCGATCCCGCGACCGGCGATGTCGGGCGCCGAGCCGTGCACGGGCTCGAACATGCCCGGCGTATCCGAGCCCGGGGCGACACTCGCGCTTGCCGCCACGCCCATCCCACCCTGGAGCTCGGCCGCGATGTCCGTCAGCACATCGCCGAAGAGGTTCGAAGCGACGACGACGTCGAGGCTCAACGGGTTGCCGATCATCCGCGCGGCCAGGGCATCGACCAGCACGCGCTCGTACCGCACGTCCGGGTGCTGAGCCGCCACCTCCGCCGCCACCTCGTCCCAGAGCACGTAGCCGAAGCGGGACGCGTTCGACTTCGTCGCGCTCGTGACGACGCGGCGACGGGTCTCCGCGAGCTCGAACGCGTGGGCGATCACGCGGCGGACCCCGGCGCGCGTGAACACGCTCGTCTCGATGCCGACCTCGAGCTCGAGACCCTGGTGCGCGCGTCCGCCTACGCCGGAGTACTCCCCCTCGGTGTTCTCGCGCACGAAGAGCATGTCGACCGCGGGCGAGCCGGCGAGCGGCGACGGCACCCCTTCGAGTAGGCGTGCAGGGCGAAGGTTCGCCCAGAGGTCGAGACCCTGCCGCAGCGGCAACAAGAGCCCCCACAGCGTCACGTGGTCGGGCACGGAGGGGTCGCCAACCGCACCGAGGAGAATCGCGTCGTGGCGGCTGGCGACGTCCAGTGCGTCCGTCGGCATCATCGCCCCCGTCTCGTGGAAGTGCCGCGTGCCCCACGGAAGCTCGTTCCACTCGAGGTCGAGGCCGAGCGCGTCGACTGCCTTCCGGGCCTCCGCGATCACCTCGGGGCCGGCGCCGTCGCCCGGGATGACCGCGATGCGGTGACTCATGAGCCGATCTCCCGGAGGGTGGGGATCGCCGAGCGGCCGTCGAGCGCACGGCAGGAGAGTGCTGCGCACTCGTTCGCGAACGCGAGCGCGCCGGGCAGCGGGACGTCGCGGATGAGCTCGGCGAGGAGGGCGCCGTGGAAGACGTCGCCCGCACCCAGGGTGCTCACCGCCGCGATCGGTCGGCCGGGCGCTTCCACGATCTCGCCCCCGCTCGTGTAGGCAACGCTGCCGCGCGAGCCGCGCGTCATCACGACGAGCTCGGGACCGGCTTCGAGCGCGGCCTCGGCCGTGCCGAACCGTTCTCTCAAGGCTGTCTCCGTCGGCCCGTAGAGAGCAATTCCCCCGAGGTCGAGCTCGTCGATCGGGTTGCCGCCGTCGATCGAAAGGCGAACGTGTTCGCGCAGCTCGGAAGCGGCGGCATAGCCTGTCTGATCGACGTGGACCCAGGCGGCGCCGCGGCAGAGCTCAAGCGCCCGCGGGGAGAGCGCCAGCCGGGGCAGGGCGCCCCGGTAAGCGGCGATGGAACGGGTGCCGCGGCCGACGAGGATCGAGCTCTGTGGCGAGCGCCCGCCCGCCACGACCGCCAGCTCGGAGATGTCGACGCCCTCCTGCTGGAGCCCGTCTCGGATCCTGGTGCCGACCTCGTCGTCTCCTATCGACCCCACGAAGAACGTCTGTACGCCGAGCCGGGCCAGTGCGACGGCGGCCGTCGCTGCCGGTCCACCGCCGGCGACGGCGAGCTCCGACGTGAGGACGAGCTCGTCCTCCGCGGGGTGGCGAGGGACGACGTGGATAGTGTCCAGCGTGGCGAGCCCGACGCAGACGACGTAGCCGTTCATTGCGCCAGCACCGTCAGGAGCTCGTGCGGCCGGTACGGCACCACGATCTCGTCGCCCTCCACGCCGAGCGGCTCACCTTCGTCCTCGAGCGCGTTCGCGCGCCGCGCTGAGCCGAACGGGAGCCCGAGCCGCAGGCGCGCGACACCCCGTGCACCGTGCGCCTCGTAGAGCCGCAGCACGAGCGCGTCCGAGTCCTCGGCCCGCTTGACCGTGTCGAGGATGAGGTTCGGGTCGCCGACGGACGCGAGCGAGCGGGCTTGTGTTGTTTCAACACAAGCTCCCCAGCGCAACGGCATGTTGAACCGCGCCGCTTCGGCGACCACGCCGGCCTCTCGCCAGCCGCCCGCGTGGGGGAAGAGCGCGTAGGCGAACTCGTGCCGCCCCATGTCCGCCTCCGGGTCCGGGCTCTTGGGGGCGCGGAGGAGGCTGATCCGCAGCTCGTTTCCGTAGCAGCTGTAGCCGTACTTGCAGTCGGTGAGCAGCGCAGCGCCGAAGCCGTGCTCGGAGAGGTCGGCGAAGCGGTGCCCGGGAACCTCGTAGCGCGCACGGTCGAAGCTCGTCGAGTAGTGGGTCGGGCGCTCGGCGTAGCCGAACTGCATCTCGTAGGTCGCATTTGGCGCCCGTACCGCGAGTGGGAAGCAGACCTTGAGCAGCTTCCGATCCTCATGCCAGTCGACCTCCGTGTGGAACTCGAGCCGTCGCGCGCCCGCGTCGAGCCGGACGATCTGGCGCATCGTGCTCGCCTCCCCGATCGATCGCTCGAAGGCGATCTCGGCGCGCAGCACCGAATCCGTCACGACCGCCCAGGACGTGGCCGGGGGACTGTCCCTCCGCGTCTCGAGGTGGAAGGGGTCGATGTCCCAGGCCTCGAAGGCGACCGGGCGGTCGTCGTAGAGCTCCAGCCGGTTGCCCGGGGCCGCGAGCGTCTCCCGGCCGCTAGAACGCTCGACGACGGAGAGGACGGTTCCGTCGTCCGAAAGTTCCGCGCGAAGGTGCTCGTTCTCGAGCACCAGCCCGTCGAGCGAGACCTTGTGTTGTTTCAACACAAGCTCCTCGTCGACCACGACGCCGAACCCGTACGCCGGGGCCCCGACGACGCGAAGCTCGCCGTCCGGGGCGCGCACGACCTCGCGCCGTGGAAACCCGGTTGTATTCACCGGCCCTGCTTCGAGCGCTGCGAGCGCGGCAGCGGCGATCGAGTTCGCACCGGCTTCCACCTCCGCCAGGTCGCGCTCCGCGTCCTCGTAGACGATCCGGATCGATGAGCCGGGGAGGATGTCGTGGAACTGGTTCAGCAGCAGGAGCTTCCAGAGCCGATCGAGCTCGGCACGGGGATATTCACCTCCCGCAGCCGTGGACAGGAACTCGGCGTCGTGCAGCGCGATCTCGCAGCGCCGGTTGCCGCGCTTCGTCCGCGCCTGGGTCGTGTACGTGCCGCGGTGGTACTCGAAGTAGAGCTCGCCCAGGATCATCGGCCGCTCGCCGGGCTCGGCCTCGAGCGCCTCGAAGAACTCGTCGGAGCTGCGCATCGCCGTCCGCGGCAGCCCCTGTAGGTCGCGGGCGCGGAGGACCGTCTCGATCATCGCGCGCGTCGGACCGCCGCCACCGTCCCCGTGCCCGAAGACGAGCATGCTCGTGCGGGAGTGCGCGTGGTCCTTGTACTCCCGCGCGCCCTTGCGGAGCTCCGCGACCGTCGCCTCGCTGTTGTACGTGTCGGCCGGCGGAAAGTGCGCGAGCACCTCGCTCCCGTCGATCCCCTGCCAGGTGAACGTGTGGTGCTCGGTCCGGTTGAAGCGGTTCCAGGAGAGCTTCTGGGTCAGGAAGCGGGCGACTCCACCCTCCCGCATGATCTGCGGCAGTTGGCCGTTGTAGCCGAAGACGTCCGGGTTCCAGAACTCGAGGCAGCGGCGACCGAGCCTCTGCTCGAAGAAGCGCTGGCCGTGCAGGAACTGGCGGAGGAGGGACTCGCCGGACGGGATGTTGCAGTCGGGCTCGATCCACGTGCCTCCGACCGGGATCCATCTGCCGGCGTCGACCTGCGCCGTGATCTCCCCCCACAGCTCCGGCGCCCGCTCCTCGATCCAGGCGTACTGCTGCGCCTGCGAGCACGCGAAGCGGTAGTCGGGGTACTGGGCGAGGTAGCGCGACTGCGTGGTGAAGCTCCGGATCGCCTTGCGGTAGCTCTCGGCCAGCGGCCAGAGCCAGGCGGTGTCGAGATGGGCGTGGCCGATCGCGACGAGCTCGTGAGTCGTCGTCGCGTTTCGCCGCTCGTAGAGGGCTGTGAGGATCTCGGCCGCCTCGCCCTCCGGCCAGACGTTGCAGAAGCGATTCAGCTCCGAGAGCAGTTGGCCCGCCCACGCCTCGTCGAGGCCGGGCTCGACTGCCAGCGCGCGCAGCGTCTCGAAGTCGAGCAAGAGGCGCCACGCCTCGGGATCGAAGAGGCCGAGCTGGCAGCGGTGCAGCTCGACAGGGGCAGCCTGCTTGCCGAAGAGCCCGTTGCAGGCAAGCTCGATCTCGAACCCGAGCTGTTCGCCGCCCTCGGCCGGCTCGACGAGCACCGCATCGTGATGGTGCTCGTTCAGGCCCTGGACGGGCAAACCGCCGAGCCAGAGCGTCGCCTCGCTACCCGAGTCCCAGAGAAGATCGACCCGCCGTCCGGCCCATTCGGGCGGAACCCTCCCACTGGCGCGGAGCCAGTACGTCGCCCAGAGGGGGCCGAACCGCTCGCCCGGCTCCACCGCTCGGTAGTCGAGCGCCCGTGCCTCCTCGTGGGAGATCCGGTCGACCGGCCCGGCCACCTCGAGCTCGTCGGGCTCCCGCGTCTCCGGGTAGACGAGCGAGCGCAGTCGCTCTGAGGTCTGCGCCAGGCGGGCGCGCGTGTACTCGGGGTGGCGGATCAAGCGGCGCGCTAGTGCCCGGCGCCGTTGCCGCTGCCGAGCAGGCTCGCGCCGGTCTCGGGCGAGAAGAAGTAGAGCCGCGAGGGGTCGACGGCGAGCCGCAACGTCTCACCCACGCGAGCCTTCGTGCGAGCGTCCACGCGAGCGGCGAACAAGGGGCGGTCTCGATCCTGCACGAGGAGCGTCCCGTCGTCGTCGCCCTCATCGGAGAGCGCGTCCTCGACGACGACCGGCTTGGCATCGACCTCGAAGAACACGTACACATCCGAGCCGAGCTCCTCCAGTACCTCGACGCGGACATCGATCTGCGGTAGGCCGGAGACGGCGAAGTCGGCGTCCTCGAATGCTTCGGGGCGGATGCCCACAACTGCGTGCCCGGCGCGGGCGAACCGTGGCCGCCGCTCCCGGTCCAGCGGAATCGAGTAGCCGCCCAGGCCGATTGCGTCGCCCCCGAGGTCGGTCTCGGCGAGGTTCATGGCCGGTGAGCCGATGAAGGCCGCGACAAACAGGTTCGCCGGTTCCTCGTAGAGGCGCTGCGGCGCGTCCACCTGCTGCATTCGTCCATCCCGCATCACCGCCACGCGCTGGCCAAGGGTCATCGCCTCGACCTGGTCATGCGTGACATAGACGGTCGTGGTTCCGATCCGGGTGTGCAGCTGCTGCAGCGACGTGCGCATCGTCACGCGCAGCTTTGCGTCCAGGTTCGAGAGCGGCTCGTCCATCAGGAAAGCAGCCGGCTCGCGCACGATCGCGCGACCCATGGCGACGCGCTGCTGCTGGCCGCCGGACAGCTGGCCGGGGCGGCGGTTGAGCAGCTCGTCGAGGCCGAGGAGGCTGGCAACGGTCTCCACGCGCTCGGCGCGTTCCTTGCGCGGCGTCTTGCGGACCCGGAGCCCGTAACCGAGGTTCTGACGAACCGTCATGTGCGGGTAGAGCGCGTAGTTCTGGAAGACCATCGCCAGATCGCGCTTGCCGGGCTCGAGCTTCGTCACGTCGCGGTCCCCGATCAGGATCCGGCCCCCCGTCACCTTCTCCAGGCCACCGATCGAACGGAGCAGCGTGGTCTTCCCGCAGCCCGAGGGACCCACGAGAACCATGAACTCGCCGTGACCGATCGTCAGGTTGACGTCGTCCACGGCGCGAACCTCGCCGTTTCCGAACTCTTTCGTCACGTGATCCAGCGTGATCTGGCCCACGGCCCGGAATCTATCGCCTGCGCACCGAAAAATGCAATCGTTGCCACACCGATGACGATGCTGACCCCGGTTTCGCCGATCACGCCCAGCGTCTCGTGTCTGCGGGACACATGCAACGTCTATGTGCTCCGCTCGGGGGCCGGAGCCGTGGCGATCGACTTCGGCAGCGGGGCGGTGCTCGACCACCTCGCCGAGCTCGGGATCGAGCGCATCACCGACGTGCTCGTGACGCACCATCACCGCGACCAGGTGCAGGGGCTGGAGCGCGCCGCTGCCTCGGGGGCGAGGATCTGGGTGCCGCCGCTCGAGCGTGAGCTGATCGACGACATCGACCACCACTGGCGCACTCGGACGATCGTGAACGACTACGACCTGCGGCAAGACCGCTTCTCGCTGCTCGAGCCGGTCCCGGTCACCGGGACCGCCGCCGAGTACCGCACCCAACACTATGGCGCGTTCGAGGTCTACACGCTCCCGACGCCCGGCCACACTCCCGGCTCGGTCACGTACCTGGTCGAGCTGGACGGCACCCGCCTCGCTTTCAGCGGGGACCTGCTCTACGGCCGGGGCAAGATCTGGTCGCTCGCCGCAACGCAGTGGTCGTACAGCGGCACCGAGGGGCAGGCTGCGACCATCGTCTCGTGCGCCGTCCTCGCGCAGCAGGAGCCGGACCGGCTGCTCCCCTCCCACGGCGATCCGATCGACGATCCGGAACCGGCGCTCGGCGAGGTGCGCTCGCGCCTGCAAGAGCTCGTCGACCTGCGGCGGGAGGCGCCATGGGACCTCGACGACCTCCTCCGGAGGCCATGGGCGCCTGTCACTCCCCACCTGCTGCGCAACCGGGCGAGCTTTGCCAACAGTTACGCCCTCGTCTCCGAGGAAGGCGCGGCGCTGCTGGTCGATTTCGGCTACGACGTGACGACCGGGCTCCTCCCGAGCACGGAGCGGACCGCGCGGCGGGCACTCCTCTGGCCGCTCGAGGCGCTCAAGCGGGACTTCGGTGTCGAGCGGATCGAGGTCGTCGTCCCGACGCACTACCACGACGATCACGTCGCGGGCCTCGAGCTGCTGCGGGAGGTGGAGGGAACGGAGGTGTGGGCGCCCGAGAACGTCGCGCCGATCCTCGAGCAGCCCTCGCGCTACGACCTGCCGTGCGTCTGGTTCGAGCCGATCCGGGTCGACCGCACGCTGCCCTTCGGCACCCCGGTCAGCTGGCGTGAGTACGAGCTCACGATCCACCGGCTGCCCGGGCACACCCTCTACGCAGCCGCAATCGAGCTCGAGGTCGACGGACGGCGGATTCTCGCGACGGGCGACCAGCAGACGGACGGCGAGAGGCCGATCCTCAACTACCAGTACCGCAACAGGTTTCAGATTGGCGACTACATCGCCAGCGCGGAGCTCTACCGCTCGTTGCGTCCCGATGTGATCATCAGCGGGCACTGGCCCCCCCAGGAGGTGGACGACAAGCTCCTGGAGCGGCTGCTCGCGGATGGGAGGCGGCTCGCCGAGCTCCATCGAGAGCTGCTTCCGCTCGAGGTCGTCGACCTCGGCGCCGAGGGTTTCCCCGCTCGGATCGAGCCGTACCGGTCGAGCGTCCCGCGCGGAGCGCGCGTCGAGCTCGTCGTCGCGGTGCGCAACCCGTTCGACCGCGCCGAGGCGGTGACCGTACGGCTCGTAGTGCCCCCGGGGTGCACCTCGCCGGAGCCCCGGAAGGTCGATCTGCCTGCGCTCGGCGAAGTCACCGTCAGCTTTCAGCTGGAGACACGGGAGATCGCGCCCGTGGAGCGGGCGCGAGTAGCGGCGGACGTCACCTTCGGCGATGTGCGCTTCGGCCAGCAGGCCGAGGCGCTGGTGGACATCTTGTGATCGCGCCACAGGTACAGGAGGACGGGGGCTTCCTCTTCGAGTCTTCGCGCTACCGGCTCGAGGTGACAGCCGACGGGCTCCGGGCCACGCTTTCCTCTCCCGACGGGGCGCACTGGCTCACGCTCCGGCCGTTCGCCGCGGTCGACCGTGTGGACGGCCTGGACGAGACGTTGTCGGTCGCACCGCCGCGGCTCGCGGAAGGCGTCCTCCGCGTGGAACGCCGATCGACCCTCTGGGACCTGGCCGCGACGAGCTTCGCGTGCAGCGAGGACCAGATCGAGGTGCGGACCGGCGTCACCGGCCGGGGCCACCTCACCGACATCCACCTGCTGGCGGGTCGCTCGTTGTTGCCGCGCAAGCCACACGGACTGATGCCGAGCGGGTCGAGCTTCCGGACGCTCTTCTCGCCGAACCCGGCCGACGCGCGGCTAGTGCGCCCGGCGGCGGAGGCCGCCGTGATCGGCGTCGTCGGGGACGGCGAGCCCGGACGGGGTCACTGGCTCTACACTCCGGCGCCGCTCTACCTCGCCTTGACGACCGACGAGGTGGACGATCCGGCTGCAGCCGACCACTGGGTCGACCTGGGACTTGCCGCTCCGGTCGAAGAGCTCGGCTTCACACAGCTCCTCTACGAGGAGTGCGACGGCGGCTTGAGTCTCAGGCTCGAGTACGAGGGACACACCGCGGTTGACGGCGACTTCGAGGCGCCTGTGCTGCTCATCACCCCTGATGTCGCGGATCCCTACACCGGGCTCCGGCGCCACCGCGAGGATCTGGTGACGCGCGGTGCAGCGCCCGTACCGAAGACTCGAGAGGCGCCGGCGTGGTGGAGCATGCCGATCTTCTGTGGCTGGGGCGCGCAGTGCTACGTCGCGTCCACGAACGGCGGCCTTGCCGCGGTTCACGCGACGCAGGCCAGGTACGACGAGTTCCTCGAGCACCTCGACCGCCAAGGCGTCGTTCCCGGGACGATCGTGCTCGACGACAAGTGGCAGGCGGACTACGGGACAAACGAGGTCGATCCCGAGAAGTGGCCGGACCTGAAGGGCTGGATCGCGGCACGACACGCTCGCGGCCAGCACGTCCTGCTCTGGTGGAAGGCCTGGGATCCCGAGGGTCTGCCTGCGGAGCTCTGCGTCCGCAACCGAGACGGGGAGGCCATTGCGCTTGACCCGTCGAACCCCGCGACACGGGAGCTGCTTCGCCGGAGCATCACGGCGATGCTCTCGCCGGACGGTCTCGACGCCGACGGGTTGAAGATCGACTTCACCGCACGCACGCCGAGCGGCCGCGCGGTCTCGCTGCACGGCCCCGGCTGGGGGATCTCGCTCCTGCACGAGCTGCTCGCCGTCGTCTACGCGGCTGCGAAGGACGCGAAGGGGGACGCACTGGTGATGACGCACACGCCCCATCCGGCCTTTGTCGACGTGACGGACATGATCCGGCTGAACGACATGCTGGCCGGCGTCGCCTCCGTCGTGCCCCAGATGCGCCACCGCGCGCTCATCGCCCGCGCCGCGTGTCCGGAGCTGCCGATCGACACGGACGACTGGCGCGTCCCGAGCCTCGAGGCGTGGCGCGAGTACCTGGAGGCAAAGCCCGCGCTCGGGATTCCGTCGCTGTACTACGCTTCTCATCTGGACGCCACCGGTGAGAGGCTCCACCCGGCCGACTACGCCGCCCTGGCGCGTATCTGGGGGCGGTGGGCAGCGACGCCCGCGTGAGCGCGTCCACCGAGGACGCTCCCCGCCGCGCACGCCCGGTGACGCTGGCGGACATCGCGCTGGCCGCCGGCACCTCAGCGTCGACTGCCTCGCGCGCCCTCAGCGGGCGCGGCTACGTCTCGGAGGAGGCGCGCGCTCGGCTCCGCGAGACGGCCGCGCGGCTCGGCTATGTCCCCAATGCCTCGGCAAGGACGCTGAGGCAGCAAACAAGCCGGGTGATCGGGGTCGCGGTCTCCGATCTCGGCAACCAGTTCTACGCCCGGCTCGCGGTCGGCATCGAGCAGACGTTGCGCGAGGCGGAGTACCAGATGGTGCTCGTCTCCGACAACAGCGATCGCACGCAGGAGTTGGCGTGCGCCCGCGCCTTCCTGGCCATGCGCGCGGCGGGCGTGATCATCACGCCCGTGGACCGCGCAGCGGCCAGCCTGCTCGCGCGCCACGGCGTGGACGTGGTCGAGGTCGACCGCCTGCTCGCTGACGTGGAGTGCGACGCCGTTGTGATCGACAACGAGCGGGGTGGGCGGGAGGCGACGGCGCACCTGCTGGCGCTCGGCCACCGCCGCATCGCGCTGCTCGTGGCCGACACGGATTGGACCAGCGACGTCGGCCGGCTGCAGGGTTACCACGCTGCGCACGAGGAGGCGGGGCTCGACGTGGACGTCGGACGGATCGTGCGGATTGGATTCCACGCTCCCGACGCCGAGCGACGCATCGAAGTCCTGATCGACGACGCCGCTCCGACGGCGATCTTCGCGGCCAACAATCTGCTCGCCGAGCATGCGTGGCGAGTGCTCCGCCGCCGCGGCCATCAGCTTCCGGACGACATCTCGCTTGTCGCCTTCGACGACGTGCCGTGGATGACGATGGTCGAGCCGGGGATCACCGTGATCGCACAGCCGACGGTGGAGATGGGGCGCCGGGCCGCTCGGCTGCTGCTCCGCAGAGCCGACAATCCTGCTTCCCCGTCCGAGCTCGTCTGCCTGGAACCGACGTTGATCGTTCGGGGCTCGACGGGCCGGCCGCGCCCGGACTGACCAACTTCTGCAGTGCCGGCACGTCGATGTTGACTGGGTAGTAACGGTGTGGTTACGTTCCCACATCGCATCTTTCAGGGGTTTCGTACCTCTAGATCTGGAGGTCTCAGCATGTCGAGTCGGTTGAAGCGGAGTGGGCTGGTGCTCGCGCTGGCGGCGCTCTGCGTCGTCGTGGCGGCCAGCATGGCAAGTGCACAGCCATGGGAGAGTGGTACCGCCGCTGGCCCGAGCCAGGCGGGGAAGACGCTCACCATCTACGGATTGGGCGGACGCGATGATGTTGCCCAGGGGCGGCTGGACATCGCGACGAAGGTGATCGAGGCCACCGGCGCAAAGGTGGAGAACCCCGTCGGCGGCTTCAACGATCAGGCGTTTTTGGCCCGGCTCGCATCCCGCGACATTCCCGACCTCGTCCACATGGGTCGGGACAGCGTCGGGACGTATGCCGCGCGGAACGCGCTGCTGCCGCTGGCGAACTGCATCAGGTCGGAGAACATCGACACGAAGGCCTACCGCGCAGCCGCACTCGCGCAGGTGCGGTACAAGGGCCAGCTCTACGGTCTGCCGGAGTTCACGAACCAGATCACGATCGTCGTGAACAACGACGCCGCCCGGAAGGCCGGCGTCAACGTCGCCGACATCCAGACGACGAACTGGAAGCGGCTGAAGCAGGCGAACAAGAAGCTGCTCGCGCAGGACGGCGGCCGGCTGACGCGGATCGGCTTCGATCCGAAGATTCCCGAGTTCTTCCCGCTCTGGGTGAAGTGGTTCGGCAAGGACCTGATCTCGAAGGACGGCCTCAAGGCGCAACTGAACACGCGTGAAGCGGTCGCAGCCCTGGCGTACACCGTGGGGCTGATCAACGACCACGGCGGCTGGAACCGGTTCAAGGCGTTCCGCGACACGTGGGACTTCTTCGGCCGCAACAACATGATCGCCGCGGACCAGCTCGGAGCGTTCCCGATCGAGAGCTTCTACTACAACGTGCTCGCCGAGGGGAACCCCGTCAACATCACGGCGAAGTTCTTCACGAACCGGAAGGGCGGCCCGATCACGATGCTGAGCGGCAACGCCTGGGCGATCCCGCGCGGCTCGCGCAACCAGGATCTCGCCTGCAAGTTCATCAAGGCGATGCAGTCGGTCTCGTCGTGGAAGGCGGTGGCGAAGGCTCGCTTCGACCTGCGCAAGCGGCAGGGGAGGGCGTTCACCGGTCTCTACACCGCGAACACGAGGGCGGATGTCGAGATCTTCGAGGACATCTACCAGCCGATGGGCAACAAGCAGTTCGACGACGCGGTTGCGCTCCTCGTCCGCGCGCCTCGATACGCGTTCGCCGTGCCGCTGTCGCCCGCCAGCGCGCAATTCCGGCAGGCGTGGGTCGACGGCGTGAATCGCGTTCTCGAGGGGAGGCAGAGCCCGCGTCAGGCGCTCGACCAGGCGCAGCGCGAGGCACAGAAGGCGATCGACGACGCCAAGTAGGAATTCCTGGAGTTCATCCTCTTGGCCAGCGTTGCCACCACTAGAGTGCCGGGTCCCTCCTCGCGAGGGGCCCGGCGCTGGCTCGCCGACTTTCGCGAGCGTGAGACCTGGTACGCATACCTGTTCATCCTGCCCTGGATCTTCGGGTTCGTCGCGCTGACGGCCGGCCCGATGGTGGCGAGCCTGTACTTCTCGCTCACGGATTACGGCGTCCAGCAGATCGCGGGCTTCGAGAAGACGAGCTACGTCGGACTCGAGAACTACCGCGAGCTGCTCGACGACCCGAGAGTGGCGACCTCGCTCAAGAACACCTTCGTCTACACGGTGATGACGGTGCCGGCGAAGATGATAGTGGCGCTCTCGCTCGCGATGATCCTCGCGCGGATCGCCTACGCGGCGGGCTTCTTCCGCACGGTCTTCTATCTCCCCGACCTCACGCCTCCGGTCGCAATCGCCATCCTCATCCTCACCCTCTTCAACGGCTCCTTCGGCGTCGTGAACCGGGGGCTCGAGTTGATCGGCATCCCCGGCCCGTTCTGGACGACGGACCCGAACTGGATCAAGCCCAGCCTCGCGATCATGAGCGTCTGGACGGTCGGCGGCACGATGGTGATCTACCTCGCCGCCCTGAAGGCCGTGCCGAGGCAGCTGTACGAGGCCGCCGCCATGGACGGCGCGGGCCCGTGGCGTCGCTTCTTCAACGTCACGCTGCCGATGATCAGCCCGGCCCTCTTCTTCACCTTCATCGTCCTGACGATCGCCGGCTTGCAGGCGTTCACCGAGGCGTACACGGCCTACTTCGGAGCTGGGTCGACCGGCGCGGAGGCACCCGACGCGGCGCTCTTCAACGTCATCTACCTGTTCCGGCAGGCGTTCGAGTTCTTCAACATGGGCTTCGCGTCCGCGATGGCCTGGGTCCTGTTCGCGATCATCATGGTCGTCACGGCGGTGCAGTTCGTCGTCAGCCGCCGCTTCGTCTTCTACCAGGGGGAGAAGCGATGAGTGCGGGCGCGCCGGACAACTTCCCGACCGGCGGCGCGGGCACGGTCACGCCTCGGGTGGCGCCGCCGCTCCTCGGGAGGGTGCTCGCACGCCGCGGCACGCGCGGCGAGGGCCCGCGCTTTGGCGGCGTCAAGAACGCCTTCTTCATCCTCCTCCTCACGGGGCTGTCGGTGCTCGCGATCTACCCGTTCATCTGGCTGATCAGCGCGTCCCTGAAGCCGCAGGGGGACGTCTTCGACAACCGTCTCGTCCCCACTGAGTGGCAGTGGAACTACACCGGCGATCCATCGTCGGTTGCCGGCGACGAGAGCCTGTTCGAGCTTCCCAACACGCCGGTCTTCACGTGGTTTCTGAACAGCGTCTGGATCGGCGTCCTGGCGGCTGCCGCCGTCGCCCTCTCCAGCGCCATCGTCGCCTTCGCCTTCGCCTACTTCCGCTTCCCCGGCCGTGGCGTGCTGTTCGCGCTCATCCTCGCGACGATGATGCTGCCGGGCGCGGTCACGATGATCCCCGTCTACCTGATCTGGAACGAGATCGGAAAATTCACGGGGGAACACGCGTGGCTCCCGCACATCGGAGTCAACACCCAGTACCCGCTCTGGGTGGGAAACCTGTTCGGGAGCGCGTTCTACATCTTCCTGATGAGGCAGTTCTTCCTCGGCATCCCGAGGGAGCTGTTCGAGGCGGCGAGGATCGACGGCGACACCTACTGGACGATGTTCCGGCGCATTGCGCTGCCGCTCGCGAAGCCCGCCATCATCGTCGTGCTGATCTTCGAGATCCAGTCCAAGTGGTTCGACCTGATGACGCCGCTCATCTACCTCCGGGACACCGCCCTCTACACGATGCCGCTCGGCCTCAAGACGATCCTCGACCAGCAGGGCGCGGGCGGCGGCGGCGAAGGACGGTGGGAGATCATCGTGGCCGGAACGGTCGTCACCGTCCTGCCGATGATCGTCATCTTCGCGCTCTTCCAGCGCTACTTCATCGAGGGGATCGCCACCGAGGGACGGAAGGGCTGATGCCCCGGGTCGGGGCTCGTCCGGCCGTCGACGGCGACGGCTTGGTCGTCGTTCCGCGCTTCCCGGTGCTCGGGCTCGACATCGGCGGGACGAAGCTGGCCGCGGGCGTCGTCGACGGCGCCGGTCGGGTGCTCTCGTTCCTCGCCCAGCCGACCCTCGCCGAGCAGGGGCCGAAAGGCGGGCTCGACCGCCTGTTCGAGCTCGGCCGCCGTGCGGTTGCGGAATCGGGACGGGGCTGGGGCGAGATCCAAGCGGTCGGGATCGGCTGCGGCGGTCCGCTCGATACCGAGCGCGGGATCCTCGTCGCGCCGCCGCACCTCCCGGGCTGGCATGACGTGCCCGTCACTGCGCTCGCCGAAGCGGCCTACGGGCGGCCGGCCGTGCTCGAGAACGACGCCACCGCCGCGGCAGCGGGCGAGCACCGCTACGGGGCGGGGGCGGGGACACGCCACATGGTCTACCTGACGCTCTCGACCGGAGTGGGCGGCGGCGCCGTTCTCGACGGCCGCCTCTTCCGCGGCGCGTCGGGAAACGGCTGCGAGCTCGGCCACGTCACGGTCGACGTCAACGGCCGACAGTGCCACGGGTGTGGCCGGTGTGGATGCCTCGAGGCCTACGTGTCGGGGACATCGATCGCGGAGCGCGCCCGGGAAGCGCTCGCCGTCGACGGCGCGTCCAGCCTGGCAGCACTCGTCGAGCCGACTGCAGCCGACGTCGCGGCGGCCGCGAAAGCGGGCGACGCGCTCGCACAAGCGATCTGGTCGGACACGGTCGATGCGCTTGTTTGCGGACTCACATCGATCGTCAACCTCTTCGAACCCGAGCTCGTCGTCCTCGGGGGCGGCGTCAGCGGCACGGGAGAGCAGCTGCTCGGACCGGTCCGAAAGCGCGTGCGGGCCGAGGCGATGAGACCGGCGGGGGAGGCGGCGGACATCGTTCAGTCAGCGCTCGGCGATCACGTGGGTGTCGTGGGTGCCGCTGCGATCGTGCACGAGCGGGCTGCGGAAGGCAACCTCGTCGCGCATGAGTGACGACGCCGCGAGCGCTCTCGCCGACCACCTCGAGCTTGCGGCCCGCATGGAGGAGCTTCTGCCGCAGGCGAACGAGGTGGCGCGTCGGCTGATCGAGACCTACGAGCGCGGCGGACGTTTGTACACGTTCGGCAACGGGGGCAGCTCCGTCGATGCCCAGCACTTCGCCGAGGAGCTCGTCGGCCGGTTCAAGCGAGAACGACGGCCGCTCCCCGCGCAATCGCTCGCTGCCGACGCCGCGGTGCTGACGTGCATCGCGAACGACTATTCCTTCGAGCAGGTCTTCGAGCGCCAGGTGCAGGCGTTCGTTCGGGCCGAGGACATGGTGATCGCCTTCTCGACGAGCGGACGGTCGCCGAACGTCGTGCGCGGGCTTGCCGCGGCGCGGGAAGTGCGTGCGACGACGGTGCTCTTCGGGGGCGGCGACGGCGGGCCCGCCGCGGCCGAGGCGCAGCTCGCTCTGCTGGTCCCGTCGGAGTCGACCGCCCGGGTCCAGGAGCTGCACGTCTTCTTTCTGCACGTCGTGATCGACCAGGTCGACGCGTGGGCGGCGAGCTCCGGATGACAAGACTCCACATGATCGGCAATGCGCATATCGATCCGGTGTGGCTGTGGCAGTGGCCGGAGGGCTATCAGGAGGTCCGAGCAACGTTCGCCTCGGCGCTCGACCGGATGGAGGAGTACCCCGACTTCGTCTTCACGAGCGACTCGATCGTGTTCTTCGAGTGGGTGGAGGAGACCGACCCGGAGCTCTTCGAGCGGATCCGCGCCCGGATCGAGGAGGGCCGTTGGCAGGTGATCGGCGGCTGGTGGCTCGAGCCGGACTGCAACATCCCGTCGGGCGAGTCGTTCGTGCGCCACGCGCTCTATGGCCAGCGGTACCTGCGCGATCGCTTCGGGATCACGGCCACCACCGGGGCGAACCTCGACTCGTTCGGCCACAACGCAACGATCCCGCAGCTCCTGCGCGGGAGCGGGATGGACTCGTATGTGTTCCTGCGTCCCGGTCCGAAGGAGAAGGATCTGACGAGCCCGCTCTTCTGGTGGGAGTCGCCCGACGGCTCACGCGTGCTCGCCTATCGGATTCCGCACGAGTACTGTGCTCCCCGCGACGACCTCGGCGAGCACCTCGAGAAGGCGCTCGGGCAGCTGCCGGCCGACCAGGAGGAGCTGATGGTCTTCTACGGCGTCGGCAACCACGGCGGCGGACCGACGAAGGCGAACCTCGACTCGATCGAGCGCCTGAACGCAGGCGGTGAGCTTCCCGTCATGGAACCGAGCTCCGTGCGCCGGTTCTTCGACAGCGTCGCGGGCAACGGCGAGATCCCCGTCCTCGCAGGCGAGCTGCAACATCACAGCGCCGGCTGCTACACGACTCATTCGGGTATCAAGCGGTGGAACCGCCGCGCGGAGAGCCTCCTCCAGCGTGCCGAGAAGTGGTGCACGGTCGCCGACCGACTCGGCGCCCAGGCCTATCCGCTCGAGCAGCTGACCGAGGCGTGGAAGCTCCTGCTCTTCAACCAGTTTCACGACACGCTCGCGGGCACCTCGATCGAGCCCGTCTACGAGGATGCGCGCGACCAGATCGGTCACGCGTCGTCCCTTGCCTCGCTCGCCTTCAACCGCGCGGTCCAGTCGGTCGCGCGGCAGATCGAGATCGAGCCGGAAGAGGGGATGCGACCGGTGGTGGTGTTCAACCCGCACCCCTGGCGACTCGAGACGGACGTTGAGCTCGACTACGCGTGGCTCACCGACGAGGGCGTCCATCTCGTCGACGACGAGGGTGTGGCGGTTCCGATGCAGCTCACCCGGCCGCTGACGACGATGAGCAGCTCTCGCGGCCGTCTCGTCTTTCCGGCGGACATTCCTCCGCTCGGATACCGCGTCTACCGCATCCGGCCGGGCGCGGTCACGGGAGAGCGGCTCGCGGCCACCGACACGACACTCGAGAACGAGCAGCTCCTCCTGGAGGTCGACGCGACGACCGGGCGGATCGCGCGGCTCGTGCTCAAGTCGAGCGGCGTCGACCTGGCAGCGCCGGACGCGAGCCACGCCGTCGTCGTCGAGGACGTCTCCGACACATGGGGTCACGACGTCGTCGCATACGACGAGGAGGCCGGCGAATTCGAATGCACTTCCGTCCGGCTGCTCGAGACCGGGCCGGCCCGAGCGATGCTGCGCGTCGAGAGCAGCTATGGCTCCTCGACGCTTCGCGAGGACTACGTCCTCTCCGCCCGCGCGCGGCACGTCGACGTGCACGTCGCGCTCGACTGGCACGAGCAGCTGAAGCTCCTCAAGCTGCGTTACCCGTCGAGCATCGAGGCCGGCCACGCGACGTACGCGGTGCCGTACGGGCATCTGGAGCGCCCGACGAACGGTCACGAGGAACCCGGCCAGTCGTGGGTCGACGTCTCGGCGAGCGGCCGCGGGCTCGCGGTCCTGACAGACGCGAAGCACGGCTACGACGTGCGCGGCGGTGACGTCGGCGTCAGTGTCGTCCGGAGTCCCGTCTGGGCATGGCATGACCCGCGCGAGCTCGAGCCCGACGGGGACTTCGAATACATGGACCAGGGCCGGCAGGATTTTCGCGTCCGACTTGTCCCGCATGCGGGCGACTGGCGTGAGGCAGGCGTTGTGCGGCTGGCGGCCGAGCTCAACCAGCCGCCGTTCGCGCTCATCGAGACGTCTCACGGCGGCCCGCTGGCGCAACGGGCCTCCTACGCCTCCGACGGGGCCGGCCCGGTCGTGGTGACCGTGGTGAAGCAGGCCGAGAGCGGAGACGGTTCGCTCGTCGTTCGCGCCTACGAGGCTGCGGGCCGTCCAGCGCGCGCGACGATCGAGCTGCCCCTCGCGGACAGAACGATCGAGGCCGACTTTCGCGCCGCCGAGATCAAGACGTTCGTCATACCCGCCGACCCGGACGCCGATGTCCTCGAGACGAACCTGCTCGAGTGGCAGCCGTAGCGCTCGACTCGACCGTCGATGGGGCCGAGTGGCAGTTCCGCGGCTGCCTCGGCGACGAGTGGCGCTGGCACGTGGACAAGCCGTGGGACGCGCCCGGCTGGCTTCCCGCCCGCGTCCCCGGCAGCGTGATCGACGATCTCTGGCGCGCGGGCGAGGTACCGGACCCCTACCACGGGCGCAACAGCCGCCTCGTCGAATGGGTGCCCGAACGTGCGTGGGTCTACCGCAGACGCGTTCAAGGACCCGGCGTGATCACGTTCGACGGAGTCGACTACGGGGCGACGGTCTTCGCGGATGGAGTCGAGCTCGCACGACATGAGGGGTGTTTCACGTCCTTCGAGGCCGAGGTGGAGGCTGGCGAGCACGTCCTCGCGGTCGTGGTGCACGCGGCCCCCGCAAGCGAGGCGCAGGTCGGCTTCACGAGCCGAGTTCGTGTGCACAAGAGCCGGATGGGCTACGGCTGGGACTTCTGCCCGCGGATGATCCACCAGGGCATCTGGCGGTCGGTCACCTTGCACGAGGGCACCGCGCCCAGGACCGCCCGCCCGCACGTCCGGCTCGAGCAGGGAGCGGGCGTCGTCGAGCTCGAGGGCGAGGTCGTGCTGCGTGTCGAGGAGCCACGGCTCTGGTGGCCGAACGGGCTGGGCGAGCAGCACCTCTACGGCGTGGAAGGCTTTCGAGTCGGCTTCCGGACGGTGGAGCTGACCGACGACTACGCCCTCATCATCAACGGCGTGCGCACCCTCGTCAGGGGCTGGAACTGGTGTCCGATCGACCCGCTCTACGGCGTTCCGCGGCCGGGCAAGCTCCGGCAGCTGCTCGAGCTCGCCGCGGGAGCGCACGCGAACCTGATTCGCGTCTGGGGCGGCGGGCTGATCGAGACCGACGAGTTCTACGACCACTGCGACCGACTCGGCCTGCTCGTCTGGCAGGAGTTCAGCCAGTCCAGCTCGGGAATCGAGAGCACGCCCTCGGCCGATCCCGACTTCGTCGCGCTCCTCGAGCGTGACGCTCGCGAGATCGTGCCGCACCTGCGCCACCGTCCGTCGCTGGCGATCTGGTGCGGCGGCAACGAGCTCGATGGTGACGACTCCACGCCCGCACTCGGGGCGCTTCGCCGCGCCGTGCGCGAGCTCGACCCCGGACGGGCCTGGCTTCCGACCTCACCCTCGCGAGACGACCGCGACCTGCACGGGCCGTGGGAGCATCAGGGGCTGCGGGCGCAGTACTCCCACTACGACTCCCGGACGTGCGAGCTGCACAGCGAGTTCGGCGTCGAAGGGATGACGAACCGCGCTGCGCTCGAGTCGCTGATCCCCGCGGAGGAGCGCTGGCCGGCGGATCGGAGCAACCCCGTCTACGAGCATCTCGGTGCATGGTGGAACAACGTGCCTTTCGTCCAAGAGGCGTTCGGTGGACGAATCGAGGATGTCGAGACGATGCGCCGCGCGAGCCAGTGGCTGCAGTACGACGGACTTCGTTACGCCGTCGAGGCGAGCCTGAGGCGCGGCGCCGGGACGATTCCATGGCAGTTCAACGAGTCGTACCCGAACGCCTGGGGCACGGCGGCAGTCGACTACCACGCCATGCCGAAGCCTGCGTACTGGGGAGTTCGGCGCGCGTACGGCGGAGCCCCGAGCGCCTCGTTCGCGACGTGCGCCTGGGGTGGCGAGAGCGAGGTGCGAGCGCGCGTGTGGGGTGGCGCCACGCCGCGTGTCGTCGACCTCGATGGGAACGTGGTCGCGGAGGGCGGGGAGGAGATCGCGGTACCGCTCGGGGCGATCCGCACGGACGTCTTCCTGCTCGATCTCGAGGGTTTGAATCGATACGTGATGACGAAGACAGACAGCCTGGCGCCGCTGCTCGAGCTTCCTTCGGCCAGGGTCGAGCTGTCCAGCGGCGTGCTTCGTCACCTCGGCGGTCCGGCTGCGATCGGCATCGTGCTGGGCGACGTGGTGGATCTGCTTCCGGGGGAGTCGCGCGAGGTAGGCGTCGAGGGGCCGATCGAGGGCTGGAATGTTCGTGGCTAGGGCGCTCGCGCCGGACGGCTCGCCCGTCGACGGCTTCTCGTTCGAAGGGGCTCTCACAGTCACGTACGAGGGTGGCGCGCCGCTCGACGCGGGGATCCGCGTCGAGCTCGCGCTCGCGGAGACAGATGATCCCCGCTGGCTCGTTCCGGGTGTCTTCTACGGCGAGAACCGGCCGGAGAGCTGCACGCGCATCTACCCGCGCTTCACGCCGGGCGGGCGGGACGTCGAGCGGATGGAGTCGGACGCATGGTCGTTTCGCGCCGACCGCTGTGCGACGCCCGCCGTCTTCGCGCGCGGCGGCGGGCTGCTCACGACGGAGCAGAGCGTGCTCGGCCAGTCCGGCGTCGGCTTCGCGCTCCGTGAGCGGCGTCCGGTGATCTGGCTCGACTTCCCCTACCGCGAGGAGCCGCTGCGCTACGACGGGTCCGAGCGCGCTGCAGCGGCCGATGTCCAGACCTACCGGTGGCAGCCCGGCGAGGCTGCGCAGCTCCACTTCGAGGTCTTCGATCATGACGATCACGCGCGGGTGCTGCGGAAAGCTTGTGTTGAAACAACACAAGCTCCGGCGTCGGCTGACGTCGCCTGGGTCTCGGTCGAGGAGGCGGCCGAGCTCGCCGCCTGGGGGCTTCACCGCTGGCACTACCGATCCGACCCACCGCGCTTGATCGAGACGGCAGCGTTCGATCGCGATGCGTTTGGCGGCCAGGGTGACCGGGACACGATGCACGTCTCCTGGGTGAGCGGGGTCCCGTATGCATACGCGCTGCTCTGTCACGGCACGCGCGTCGGCAACATCGACTACGTTCGAGCCGCGGAGGCAGTGCTCGACCACGTCGCCGCCAACCTCACGCCGGGCGGCACCTTCTGGAGTCAGTGGACGGCCTCGCGCGGCTGGACGTGGGGCTGGCACCCCGATCATTCCCGACTCCATGCGCGCACGCTCGCGGACGCAACGCTCTTCATGCTCCGCGCGAGCCGACGTAGTGGCTGTCAGCAACTACGTCGGACGTGGGCTGCCGCGGCGCGCTCGAACGTCGACGTGGCTCTGCGCACCCAGCGGGAGGACGGGGCGCTGCCGGCCGCGCACCACGTCGAGACGGGCGACGCGGTCTCCTGGGAGGGAACGGCCGGGCTCTCGTGGGTCCCTGCGCTCGTCGAGGCCGGCCACCTCGACGAGGCGCGCCGCGCCGGTGAGTACTACGAGGGCTTCGACACCTACTACGGCGCGCCCGAGGATGTCGACCTCGCGCCGACCTCCGAGGACGGCTATGCAGCCGTGATGGCGTACGTCGCGCTGCAGGACTGGGACGCCGCTCGACGCGCCGCGGACTGGATGCTGACCTTCCGCTACACGTACGACGTGGCCTTCTCGCCCCAGACGCTGCTGGGCGACTACGGCTTCCGGACGCGGGGGGGTGACCAGGCCTCGCCCGCGAACCAGCACCTGCACGCCTTCGGCCTCATCGCGCTCCCGGAGATGGTGGGGCTTGCACGGGCAACCGGGGACGACCACTACCTCGAGCGGACGCGTGAGAACCTCGCCTGCTTCCGCCAGTTCATCGCCCGCGAGGACGGTGACTTCGGCGCCCAGCGCGGGATGGCGACCGAGCGCTACTACCAGACCGACTGCTTCGGGCCCAAGGGAATGCTGCTCGGGCTCTCGCACGCCTGGAGCGTCGGCGCCCTGCTCTACGCCTGCGAGGCGGCGCTGGAGCTCCGGCTGTGAAGAGGTTTCCGGACGGATTCCTCTGGGGTGTTGCGACCTCCTCCTACCAGATCGAGGGCTCGCCGGAGGCGGACGGCAAGGGCCGCTCCATCTGGGACACGTTCACGCACACGCCGGGCAAGATCGACGGTGGTGGCACGGGCGACGTCGCCTGCGACCACTACCGCCGCTGGCGTGAGGACGTCGACTTGATCGCGAGCCTCGGTGTCAACGCCTACCGCTTCTCGATCTCCTGGCCGCGGCTCTACCCGACCGGTCGCGGCCGGCTCGAACGGCGGGGTCTCGACCACTACAGCCGCCTGATCGACGCGCTGCTCGAGCGAGGCGTTGAGCCAGTCGTGACGCTCTACCACTGGGACCTGCCGCAGGCGCTCGAGGAGGAAGGAGGCTGGCTCAACCGCGACACGTCGCAGCGCTTCGCGGAGTACGCCGCGACCTGCTTCGAGGCCTACGGCGACCGCGTCCGGTGGTGGCTGACGATCAACGAGCCGTGGATCGTCGGCCTCCTGGGCTATCTGCACGGGTTGCACGCGCCGGGATACGAGGGTGACGTCCTCGGCGAGGTCACCGTCTTCCACCACCTTCTGCTCGCGCACGGCCGCGCCGTCCAGCAGTTTCGGGACGCAGGCAAGGGCGGGCAAATCGGGCTCGCACCGAACCTCTCACCCCACTTTCCGGCCAGCGACGATCCCGCCGACGTCGAGGTCAGCCATGCCTCCGACGGCTACGTCAACCGGTGGTTCCTCGACCCGATCTTCCGCGGTTCGTATCCGGCTGACATGCGCCGCCGCTACGAGGAGCTGCTCGGCCCGCTGCACTTCGTGCACGAGGGCGACCTCGAGGTGATCGCGGAGCCCACCGACTACCTGGGCATCAACTACTACGCCCCGCGCGTGATGGAGGCGGTGCCGGGAGACAGCCCGTGGCCGTGGCGCGTGGTCGTCCCCGACAACGTTCGAACGACCGGCGGGTATACCGACGGCGTGGCGCGCACGGAGGCGGGCACGCCGATCGTGCCGGCGGGCCTGATGGACCTGCTCGTGCGGGTGCGCGGCGACTACGGGCCGGTGCCGATCATGATCACGGAGAACGGCGCCGTCTTCCCGGAGCCGGTGCACGACGAGCGGCGTTCTCGCTTCATCCGCGACCATCTCGCTGCTCTCCACGAGGCGATCGAGCAGGGCGTGCCGGTTGTCGGCTACTGCCACTGGTCCCTGCTCGACAATTTCGAGTGGAAGCTGGGCTACGCGCAGCGGTTCGGGCTCGTCCACGTCGACTACGAGACACTCGAGCGCACTGTCAAGGACAGCGGCCGCTACTACCGGGAGATCGCGCGGAGGAACGAGCTGTGAAGCGGTTGATCGTGAACGGGGACGACCTCGGCTACAGCGCCGGCGTCAACCGCGGAATCCTCCAGGCGCACAGCGGGGGCATCCTGACGAGCGCGAGCCTGATGGTCGACGAGCCCGGTGCGGCAGAGGCAGCGGAGCTCGTCATCGGCACGCCGAGCCTCTCCGTCGGTCTGCACGCCGTGCTCGACCGCGGTCGCGAGCGCCCGTGGCCGGACAGATGCGAGCCCGAGCTCGAGCGGCAACTGGCGCGCTTCGAGGAGCTCGTGGGCGCGCGGCCGACGCACCTCGACTCGCACCACCACGTCCACCGCAAGCCCGACCTCGAGCCGATCTTCGTCGCGTTCGCGCAACGTCACGAGCTGGCACTCCGTGACCACAGCGTCCGCCACTGCGGCCTCTTCTACGGCGCAGGCAGCGTCGGAGCGGAGAATCTGCTCGAGATCCTCGGCGGGATCGACGAAGGCATCACCGAGCTCGGCTGCCACCCGGGGTATGCCGAGGGTCTCGACTCGAGCTACACGGGCGAGCGCGAGCACGAGGTGCGGACCCTGACGAACCCCGGCGTGCGGGCTCGAATCGAGGAGCTGGGCATCGAGCTGATCGGCTGGGACGCCGTCTCGTGACGACGCTCGACGCCCTCGCCCGCGCGACCGGCACCTTCGCGATGGTTGCGATGGACCAGCGTGAATCCCTACGGACGATGCTGGCCCAGCACCATCCCGCACCCGTCGAGGACGAGCGCCTCGTCCGCTTCAAGCTGGCCGTCGCGCGCCAGCTCGCGCCCTACGCGTCCGGCTTCCTGATCGACCGGGAATATGGCTTCGACGAGATCGTCGCCGGGCAACTGCTGCCACCCTCCTGTGGGCTGATCCTGGCGGTCGACGTACTCGAGCAGCCGCCCGGCGGTATCGTCGAAGACACCGACCTCGAGGAGCGGGTCGAGCTCGGGCCTGCGGTGGCGCTCAAGTTGCTCGTGATCTGGCGCGACGACGCCGAGCGGGCTCGCCGTCTCGAGACCTCCCGCCGCTTCGTCGAGCTCGCCGATCGGCACGGCCTGCTGTCCGTGCTCGAGGGAGTCGTCCGCGATGCACCCGACCGCGAGGCCGCGATCGTCGAAGCCGCCGGCGAGCTCTCGTCCGTCGGACCCTCGCTGTACAAGTGCGAGGTGCCGCTCTACGGACGGGGCGAGGCGACGGAGATCGAGCGGCGGGCAGGCGAGATCGACGCCGTCGTCGGATGCCCCTGGGTGGTGCTCTCGCAGGGCGTTCTGCCAGACGACTTTCCCCGTGCCGTCGAGGCCTCGTGTCGCGGCGGGGCCTCCGGTTTCCTTGCCGGCCGGGCACTCTGGACGGCAACGCTCGCGGCGGACGATCCGACGGAGCTGCTGCGCGAGCACTCAGTGCCGAGGCTGCGTGAGCTGGGCGCGATCGTGGACGCGCACGGCCGACCGTGGCACGCCAGGAGGTGAGGGTTCGCGGGGTGATCGAGGGGTTCTATGGCGAACGGTGGACGCACGCGGAGCGACTCGACCTGATCGAGTTCTGCGGCCGGAACGGGCTCAACACCTGGGTGCACGCGCCGAAGGACGACCCGTACCACCGCAGGCTCTGGCGGGAGCCGTATCCGGACGAGGAGCTGGAGCGCATGGAGGAGCTTGTACGCACCGGCCAGCGGCTCGGCGTGGAGCTCGTCTACGCGATCGCGCCTGGCCTCTCGGTCTGTTACTCGCGGGAGGACGAGCTGGAGGCGCTGGTCGCCAAGTGCGAGCAGGTGCGGAGCGCCGGCGTCCGGTCGTTCCAGCTCCTCTGGGACGACCTCGAGCACGGCCTCAACTGCCCAGAGGACGACGAGCGCTACGGCGCGGAGGAGCGCCCGAGCGGCGCCGCCCAGGCGGATCTGAGCAACCGCTTCCAGGCCGCTTTCGCCCAGCCCGGCCCACTCGTTGTCTGCCCGATGGGCTACGCGGGCACCGGAGACTCGCCCTACCGCAGGACGTTCGCGGCGCGGCTCGACCCCGAGATTGTCGTCTACTGGACGGGGCTGGAGGTCGTGTCGCTCGCGATCGCGCGCGAGGAGCTGGACGCCGCGGTCGCGCGGTTCGACGGTCACCAGCTCCTGCTCTGGGACAACTACCCCGTCAACGACTTCGATCCGAGGCGGCTGTTCCTGGGGCCGCTGCGGGCGCGCGATCCGCGGCTCGCCGAGGGCCGCCTGGCCGGCATCGTCGCGAACGGCATGCTGCAGGCTGTCCCGTCGAAGCTCGCTCTGGCGACGGTGGCGGACTGGGCACGAGCTCCCGGAGCCTATGACCCGCTCGACTCCTTCGAGCGAGCGCTGCGGGAGCACGGGGCGGAGGTGATCGCGGCGCTACGACAGCTCGAGCAACAGCCGACCGAGGTCGCGGCACCCGCCGCCGTGCCCGCGCTGGTCGATGCCCTCGCGCTCGGCGTGGACGCGGCGACCGGGCGGGCGCTGCTGGAGCCGTTCGTGTGAGCGACGTGGCGGTCTTTGGCGCCACTGCGACCGGCGTCATGGCTGCTGTCGCCGCGGCCGAGGCCGGTGCAGAGACGGTGCTCGTCTCGCCGGGGCGATGCATCGGCGGCATGGTGTCGGGCGGTCTCTCGTGGACCGACGTCGGCGACGCTCGCGTCATCGGCGGGATGGCACGACGTTTTTACGGCGCGGTGGCGGAGCACTACGGCGTGCCGCTCTGGGGCGTGAAGGGACCGGAGCCACACGTTGCCGAGGGGCTGCTCGCCGAGCTCGTCGTCTCTGCGGGGGTCGACCTGAGGCTCGAGGAGCGCGAGCTGCCCGAGGCGGCCGTCTACGTGGATGCGAGCTACGAGGGCGACCTGATGGCCGAGCGCGGCGTGCCCTATGCGGTGGGCCGCGAGTCGCGGGAGCTCTACGGGGAGCGTTGGGCGGGCCGGCAGCCCGCCTACCGCCCGGGCAAGCACAACTTCCCGGTTGTGATCTCTCCCTTTGCCGACGACGGGGATCTGCTTCCGCTCGTCCGCGAGCCGGAGCTCGACGAGCGCGGCTGGCCGACCGAGCGGCTGGGCGAGGGCGACGGCGGCTTGCAGGCGTACAGCTATCGCGTGTGCCTGACCGACCGAGAGGAAAACCGGCTGCCGCTCGCGCCGCCCCCGGACTACGACCCGGCCCGCTTCGAGGTCTTGCGCCGCTACCTCGGCGCGACGGGGGAGTCCTTCGAGGCCGGGCGGCACCTGCTGGGCCTCGTCCGCGATCTGCTCCCGAACGGCAAGTGCGATGTCAACTCGATCGGGCCTTTCTCGCTCAACCTCCTCGACGGCTCGAACCGCGCCTACCCGGAGGGTGACCAGGTGGCGCGCGAGCGCGTCTGCGAAGAGCACCTCCGGTACACGCAGGCGCTCCTCTACTACCTTGCGCACGATGACGCCGTGCCCATCCGGATCCGGAACGAGGTTGCGAGGTGGGGGCCATGCGCGGACGAGTTCGAGGACACCGACGGCTGGCCGCACCAGCTCTACGTTCGCGACGGGCGGCGCATGCTCGGCGATCACGTCCTGTGTGAGGCGGACCTGGTCGCGGCACGGCCCCAGAACGACGTGGTCGCACTCGGCTCGTACAACATCGACATCCGCGAGGTCGAGCGGACGTGGCGCTACCTGCCCGAGTATGAGCGCACGCCCGCCGTCTTCAACGAGGGTTACATCTCGTTGGCGGTCTCCCCCTACCCGATTCCGTACCGCTCGTTGACCCCACGGCGCGAGGACGCCGAGGACCTGCTCGTCCCTCTGTGCCTGTCTGCGTCACACGTCGCCTTCGGCTCCGTGCGAATGGAGCCGACACTGATGCTGCTCGGCCACGCGGCTGGGCTGGCGGCCGCACAGGCGGCCCGGCGGGGCGTCGCGGTACAGGACGTCGACGTCGCGGCCCTCCAGGAGGCGCTCCGCGAGGGCGGCCAGGTGCTGGCGGCATGAACCGCATCGCCTTCATGACGGCGAACTACGTTGCCCGCGAGACCGGGTGGGCAATGCGCGGCTGGGGGCACGGAGATCGCGTCACGAACGAGCGCTTCCGGCCGCTCGAGACGTATGCGGAGCGGCTCGACACGCTGCTCGGCGACGTGCGGGCGCTCGGCTTCGACGCGATCGACCTCTGGGGCGCGCATCTGCACCCGGAGTGGGCGACCGACGAGCACATCGCGACGGCTCGCGACCTCCTCGCGAAGCGCGCCCTCCGCGTCGCGACGTACGCCGCGTGGGTCGACGCGGACACGATCGAGCGTGCCTGCGAGTTGGCGACCGGCCTCGGCGCCACCGTGATCGGCGCGGGCGCATCGGGAGACCTCCGCGCGCTGATCCCGATCCTGCGTGAGCGTGGCGTCTGCCTCGCGCTCGAGAACCACCCCGAGCAGACCCCGGCTACGGTGTCGACGAAGATCGAGAGCGGCGGCGGGGCGCTCGCAGCGACAGTGGACACCGGCTGGTGGGCAACGCAGGGCTATGACCCGGCGCTCGCGATCGAGGAGCTCGGGGCACGCGTCAGGCACGTCCACCTGAAGGACGTGGTGGCGGCGGGCGAGCCGCACGTGACCTGTCGCTGGGGGGAGGGCATCGTTGACGTAGAGGCGTGCGTGCAGGCCCTGCAGCGGATCGAGTACACCGGGGCGATCGCGATCGAGCACGAGCCGGAGGATCACGACCCGGCCGAGGAGTGCCGGGCGATGCGCTCGGAGCTCGAGGACTGGCTGCGGTGAGGGTGGGCTTCGTCGGCTGCGGCAACATCGCGGCTCGTTACGCGCAGACGATCGTCGCCGAGCCACGGCTCGAGCTCGCGGGCGCAACGGACATCGTCCCCGGCCGCGCGGCCGCGCTCGTCACCGACTTCGGCGGCGTCGAGTACCAGTCGCTCGAAGCACTGCTCGCCGACGACGCGATCGAGACGGTCGTCAACCTGACAGCGCCGCAGGCGCATGCCGACGTAACGGCGCAGAGCCTCGAGGCCGGCAAGCACGTCCACACCGAGAAGCCGCTCGCGCTCCGCTACGAGGAGGCGAGCCGGCTGGCCGATCTTGCGGCGCGGCGCGGCGTTCGTCTCAGCTGCGCGCCGGCGACGCTGCTCGGAGAGGCGCAGCAGACGGCCTGGAAGCTCGTCAGGGAGGGTGCGCTCGGGACCGTGCGTGTGGTCTACGCGGAGGCGAACTGGGGCCGGATCGAGTCGTGGCATCCGTCCCCCCAGACGCTCTACCAGGCCGGGCCGCTCGTGGACGTGGGCATCTACCCACTCACGATCCTGACCGGGCTCTTCGGCCCCGCCCGGCGTGTCCTCGCCTACGGCACCATCCTCGAGCCCGGTCGCGTCACGCGCGACGGCGTTCCTTTCCGCCTCAGCGACCCCGACTTCACGGTCGCGGTGCTCGAGCTCGAGAGCGGCCTCGTGGCTCGGCTGACGGCCACCTTCTGGGTCGGCGCGGGGAAGCAACGGGGCCTCGAGTTCCACGGCGACACTGCCTCGCTCTACCTCGCGAGCTGGGCCGAGTTCGACTCACGGCTCGAGCTGTCCGTGGACGGGGAGGAGTACAGCGACGTCCCGCTCGTGCGCGAGCCGTACCGCGGCATCGACTGGAGCCGGGCGCTCACCGATCTTGTCGAGGCGCTCGACGAAAGCCGTCCACACCGCGCGGGGGCCGAGCACGCCGCCCACGTCGTCGAGACGCTCTCCGCGATCGACGAGTCGCGCAGGCAGGGCGGCCCGGTTGACGTCAACTCCGGCTTCGATCCCCCTGCGCCGATGGACTGGGCCTGCTCGTGAAGACCTTTCGTGCTCCCGGCCGTGTCAACCTGATCGGCGACCACACCGACTACAACGAGGGCTTCGTCCTGCCGCTCGCGATCGACCTCGAGTGCTCCGTCCAGGCCACCCGTCGCCCCGACGCCGTCGTGCACGTGACGTCGCTCGATGTGGGCCTCGAGGTCGAGGTAGCCGCCGACGGCAGTACCGAGCCGAGCGAGGTGGAGCCCGCATGGGGCGGCTACGTCGCCGGCGTCGTGCGGACCCTCGCGGATCGGGGCCGCTCGCCCGTCGGCCTCGAAGCCATCGTCTCCTCGACCGTGCCCCTCGGTGCCGGCCTCTCCTCGAGCGCCGCGCTCGAGGTGGCGCTGGCACTCGCGCTTTGTGATGCCGCCGGCTTGCAGCTCCCTACGCTCGAGCTCGCACGCGCGTGCCAGGAGGCCGAGCTGGTCGCGACGGGGGTTCCCGTCGGGATCATGGATCAGCTCGCCTCGCTCGCCGGCCGGCGCGGCCATGCCCTGCTGATCGACTGTCGCAGCCTCGCCGTGGAGCCGATCCCTCTCCCGGCCGGCCTCACGGTCGTGATCGTCCACTCCGGCGTCTCGCGAACGCTGGTCGGGAGCGCCTACGCCGAGCGCAGGCGGACGTGCGAGCTGGTCGCTGCGCGACTTGGGTTGCGCACGTTGCGCGAGGCCACGGCGGAGCAGGTCGCCGATGAGCCTCGCGCGCGCCATGTCGTCTCCGAGAACGCGCGCGTGCTCGAGGCCGCCCGCGCCCTCTCCGCGGGCGCGACCGACGAGCTCGGCCCTCTCCTGGCGGCGAGCCACGCGAGCTTGCGGGACGACTTCGAGGTGTCGACACCGGCGCTCGACGCGCTCGTGGAGGAGCTTGTCGAGGCAGGCGCTATCGGCGCAAGGCTGACCGGCGCGGGCTTCGGCGGCTGCGTCGTCGGGCTGGCAAGTCGCGATAAAGCGGAGACGATCGTCGAGCAGGCGGCCGGGCGTTACCGGACGAGGACGGGACGGCAGCCGCGAGCATTCCTGTGCGGTCCTGCCGACGGTGCGGGGGCGGTGCCGGAGCGATGATCACGCGGGCGGAGCAGCAGGCTGCCCGCGCGTACGCGACGCGCGAGCTCGAGTCGGCCGGGGTCCTCCTGAACGAGGCGGAGCGCGCGCGGATCGAGGTGGCCGATTTCGGGCTTTCCCGCCTGCGCGAGATCGGGCTGCAGCTGCTCACCTACATCAACACCGATCGCTACTGCGCCAAGGAGCTGGTGCTCTACCCCGGCCAGCAGTGCCCCGAGCATCGCCACCCGCCGTTCGAGGGAACTCCCGGCAAGGAGGAGACGTTCAGATGTCGGCGCGGGCTCGTGACGCTCTGGATCGAGGGCGAGGGGGAAGTCGAACTCGAGCCGGGCGATCAGCGGACGATTCCGCCGAACACGCTGCACTGGTTTCGAGCCGGCCCGGAAGGCGCGATCATCTCGGAGTTTTCGACGGCCAGCCGCGACGAGCTGGACGAGTTCACGGATCCTGCGGTCAGCCGCGCGACCGTCGTCCGCTAGCGCGGAGTTGCAGGGGCAAGCCCATGAGACACGCGAGCTCGCGTCCGAGGAGGTGGAGCGGACGTGTTCGGGGCGCCGAGACGACGGTCAGGCGGACGCCCGGGTCGAGCGCCGCGCGGACGAGCACTCCGGCACGCAGCCGATGCCACGAGGAGGTAACGAGCGTCACCTCGCTCGCGCCGATCCTTCTCGCCGCCGCCGCAACAGAGCGCGCGTTGCCGGCGGTGTTGCGGGCGTCACCGTCGGCGAGCAGCGGAACCGGCGGGCCGCGCCATGCGGCCTCCATGAGTGACGCCTCGGACGGGCGACTCGGGCGCCGCGTCCAACCGCTCAGGAGCACCGCGGCCGCACCCTCGGCAACGTGCTCCGCCGCCTTCAGGCGGGCCGCGCAGATCGGATGGATGCTGGTGCCGCCGCGACGCGAGTAGCCGAGCACCGCGACGAGGCGCACGGGTTCCTCAGTCACGACGGCCCCACAGTCGTCGCGTACCGAGCAAGGTGCCGATCACGGTCACGACGAGCAGAAAGGCCTTCTTTCCGCGCAGCTTCGACTCACCGCCCGCGCGGACGCGCATGTTCACCGGCACCTCCTCGACCCGCAGCCCCTCCTCCTGTAGCCGCAGCAGCGCCTGGACCTCCGGTGCGCCGCTCGTGTACGGGCGCGCCAGGACGGGCAGCGCAGCGGCGGAGGCGGCATAGAGGCCGCTCGTCGCGTCGTTGAACGGACGGCCGAGGACGAGGCGCATCGAGCGGCGGAGGAGTCCCGTCCCGAGCCTGCGGATCCCCTCGGGCTCATAGCGGTAGGGCAGGTAGCCGTCACCGCTGACGAAGCGGGAGCCGACGGCCACGTCGCACGAGCCGGAGCGGACAAGCTGGAGCAGGCGCCGCAGCTCGCCCGCCGGATGCTGACCGTCGGCGTCTACCCGACCGCAGAACGCATATTCATGATCGAGCGCCCAGGCGTACCCGGCCGCGATGCCCGCCTGGAGGCCGCGGTTCTCCCCGAACGAGAGCACCTCGGCGCCGCCCGCGCGCCCCACCTCCGCCGTGCGGTCGGTGGAGCCGTCGTCGATGACGAGGATGTCGACGTCAGGCAGCTCGCCGCGCAGCTCCTCGAGCACGGCCGCGAGGTTTTCCTCCTCGTTCCAGGCCGGCACGAAGACGAGCGTGTCCCGCGCCATCTACCGTCCCTGGTCCCGCGCCCAGGCACCGAGGAGGCCGCGGTAGTGCTCGGCGAAGTTCTCGTGCTCGTGCGGAGGGAACGTGGCGCGAACGGTGTCGACGATCAGACGGTCGAACGCCGGTCCGCTTACGTACTCGTAGAGTGCCTCCTCGAGGTGGGGGAGGTGCTCAGCGCAGAACGCGTCGTATTCCTCCACCTGAAAGTACGCGTCGGCGAGTCCGCGATAGAACGCCAGCTTGTCTGAGTACGAGAGGTCCTCACGATCACCCACCTCGAAGTAGTCGCGAGTGGACTGGTTGATCCGCATCGGACGGCCCGTGACGGTGCAGAACACGGCCCACCGCACGAGCGCCAGCATCGCCCAGGGGAAGTAGTAATGCAGGCTCGTCAGGGCGACATCAGGAGACGCGTTCGCGTAGTCGATCGGGTAGGCCCGCCCGTTCTTGACGATCGTCTCGCAGGAGTTGAACTCCCACCGGAAGAACGCGTTCACGAGCCGGCTGATCGTGACGACTTCCTCGCCCAGCTCGGGCGACAGGAACTCGTGGTCGATCTGGTAGCGGTCGTGCAGCGGCCGATCCGGGTCGAAGTGCATGACCATCGTCTCGGGTCCGATCGACAGGCTCCGTGCGAACACGTCGAAGTCCTCCACCGCCGCCTGCAGGTGCATCAGGCGCTCGCCGGAGGCGTCGTAGACGGCATGCAGCTCGTCCTGGTCGCGGATGCGTGTCACCCCAACCCACTGGCCGCCGTCGAACGGCTTCATGTAGAGCGGGTAGCCGATCCGGCCGGCGATCTCGCCGAGGTCGAAGGGGAGGTTGTAGCGTTCTGCGGTGGGCTGGAAGCGCTCGTTCGCCGGCGGGTTCTTGTGTGGGATCAACCAGGTCTCAGGCACGCGCAGGCCGAGGCGCATCATGGCGCAGTAGGCCGCATGCTTCTCCATCGCCTGGAAGGTGAACGGGTTGTTCAGGAGGTAGACGTCGTCCATCAGCGAGATCTTCTTCAGCCACTCGCGGGGCACCGTGTACCACCAGCCGAGGCGGTCGATCACGAGCCGGTAACGCGGCCGCGAGCGCAGGTCGAACGGCTCGTTCGTGATCCGCTCGCAGGTCAGCTCGTGCGTCTCGCCCCGGAAGGAGATCGGCCCGACCGTCCCGAGCAGGTGCTCGAAGGCCGTCGGCCAGTCCTCCTCCGTGCCGAGCAGGAGTCCGATGAGGTGTGCGTGTGCCATGGAGGGCTCAGCAGAAGCGAGGCAGATGATGCGCGAACTGCGCGCGCCACGCAGGCCAGTCGTGCGGAACGTCGTCAGCCCAGACATCGAGCTCATGACGGATGCCCTTCTCGTCCAGGAGCGCGGCGAAGCGTCGGGTGCTCTCGAGTGCCCCCGTCGTGTCCTCCCACTGGCCCTGGCCGCAGACGAGCAGGAGGTTGGCTCGGCTGCGCAGCCACTCGAGGTGGTCGCCACCGAGCTGCGAGACGTAGTCGGCCGGGTTGTTGAAGTAGACCGCGTCTCCACGCTCCCCGCCGGCGGTGATCGAGACGTCGTAGACGCCGCTCTGACAGATCGCGAGCGGGAACACGTGCGCGTGCTTCAACGTGAAGTTCGCGGCGTGATAGGCCCCGAAGCTCACGCCCGTGACGGCGAGCTCGCTCGCGCCGGCGTCCTCGTGGATGAACGGCACGACCTGGTTCAGGATCCAGTCCTCGTAGCGCCCATGCTCCCGCGCGCGCTCCTCGAGGGACAGATCCTCGCGATACCAGCTGCCCGAGTCGTAGCTATCGACTGCGTACAGCTTCACGCGGCCCTCCTCGAGCAGGTCGCCGATTGCATCGACCATCCCGCGCTCCTCGTACTGCCGGGCCTCTCCCTGCTGCGAGGGAAAGGCGAGCACGGGCCGGCCCCAATGGCCGTAGACGAGCACGGCTCCCTCCGCCCCGATCGCGGGCGACCACAGGGGCACGCTCCGTCGCATCACCTCAGACCCTCTGCAATAGCCGCAGCAGGTGCGGGTGGAAGGAATCGCGCCACGCGACCCAGTTGTGCCCGTCGCGGAACTCGTGCAGACGCGCGTCATAGCCCTGTCGGCGGAGCGTCTCGTCGAGGGCGCGGTTCGCCGGCAGGTTCTCCTCGACGGTACCGCAGGTCAGCACGATCGGGATCGTCCGCTCCGGCCGGCTGCGCTGGACGCCGCCGACGAAGCGAGCGATCCGCTCGTAGCGCGGGAACCGCCGCTCGTGCGTGTCGGCGCGGCGGAAGAAGCTGCCCGACTGGAGGAAGAGCGCATCGAAGCTCTCCGGGTGGCGGCGGTGCGCGTGGAAGAGCGCGAGCGCGCCGAGACTCGCACCCATGCCGACCCGGAGCGGGGGGTCGCCGAGCGAGGGAAGGATCTCATCCGCCAACGCCCGTGCGTAGCGTGCAGAGGCGGAGTAGGTCTCGTTGCGCTCCAGGGGAGCGATCAGTGCTGCGTGGAGTGGCGGCAGCTGACCCAGGAACGTGAGAAGCGACGAGTGCTCGGCGTACTCGGGGCCGTGGTGCACGACTAGCAGCGGGCTGCGCTTGGACGCGTCTGGATGCGACCAGACGAGGGCCGGGAGCTCCATCTTGAGGATGCGGCTCGGGATGGTTACCGCCTCGGGCTCGCCCAGAGGCTCCGCGGCGAGCCACTCGGGCGGCTGGTAATCCGGCTCCTCCCAGACCGACTTGTCACCCCAGGGCCCGCTGGCGCGCCTGGGGTTCGCCGGATCGACGATCCGCTCCCTGTGTCCCTTCGGGTCGATCAGCTCGAGCCCGTACTCGAAGCGTGCGACGTCCGGCGCGCGTGCCACCAGCTGCCAGCCGCGGCCGCGACGGCTGAACTCGTGCGGCAGCCGGCCGCGGAGCTCGTGCGTGAGGCGGACTGCAGCGAGACGCCGTCGCGGGTCGTGGTATTGGAAGCGGAGCTCGATCGCGAAAGTGTGTCGAGTGTGTGCCAATTGAGCTGCAGGACCGTCTGTTTTGGCCGGGTGGGGCCGGTCCGGACACTGGTCAAGACGCGGGGCCACGGCTATCACGACTCCTCCCAGCTCACGAGGAGGAACAATGAAGTCAAGGTTCAGGAAACGTACGGCGCGCGCCGTCGTACTCGGCCTCGTCGCACTCGCCGTGGCGGTCGGCGGTGCCACGGCAGGGCTCCAGGCTGCGCAAGGCGACGACGTGATCACTGCCTGCCGGCACAGGTCGGGGTACCTGCTCGTGCCCTCGTCGGGCAAGGCATGCAAGAAGGCGGACCAGACGATGACCTGGAACGTCAAAGGCCCCGCGGGACCGGGAGGGCCTGCCGGGGAGGCCGGCCCGGCCGGCCCGCAGGGCGAGACCGGTGCTGCAGGCCCCAAGGGCGAGACCGGTCCCGCGGGCCGGGCCGGCCCTCCCGGTCCCGCGGGGCCTTCGGGCGCGATCGACTCGATCGAGAGCCTGAACGGCGTCGCGTGCAAGACCGCGGATGAGGCACCGGGAAGGGTATCCGTGGAGACGGAGATCGACGGCGCGATCGTGCTCAGCTGCGAGGGTGGTGCACCACCGCCTCCGCCGCCGTCCGGCAAGGCGAAGCTCGTTCTGAACGAGATCGACTACGACCAGGTGGGCGCCGACTCGGACGGATTCGTGGAGCTCTACAATGCCGGAGCTGCCGCGGCCGACCTGACCGGCTACGTGCTCGTCTTCGTCGACGGCGCCGACGGCCAGGAGTACATGCGCAAGACACTGAGCGGCACCCTCTCGGCAGGTGCCTATCTCGTCATCTCGGCGGAAGCGCAGAACGGCGCCCCCGACGGCGTCGCGCTCTTGAACGGCGAGAAGGAGCTGCTCGACGCGCTCTCCTACGAGGGCCCGATCACGGCGGCGACGATCGGCGCCCAGACCTACAACCTCGTCGAAGGGACCGCGCTGCCGGCCTCTGTCGCGGACTCCAACACTGCTGCCGGCTCGCTTTCTCGCATTCCGAACGGCAGTGACACGAACGATGCAGCGACCGACTGGGCGTTCACCACCACGACGACTCCGGGAGCCGCAAACGCTGCCGGCTAGCGACGCCTCTTCGAGAGCATCCTGGCTCGCCCCTCGGCGCCGGCTTTCGCCCAGCGCTTGCGCTCCTCGGACTGCAGGCGCTTGTCGAGCCGGCGCTCGAGGTGCGCCAGCTCGAGCTGCAGCTTCTTGTAGCTGGCCCAACGCCCGTGGTCGAGCGTACCGGCCTCGAGCGCCGCCTGCACCGCGCAGCCCGGTTCCGTGCGGTGGGCGCAGTCCGAGAAACGGCATTGGGCCGCGAGCTCCTCGACGTCGGTGAACGTTTCGCCGAGCCCGTCGGCCGACTCCCACAACTGAAGCTCGCGCATCCCGGGCGTATCGAGGACGAGGCCCCCCTGGGGTAGGAGCACGAGTTGCCTGAACGTGGTCGTGTGCCGGCCTTCGCCGTCCGATTCGCGGATCTCTGCGACGGCCAGCAGGTCCTCGCCTGCGAGCGTGTTCACGAGCGTCGACTTGCCCACCCCCGACGAGCCGAGCAGGGCGACCGTCTTGCCCGGAGAGAGATAGGAGGTGACCAGGTCGAGCCCCTCGCCGGTGATGCTCGAGATCGGATGCACAGGGACGCCGAAAGCGATGCGCTCGACCTCGAGCACGCGTTCCTCGACGTTCGGGATGAGATCGGTCTTCGTCAGCACGATCACCGGTTGCGCGCCGCTCTCCCACGCAAGCGCCAGGTATCGCTCGAGCCGGCGGAGGTTGAGGTCGTCGTTCAGTGAGGTGAGGAGGAACACGGTGTCCACGTTCGCCGCAAGCACCTGCTCCGCTGCGGCGGTCAGCGCGACCTTGCGGGAAAACTTCGTGTGTCGCGGGAGCACGGCCTGGATCGTGGCGGTACCTTCGTCCGTTCGCGGGACGACGGCGACCCAGTCGCCGACGGCGGGGAGATCGCCGGCTCCGGAGGCGCCGTGCTCCAGCCGCCCGGCGATCGTCGCGCGCAGCTCGCCGAGCTCGGAAAGGATGACGTAGGCGCCGCGATGCTGCACCGCGACGCGGGCGGCGACGAGGCCCGCGGCCGCGTGAGGTTCGAATTCGGTTCCCAGCCGGTCAGTCCAGCCGAGGTCTGTCAGTGCGTACAAGCGAGTCTCCTTGAGCGGGAAGGGGTGAAAGGACGCGCCGGGTGAGCGCGCAGCGGCTCGGGACTCGCGGAGGGTGGGCCGACGAGCCGCTAGAGCCGCGGAGCTCTAGTGGCGAAGGGGGCAAGCTCGATCATGATTCGACCTCCTTCGTTGTCGGGACCTCCTCAGTATGCCTGCACGTCGGCGTCGCGTCGAGGCCGCTCCGCACCAGCCTCCCCTCGCTCGGTAGCTTCGGTGCATGAAGCCCGTGAGATTTCGCGATGGCGTTCGCGCAGCTTTGCCGCTCGCGCTGGCGCCGATTCTCTTCGGCGCCTCGTTTGGCTTGCTGGCCGGAGACGCGGGGATGGGACGGGTAGGCGCGATCGTCATGTCTGCGACGACGTTTGCGGGATCGGCCCAGTTCGCGGCGGCTTCCATCCTCGACTCGGGCGGCGGTGCGGCCGCAGCGGTCGTGGCTGCGGCGCTCCTGAACGCGCGCTACGTGCCGATCAGCGTCTCCGTCGCCTCGATCTTCCCCGGGTCGTGGTGGCGGCGGCTGCTCGAGTCGCAGTTGATCGTGGACGAGTCCTGGGCGCTCGCCGGGCGCGCCGGGCGCTTCGACCACCCGGTACTGGTCGGTGCCGGCCTTCTCTTCTACGTCCTCTGGGTGAGCGGCACCGCGTTGGGAACAGTTGCCGGCGACCTGCTCGATCCGAATGCGATCGGCCTCGACGCGGCGTTTCCGGCGCTCTTCCTCGCGCTGCTCGTTCCCTACCTTCGCTCGCGCCGCGCCGTCGCGGCTGCGCTCGCGGCCACGGTGATCACGTTCGTCCTGATTCCCTTCACGCCGGCCGGCGTTCCGGTCGTTGCGGCCAGCGTCGCGTGCCTGCTAGGGATCCGCCGATGAGCATCGCCTGGATGGTCGTCGTCCTCGTCGGCGTCCTGACGATCCTGTTCAAGGCCTCGGGCCCGGTCTTCATCGGCCGGAAGAGGCTGCCGCCGCGCCTGCTCGCTCTCGTCGAGGTGCTGGCGCCGGCGATGCTCGCTGCGCTCGTGGTCACCCAGGCGGTCGGCGGCGACCGCCGGCTCGTCTATGACGAACGGCTGCTCGGCCTCGCGGCCGCCGTCGTCGCGCTGCGGCTACGAGCGCCGCTGCTCGCAGTGATGGTCGTCGCCGCTGCCACTGCCGCGGTCGCTCGCCTCCTCCGCTGAGCTCACAAACCAGCCTTCGGCAGCCGCAGCTCGCCACCGCCCTTGACCGCGGCCAGAGCCGCAGCGCCCTCCTCGCTCACGACGAGCTCGATCGCGTCGCCGCGATCTGACGTGGCCAGCGCGTCGAGCAGTATGTCGACGAGACCTGCGGCCACCGCGCTCGGAGCCTCGTGCACTTGCGGCTGCGCCTTGGCGCGTGCGGAGACCTCGACATCAGGCGTCGGACTGACGAGGCGCACCAGAGAGACCGCCTCCTCCGCCGCCTGGGCGAGCCAGAGTCGTCGGGGCGGGTCGTTGCGCAGCCGCAGGAACCCTTGCAGCGCGCGCACGATCTGCGTGATCTCACTGCCGGTGTGATGAATCGTCTCGACCCGGCCACGGAGCTTCGCCCCAGACTCGAGTTCCATCAGCGCGAGCTCGGCGCTGGCGGTCAGGGCGAGCAGAGGGTTGGCGATCTCGTGCAGGGCACCCTGCGTGAGCCGGCCGAGTGTTGCGAGATCGCCCGTCAGCCGTGGTGTCGCCGTTACCGGTCACGTCTCTATGATCCCACGGTGGCTCAGCAGGCAGAGCGCACGAGCTGTCTCGTTGCAGACGACCACCCGGCTGTGGTCGAGGCGGTGGCCGACGTGCTCGAGGAGCATGGCATCGAGATCGCCGGACGTGCGCGCAACGGAAACGAGGCGCTTGAGAAGATCGAATCGTCGCTGCCGGACGTGGCTCTGCTCGATCTGCGGATGCCGGGTCTGTCGGGAATCGAGGTCGGGCGGCGCATCGCCAAGTCCGCGCCGGACACCGCGGTCATCCTGTACACCGCTTTCGGCGACCGGGCGCTCCTCACCGAGGCGATGGACGCGGGCGCGCGCGGCTTCGTCCTGAAAGAAGCTCCGCTCACCGAGGTCGTTCGTGCCGTCGAGCTGGTCGCGTCCGGCAGGACCTATGTCGACCCGATCTTGGCCGGCGTCCTCTCCAGCTCGGCCGCCACCCAAAAGGTGTCCGAGTTGACCCAGCGCGAGCGCGACGTCCTTCGCCTCCTGGCCGACGGTCTCTCCAACGAGGAGATCGGGAAGGAGCTCTACATCTCGCCCGAGACGGTCCGGACGCACGTCCGGAAGGCGATGGCGCGCCTCGACGCCGATACGCGCACGCAGGCGGTCGCCACAGCCCTCCGCACAGCCTGATCGCCTGACGACCCTAGACAGGTGGCCGGAGGACGGCGAACTGATCCGTGATCTCGAGTCGTCGCGTGCGGAAACGATAGAGAGCCGGCGGGCGACCGCCGGTCCGCCCCGGGTCGCGGCGGCCCCCTGCCGGCTCGAGCACGTTGCGTCGGAGCAGCACACGCTTCAGGTTCGTGGCCGACACCTCATGCCCGAGCGCGGCGACGTAGAGCTCCCGCAGCTCGGGCAGCGTGAAGATCGGTGGGGCCAGCGCGAATCCGACGTTCGTGTATGAGAGCTTCGCCCGCAGTCGTTCGCGGCCCGCGAGCACGATCTGCCCGTGGTCGAAGGCGAGTGAGGGAAGGAGGTCGACCGGGTGCCAGGCCGTGTCCGCGGGCAGCTCGGGGTCGGTGTCGAGCGGCACGAGGCCGAGGTAGGCGGTCGCGAGCTCCCAGCGAGCCGGATGGCGCTCGGGATGGCTCCACGTTCCGAGCTGCTCCGCGTGCGCAAGCTCGGAGACCTCGACCTTGACCGCGAGGTGGCGCCTGATCGATTCGTCGAGGGGTTCACGGGCGCCGAGGGTGCCACCTGGGAGGGCCCAGGCTCCGGCGAAGGGCTTGCGAGCACGCTGCCAGAGAAGCACGCGGAGCTTCTGTCCGCGTACCTGGAGGACTACCGCCAGGACTGCTTGCTCGGGTCGTGTGCTAGGATCGATCATAGTTTCCGACTCACAGGCGTAAACTAGCGAAAGGCGACTCTCGATGCGTTGTCAGTCCATCCGCGTGCTCCTGCTGGCGCTCTTCCTTGCCTTGGCCCTCGCCCTGGCCGGCTGCGGCTCGGACGACGGCGAGGAAGCGGCCGCCCCGACGGCGACGGCAGCCGATCAGGAGCAGCTCAGGGTAGGGCTGATCACCGATCTCGGCCAGCTGGACGACGACGGGTTCAACGAGCTCGCGTTTCGCGGTCTGAAGCGCGCGCAGAAGGAGCTCGGCGTGAAGGGGCGCGTGATCGAGTCGGCCTCGGCCGTGGACTACATCCCGAACATGACCTCCCTCGCGCGGCAGGGCTACGACCTGATCATCGGCGTCGGGTTCGCCCAGGGCGAGGCGGTCGGCAAGGTCGCGCAGCGGTTTCCGCGCGTGAAGTTCGCGATCATCGACGTCGACCAGGCGTTCGTTCCCGGCAAGCCCGAGAACGTGCAGGGCCTTCTGTTCCGCGAGGAGGAGGTCGGCTACCTCGTCGGCTACCTGGCGGGGCTGGCCGAGAAACGGCGCGCAGGTGAGGACGTCATCAGCGCCGTCGGCGGCATGAAGGAGCCGCCGGTCGATCGCTTCATCGCCGGGTATCGCGCCGGCGCCGAGGAGGCGGCGCCTGGCGTGAAGCTCCTGCTCGACTACTCGCAGGACTGGGACGACCAGGCAAAGTGCAAGGAGCTCGCGCTCACCCAGATCGCGCGCGGGTCGGGCGTCGTCTTCCAGGTTGCGGGCGGCTGTGGACTCGGCGCGCTCAACGCGGCAGGCGAGCGAAAGCGGTGGGGCATCGGCGTCGACGCCGACCAGTCCCATCTCGGCGACCACATCCTCACGAGCGCCCAGAAGGGTGTCGATGCAGCGGTCTTCCTGACGATCCAGTCGCTCCTCGAGGGCGAGTTCGAGGGGGGAGGGAACGCGACCTTCGGCCTCAGGGAGGACGGTGTCGGGCTGGGAAAGGTCAGCCCGAAGGTGCCGCAGGCAGATGTGGACCAGGTCGAGAAGATCGAGCAGCAGATTGCTGACGGCCAGATCGCCGACATCCCGACCGAGGTCGGCGCCGGCTAGGGCTAGCCGCCGGCAATTGCGGCAACGATGCGGACGCGGGCGCCCGGAGCGAGCGCCGCCGCCAGATCCCGAGCGCGCTCGCCGTCGACATAGACGTGGACGAGCGGTCGCACCTCGCCGCGCTCGTCGAGCACGAGAGCCGCCACGGGCAGTGCGCGCAGCGCATCGAGTAGCGTCGCGGCGTCGAGCTCGAAGCGCTGCTGCCCGCCGGCCTCCGTGGCGAGCAGACCGGGGAGGAGGACGACCGCCACCGTTACAGGCCCCTTACAGCGTCGCCGCTTCCACCGAGAGAATCGGCGGGAGGTGCCGCGCGGCCTCGACGACCTGGCCGTCGCGAAGCGCGTAGAGGAAGCCGCTCTGCGTGCCGGCGTAGACGGCCTCGTCGTCGAAGCCCATCCCTTCGCGCAGCACCGCCGCCCACGCGGGCTCCTGGGCCACGATCAGCTTCCAGCTGGCGCCGGCGTCGGTCGTGCGGTAGATCCCGATGCGGGCGTCGCACGTGACGCGGTTCTCGGCGCTCTCCTCCGGGATCACGAAGGCCGTGTCGGGGTCCGAGGGGTCGAGTGCGAGACCGAAGCCAAAACCGGACGGCAGGCCGTTACGGTCGAGTCGCTCCCAACTCTCACCCGAGTCGTCCGAGCGGTACACGCCGCAGTGGTTCTGCTGCCAAAGTCGTCCGGGCCTCCCCGGATGGGAGAGCACCTTGTGCACGCACTGCCCGACCGCCGGGAAGCGGTCCTCGGGCAGGAAGCACGCCTCCGTGCCCTGGTTCGCCGGCTCCCAGCTCGCACCCCCGTCCGTCGTGCGGAAGACGCCCGCCGCCGAGATCCCGATCCAGAGCCGCTTCGCGTCCTCCCGGTCGAGTGTGATCGAGTGGGTGATTAGCCCGCCTGCTCCAGGCTCCCATCTGTCGCGCGTCTCGTGTTCCAGTACCGCCTCGTTCACCTTCCAGGTCGCGCCGGAGTCGTCGGAGCGGAAGAGCACGGCGGGCTCGCCTCCGAGCCAGAGCGTGCCGGGCTGAGAGGCATGTCCGGGCTCGAGATGCCACGTCGAGGCGAGCTTCAGCTCGGACTCCTCCGGTAGACCGAGTCCCTCCGAACGCTCCCAGGTGGCGCCGCCGTCGTCGGAGCGGTGCACCGTCCCGCCATAGACCCAGTTGTTCGAGCACGCGTAGAGGGCGCCGTCACGGGGGTCGGAGACGGCGTGATTGATCGTCCAGCCCTTCAGGAAAGGACCCTCTACCTCGAACGACCGGCGCTCGTCGTCGCCGCGGATGATGAACAGGCCCTTACGCGTTCCGACAAGCAGTTGCACGCCCACGAGGCGACCCTACCGGAGGTGACTTCCATGGCAAGGCTGACCGAAGCGCAAGGCAGTTTCCTGCAGGAGCCGAACTACGCCGTCGTTGCAGCCCTGCGTGAGGACGGCTCTGCGCAGCAGACCGTCGTGTGGGTCGACTGGGACGGCGAGCACGTGCTGCTGAACGTCAACACCTGGCGGGCGAAGCTCCAGCACATGGAGAACGACGGCCGTGTCTCCGTGCTCGTGCTCGACAGTGAGACGCCGTACCGGTGGATCGGCATCGAGGGCCGCGTCGTCGAGACGACGAAGGAGGGCGCTGCCGAGCACATCGTCAAACTCGCCGGCGTCTACCTCGGGCGCGACTCCTACGACTTCAAGCCCGGCGAGCAGCGGATCCTCGTCCGGATCGCGCCCGAGCGCGTGGAGCCATACGGAGTCGACTAGCCGCAGGCGGAGGTAACGTGCGCCCATGGCGCTGACCGTGGAGTCCACCGCCGCGCGACTCCAGCAGCAGGCGCGCGACCACCTGTGGCTGCACTTCACGCGGATGGGCGGCTACTGCGACGTCGAGGTGCCGATCATCGTCCGCGGCGAAGGCTGCTACCTCGAGGACGCGAACGGCAAGCGGTATCTGGACGCGCTCGCGGGCCTCTTCGCCGTCCAGCTGGGCTATTCCTACGGCGACGAGATCGGCGCGGCCGCGCATGCGCAGATGAAGGAGCTGCCGTTCTACACGAACTGGTCGTACGCCCACCCCCGCGCGATCGAGCTCGCCGCGGAGGTCGCCTCGCTCGCACCGGGGGACCTGAACCGGGTCTTCTTCGTCTCCGGAGGCTCGGAAGCGGTCGAGTCGGCCTGGAAGCTCGCGCGCCAGTACCACGCGGCGCGGGGCGAGCGCCGCTGGAAGGCGATCGCGCGGCGGACCGCCTACCACGGCACGACGATGGGCGCGCTGTCGATCAACGGGATCGCCCCGCTCCGGACCCCCTTCGAGCCGCTCGTCCCGGGCGTGCTGCACGTCCGGAACACGAACCGCTATCACCGCCCGCCCACGGAGACGGAGACGGAGTTCACGGCCTTCCTGCTCGACGACCTCGAGGCCACGATCCTGGCAGCGGGGCCGGAGACAGTGGCGATGGTGATCATGGAGCCGGTGCAGAACTCGGGCGGCTGCTTTACCCCCCCGGGCGGCTACTTCCGCGGTGTACGCGAGCTCTGCGACCGCCACGGGATCCTGCTCTGCGCCGACGAGGTGATCACGGGTTTCGGACGCACCGGAAACTGGTTCGGCTCGGAGACGTACGACATCCGGCCCGATCTGATCACGTGCGCGAAGGGCCTCTCGTCCGCCTATGCGGCGATCGGCGCCGTGATCGCGAGAGACCGCGTGATCGAGCCGTTCCTCGAGGGCCGCTCGACCTTCATGCACGGGATCACCTTCGGTGGGCATCCGGTGATGTCGGCGATCGCGCTGAAGAACATCGAGATCATGAAGCGGGAACGTGTCGTGGAGCACGTCGCCGAGACGCAGGGCGCGTTGTGGGAGTCGCTGGCGCAGCTGCTCGAGCTGCCGATCGTCGGCGATCTCCGCGGCACCGGCTTCTTCTACGCGCTGGAGCTCGTGAAGGACAAGGAGACGCGTGGGACGTTCTCGAACGAGGAATCGGAGACCCTGCTACGCGGCTTCCTCTCGGGCGAGCTCTTCTCGCGCGGTCTCATCTGCCGCGCGGACGATCGCGGCGACCCGGTCGTGCAGATCTCGCCGCCGCTCGTCGCCGGCCAGGCCGAGTTCGACGAGATGACCGGCATTCTCGGCGACGTGCTCGCCGAGGCCGGGCGTCGCGTCGGGTTGGCCTAGCTGTAGGTCCCAAGAGCGTTGTTCCATCCGGTCCTCCTTGGAGGCTGGCGGTGTCGAAGCCAGCACCAAGGAGGAGTCCGGATGAGACTGCAC
>Ga0208612_1000040_pt1 | contig 95154 bp, 102 predicted proteins | sample AntDryMetagUQ889_FD_188089 | JGI IMG/M metagenome (GOLD analysis project Ga0208612, IMG submission 188089) | Polar desert microbial communities from Antarctic Dry Valleys - UQ889 (SPAdes) | ecosystem: Environmental > Terrestrial > Soil > Desert | place: Antarctic Dry Valleys | collected 2008-12-31 | reverse complement strand
GGCCGCTGCGCCGGCGGGCGCCGGAGCCGATACGCCGGCGCAGGCCGCCGCCGCCGCGGTGGCGGCGCACTGCGAGGCGCTGATCGACGCCGCGGGCCCGGCCTGCGTCGCGGTCAAGCCCCAGCTGGCCTGCTTCGAGCGCCTCGGCGCACCGGGATGGGCGGCGCTCGAGCGCATCCTCGCCCACGCCCGCGCGGCGGGTCTGCTGCTCGTGGCCGACGGAAAGCGTGGCGACGTGCCGGTCACGGCCGCCGCCTATGCCCAGTCGCTGGTCGGCGCCACGCCCACGCCGTTCGGCCCGGTGAGCGGCCTGGGCGTCGACGCCTTCACCGTCAATCCGCTGCTGGGGGTCGACGCGCTGGCGCCGCTGCTCGACGCGGCGGCCGGCGCCGGGGCGGGCGTCTTCGTGCTCGTCCGCACGTCCAATCCAGGCGCGGCGGACATCCAGGACCTGCCCGTCGAGGACGCGCCGCTGTGGGAGCGCCTGGCCGCGCTCGTCGACCGGCTCGGTGCCGATGCGGCGCCCGACGAGGAGATCGCGCCGGTGGGTGCCGTCACCGGGGCGACGGCACCCGAGCACCTCGCGCGGATGCGCGAGCTGATGCCCCGGGCGCCGTTCCTGCTGCCGGGAGTCGGCGCGCAGGGTGGGCGTGTCGAGGCCCTCGCGCCCGCGTTCGCTCCAGGGCCGGCCGGCGGCCTGATCACCGCGTCGCGCAGCATCGCGCTGGCCCACGAGCAGGGCGCCGGCGACCCGGCGAGTGCGGCGCGGGCGGAGGCCGAACGGCTGCGTGCCGAGGCCTGGGAGCTCGCCTCCCGCGTGCGCTGAGCACCGCTCGGGCGATCGCGCGGCGACGCCCCAGCGGCCGGCCGGGACGGGCCGGCGCGGGGCTATCATCGCTCCGCGATGGTTGACCAGACCCAAGTGCGGCTGCTGGCGCCCGCCGCGCTCGTGGTCTTCTTCATCGCCTTCGTCGTGGTCGTCGCCACCTCCGGAGGCGGCGACGAGCCGGTGGGGCGTACCGGCGCGGCGGCGCCGACGGCCACGGTCCGCAAGCCCGCGCCGCGACCGCGGCGCACCTACGTCGTGAGGGTCGGGGACAACCTCCAGCGGATCTCCGACCGGTTCGGGATCCCGGTCGACGACCTGAGGCGGCTCAACCCCGACCTGGACCCGCAGGCGCTCGGCGTCGGCCAGCGCATCCGCCTGCGCCGGTGAGCCGGCGCAGGCGCGGCCCGCGGGCAGGCCGGCTCCGGCGTCTGGGCACTGCCGCAATCCCGGCGGCGCTCGTGCTGGCGGCGCCGGCGCCCGGGGTGGGCGCGCCGCCCCGCGTCACGGCGCCCCAGGCGATCGTCGTGGAGCCGGTCACCGGCGACGTCGTCTTCCGCCGCGACGCGGACCGGCCGCGACCGATCGCCAGCGCGACGAAGCTGATGACGGCGCTCGTTGTGCTCGAGCGGGTGCGCCTGGATGAGGTCTTCGAGGCGACCGACTACGCCGGCGCGCCGATCGAGTCGAAGCTGGGCCTCGAGGCCGGAGAGCCGATGGCCGTGCGCGACCTCCTGCGCGCGCTGCTGCTGGCCAGCGCCAACGATGCGGCCGAGACGGTCGCGGTGGGCACGGCGGGGTCGGTCCCCGCCTTCGTCGAGCTGATGAACGAGCGCGCGCGGGCGCTCGGGCTCAGGCAGACCCGCTTCGCGAACCCGATCGGGCTCGACGAGCCGGGGAACCACTCCTCGGCAGCCGACCTGGCCGAGCTCACGCTGCGCCTGCGCCGGATCCCGTTCTTCGATCGGACGGTCGACCTCGGTCGCGTTCGGCTGGGCAGCGGCCGGCGGGGGCGCGTCGTCGTCAACCGCAACGACCTGATCCGCTCCGAGCCGATCGTCGACGGCGTGAAGACGGGGCGGACCGAGCAGGCGGGCTACGTCCTCGTGGGCTCGGCCACCCGCGGCGGGGTAACCGTCGTCAGCGTCGTCCTGGGCGACTCCAGCGAGGCGGCGCGCGATGCCGACACCCTCGCGCTGTTGCTCTACGGCCTCGGTCGCTTCCGCTCGGTGCGCGTCATGCGGCCCGGCCAGGTGCTGCGCTCGGCCGCCGTGAAGTTCCGCGAGGAGGATCGTGTCGGGCTGGTCCCCGCGCGGGCGCTCACGCGCGTGCTGGGGCGCGGCGAGCGGGCGGCGGTCGCGTTCGACGCGCCGCGCGTGCTCGAGGGCCCACTCGCCGCGGGGGCGCCCGTCGGCTCGGTCACCGTCCGCGTGCGCGGGCGCGTGATCGCGCGCATCCCGCTCCTCACCGCCGCCCGCGTGCCCGAGGTCGGCCTGGGCGAGCGCGCGCTCGATCTGCTGCTCAAACCGGGTACGCTCGCGCTGATCGGGATCTTGGCCGGGGCCGTGCTGGCCCTCGTGCTGCTGCGGCGGCGCCGGGGCGCAGCCGCCCGGCGAATCGAGACGGAGAGCGCGTGATCATCACCGTCACCCTCAACGCGGCCATCGACAAGACGCTGGAGGTTCCCAACTTCCGCCTCGGCCGCCGCCATCGCAGCGTCGAGCAGCGCACGATGCCGGGAGGCAAGGGCGTCAACGTCGCGCGCGCGATCAAGCGCCTGGGGCGGCCGGTGGTGGCGACGGGGTTCGCCGGCGGCCCGGCGGGGACACGGCTGGTCGAGGGCCTCACGGAGGAGTCGATCCTCAACGACTTCGTGCGCATCCGCGAGGAGTCGCGCACCAACACCGCAGTGCTCGATCCCACGGCGGGCGCGCGTGACGGCGAGCCCCGGGGCGAGACCACCGAGGTCAACGAGCCGGGCCCCGCCGTCTCCACCCAGGAGGTGGAGCTCTTCCGCGACAAGCTGCTCTACCTCGCCCAGGGGGCGCAGATCTGCGTGTTCGCCGGCAGCCTGCCGCGAGGCGTGCCGAGCGACCTCTACGCCGACCTCGTGCGCGAGGTCCGCAAGCTCGGCGTGACCACGGTGCTCGACACGGACGGCGAGCCGCTGCGTCAGGCCGTCAGGGCGGAGCCGGCGGTGGTCTCGCCGAACGTGCTCGAGGCCGAGGAGCTCGTGGGGCACGAGTTCAACGACGAGGAGGACCACGTCATCGCCGTGCGCGAGATGGTCGACCAGGGCGCGCGGGAGGCGCTGATGACGACCGCCGACGGCTGCTTCGCGCAGGTGGTCGAGGACGGCGGTCCCGTCCTGTACCGCGTTCGGATCGACCGGCTCGAGCCGCGCGCGGCGACGGGCTCGGGCGACGCGTTCCTCGCGGGCTACGTCGCCGCGCGCTACACCGGGGGCGGTCCCGCGGACTGCCTGCGCTTCGCGGTGGCCTGCGGCGCCGAGTCCACGCAGCACCTCGGCGCGGGGCGGATCGAGCCGCGTGAGGTGGAGCGGCTCGTCGGCGAGGTCTCCGTGGAGCCGGTGGAGCTCCCGGCCGAGGTCTCCTAGGCCTCGCTCGTGCGCTGAACGCGCGCATTTTGCGCGCGTTCACCGGGCGGGCAGCCGGGGGTGCGCTGCTACCATCGAGAGGGCCGTTGCCCGCCAGCGGCGACACCCACTCCGAACCGCTGTCCGGACCCCGCCTCCGCGGGGTCTTTTCGTCCGCCCACAGACCTAGGATCGAGCGATGGAAGTAGAGATCGGCCGCGGCAAGAAGGCGCGTCGCGCCTACGGGTTCGACGACATCGCGATCGTGCCCTCACGGCGCACGCGTGACCCCGAGGACGTCGACATCTCGTGGAAGCTGGGCGAGTACCGCTTCGACCTGCCGCTGCTGGCCTCCGCGATGGACGGGGTCGTCTCTCCGACCACCGCGGGCGTCGTCGGCAAGCTCGGCGGCCTCGCGGTGCTCAACCTGGAGGGGGTGTTCACGCGCTACGAGGACGCCGAGGAGCAGCTAGAGCGGATCGCGCAGCTGCCCAAGGACCAGGCGACGCGCGAGATGCAGGACATCTACCAGGCGCCGGTCCAGCCGGAGCTGATCGCGCAGCGGATCCAGGAGATCAAGTCACAGGGCGTGGTCGTCGCGGCCTCGCTGACCCCGCAGCGGGTCCGCCGGCACTACGAGCTCGCGCTCGAGGCCGGCCTCGACATCCTCGTCATCCAGGGAACCGTCGTCTCCGCCGAGCACGTCTCCACGAAGACCGAGCCGCTCAACCTCAAGGAGTTCATCGCCGAGCTCGAGGTGCCGGTCGTCGTCGGGGGCTGCGCCTCCTACCACACCGGCCTGCACCTGATGCGCACGGGCGCCGCAGGCGTGCTCGTCGGCGTCGGCCCGGGCGCAGCCTGTACGACCCGCGGAGTCCTGGGCATCGGCGTCCCGCAGGCCACGGCCATCGCCGACGTGGCGGCGGCGCGCTCGCAGCACATGCTCGAGACCGGCGAGTACGTGAAGGTCGTCGCCGACGGGGGCATGCGCAACGGAGGCGACGTCGCCAAGGCGATCGCCTGCGGCGCCGACGCGGTGATGATCGGATCGCCGCTGGCGCGCGCGCACGAGGCGCCGGGCCGCGGCTACCACTGGGGCATGGCGACGTTCCATCCCTCGCTGCCGCGCGGGGCGCGGGTGGCCACCGTCCAGAACGGGACGATGGAGGAGATCCTCGTCGGCCCGGCGCGCGAGAACGACGGCACCTTCAACCTGATGGGCGGCCTGCGGACGTCCATGGCCACCTGCGGCTACAAGGACATCGCGGAGTTCAACCGCGCGGAGCTGATGGTCGCCCCGGCACTGCAGACCGAGGGCAAGCAGCTGCAGCGCGACCAGCAGGTCGGGATGGGCTCCAACGGGAAGGCCGCAGCGGTACTGGTGAATGACTAGGTGGTCGCGACCACCGATCCACCGCACCGCGGACGGGCCGTGACCGGAACCGCTGACCTCTCCGCCGCCTCCCTCGCGATGCCGGGCACCGAGTCCGAGGGGGCGCCCGCACAGCCGCCGGCGATCGCCACCGAGGAGGTAGTGGTGCTCGACTACGGGGGGCAGTACTCGCAGCTGATCGCGCGCCGCGTGCGCGAGTGCGGCGTCTTCTCCGAGCTGCTGCCCCATCACGTCGGCGCCGAAGAGGTCGAGCGCCGCCGGCCGCGCGGCGTGATCCTCTCCGGCGGCCCGGCATCCGTCTACGCGCCGGACGCCCCGCCGCTGGACCCACGGCTGCTCGAGCTCGGCGTTCCGGTGCTGGGCATCTGTTACGGGATGCAGCTGCTGGCGCGCGAGCTGGGCGGTCGCGTCGAGGCGGCGGAGGTGGGCGAGTTCGGGCGCTCCGAGCTGCGCGTGTCGGAGCCCGGCCGGCTGCTCGCCGGGCTTCCGGCCGAGCAGACGTGCTGGATGTCGCACCGCGACACGGTCTTCGCCCCGCCGCCCGGCTTCACCGCGCTGGCCGCCTCGACCGGCTCGCCGGTGGCCGCGCTGGAGGACGTCGAGCGCGGGATCTACGGGATCCAGTTCCATCCCGAGGTGGTCCACACGCCCTACGGCCAGGCGATCCTCGAGCGCTTCCTCGACGACGTGTGCGGCTGCGAGCGCACGTGGAGCGCCGCGTCGATCGTGGACGACCAGATCGAGCGCGTCCGCGCACAGGTCGGCGACGGGCGCGTGATCTGCGGGCTCTCCGGCGGCGTCGACTCATCCGTCGCGGCGCTGCTCGTCCACCGCGCCGTGGGAGATCAGCTCACTTGCGTGTTCGTCGACCACGGTCTGATGCGAAAGAACGAGGGCGAGCAGGTGATCTCGGCCTTCCGGGACCACTTCAAGGTCCCCCTGGTGGCGGTGGACGCCGAGGAGCGCTTCCTCTCCGCCCTGCGGGGCGTCACCGATCCCGAGGCCAAGCGCAAGGTGATCGGCCGCGAGTTCATCCGCGTGTTCGACGAGGAGGCGGCGAGGCTCTCGACCGCAACCGACGCGGGCGCCTCCGTCCGCTATCTCGTCCAGGGGACGCTCTACTCAGACGTGATCGAGTCCGGCGGCGGGACCGGGGCGGCGACCATCAAGTCCCACCACAACGTCGGCGGGCTGCCCGCCGACCTCGAGTTCGAGCTCGTCGAGCCCCTGCGCGCGCTTTTCAAGGACGAGGTGCGCGCCGTGGGCGCCCAGCTCGGGCTGCCGGAGCGCCTCGTGTGGCGCCAGCCGTTCCCCGGGCCCGGCCTGGCCATCCGCGTGGTGGGCGGGGAGGCGACCCGCGAGCGCCTCGACACACTGCGCGACGCCGACGCGCTCCTCCAGGACGAGATCCGCAAGGCGGGGCTCTACCGCGAGCTGTGGCAGTCCTTCTGCGTCCTGCCCGACATCCGCACGGTCGGCGTGCAGGGCGACGAGCGCACGTACGGGAGCGTGGTCGTGATCCGCGCGGTGACCTCGGACGACGCGATGACCGCGGACTGGGCGCGGCTGCCCTACGACCTGCTCGAGCAGATCGCGTCGCGGATGATCAACGAGATCCGCGAGGTCAACCGGGTGGTCCTGGACATCACCTCGAAGCCCCCCGGAACGATCGAGTGGGAATGACCCCGGCGGCGTCTGGACGCCGCTGCCGGCGTCCTCGGCGGCTCGCGTGCGTGCGCACGCGTCGCCGGCCTGCGTCCTGGGCAACGACGCCCAGTCGCTTGCCGGAGCGGCCGGAGCCCGGAGCCACCTGGAATCGCTCGCGAGCGGCCGCTGCTCGCTCGCTCGCCTGAGCTGTCGTTTCCCTATCATGGGCCGCCGCGACCGCGCACTGGCGCGGTTGCTTTTCGTGTAATGAAGACCTACGTCGCCACCCCCGTGGACCGCGAGCGAAACTGGCTCGTCGTCGACGCTGCCGGAAAGACGCTCGGGCGGCTGGCCACGCAGGTCGCGGACGTGCTGCGGGGCAAGCGCAAGCCGACCTACACGCCGCACGTCGACGTCGGCGACTTCGTGGTGGTCGTCAACGCCGAGAAGATCCGCGTGACCGGCAACAAGCTTGCCGACAAGCGCTACTACAGGCACTCGGGCTACCCCGGCGGGCTGAAGTCGCGCACGCTCCAGGAGATGCTCGACCGCCGGCCCGAGGAGGTCATCCGCAAGGCGGTCAGGGGGATGATGCCGCGCAACAGGCTCGCGCGAAAGCAGATCACCAAGCTCAAGGTCTACGCCGGTCCCGACCACCCGCACGCCGCGCAGCAGCCTCAGCCGCTGGAGATAGACGCCTGATGGCCGAAGAGCCCGAGCAGCCCGCCGAGGGCGAGGAGCCCGTCACGCCGCCGGAGGACGGGCGCTCCGTGCCGGACGAAGCACCGGCCGAGCCCGCCGAGGACGCACCGGCCGACGACGCACCGGCCGAGGAGCCGCCCGCCGAGCCTGTGGAGGCCGCCGAGGAGCCCCCAGCCGAGGCGGCGGAGCCCGAGGTCGCCGAGGGCGCGGGCGCCGCCGAGACCGATCCGGACGCGGGCGCGGGCGCCGAGGACACGGCGCAGGCCGAGCCCACGCCGGGCGGGGCCGAACAGCCCGCCCGCGCCAAGCCGGAGATCCCGGGCGCCGATCTCGAGGTCGACATCGTTCCGGAGGGCTTCGACCCGCTTGCCCGCGAGGAGGCCGAGGCGGCGCTGGAGGCGGCCGACGAGGAGGCTCCCGCGGCGGCCGCCGAGGCCGAGAGCCCCCCCGCACCCACGGCCGAGGAGCGCCCGCGCGCGGTCATCGACCTCGGCGCGGACGCCCGTTACCGCGCCACAGGCAAGCGCAAGACGGCGATCGCGCGCGTGATCCTGCGGCCGGGCAAGGGGACGTACACGATCAACGGCCGCCCGCTCGACCAGCACTTCCCACGCCCGACGCTCCAGCGCAACATCCGTCAGCCGCTGGAGACAGTCGGCTACGAGAGCCGCATGGACGTCGTCGCCAAGCTGCACGGCGGCGGGATCTCGGCGCAGGCCGGCGCGCTGCGCCACGGCATCTCGCGTGCGCTCATCGACGCCGATCCCAACTTGCGCGGCGAGCTCAAGCGCCGCGGCTTCCTCACGCGCGACGCGCGCGTGAAGGAACGCAAGAAGGCGGGCCTCAAGAAGGCGCGCAAGCGGCCTCAGTTCTCCAAGCGCTGACCCCCGTGGGGCGGCGGCTCTTCGGCACCGACGGCGTTCGCGGCGTCGCCGGCGAGAACGTCACCGCGGAGCTGGCACTGGCGCTGGCGCGCGCCGCCACCGCGCGCATCCGGCCCGCCGACGGGCGCCGCCCGCAGGTGCTCGTCCTGCGCGACACGCGGGAGTCGGGAGAGATGCTCGAGGCCGGGATCGCGGCCGGCGTCGCGGCAGCCGGCGGCGACGCGCTGCTGGGCGGCGTTCTGCCGACGCCCGCCGCGCCGCTGCTGATCGGTCGCTACGGGCTCGACCTGGCCGTGGTCCTGTCGGCCTCCCACAACCCCTTCCACGACAACGGGATCAAGTTCTTCGCCGCAGACGGGGACAAGCTCTCCGATGCCGTCGAGAGCGAGATCGAGGTGGCACTGGACGCCCCGGCGCAGCGGTCGACGCGCCATGGGCGCGTGCGGCAGCTGCACGGAACGCTCGACGACTACCTGCGCGAGCTGCACACCCGCTTCGAGGCGCTCGACCTCGCGGGCCTCGATGTGCTGCTGGACTGCGCCAACGGCGCGGCCCACCGGGCTGCGCCGGAGATCTTCGGCCGCCTCGGCGCGCGAGTCACCGCCCTGGGCGTCCAGCCCGACGGGCGCAACATCAACGACGGCTGCGGGTCGACGCACGTCGACACGCTGGCCGAGGCGGTCGTCGTCGGCGGCCACGACCTCGGCTTCGCCTTCGACGGGGACGCGGACCGGGTCCTGGCGGTGGACCGCCACGGGACGGTGGTCGACGGCGACGAGCTGATCGCGCTGGCGGCCGTTCACCTGCGCGAGGCCGGCCGGCTCCCGGGCAACGGCGTGGCGGTCACGGTGATGACGAACTACGGGTTCCACACCGCGATGCGCGACGCCGGCGTCGAGGTGGCGACGACCCAGGTCGGGGATCGCTACGTGCTCGAGGAGCTGCGCGCGCGGGGCTGGGCGCTCGGGGGGGAGCAGTCGGGCCACATCATCGACCTGGGCTTCGCGCCGACGGGCGATGGCGTCGCGGGCGCGCTGCTGGCGCTCGAGGCGCTCAGTGGCCGCGACCTGGCCGACCGCGGAGCGATGGAGAAGCTCCCCCAGCGGCTCGTCAACGTGCGCGTCCCCGACGTCAAGGACCTGCGCAACGCCGCGGGCGTGGAGGCGGCAATCGAGCGCGAGTCGGCGGCCCTGGCGGGGCGGGGCCGGGTGCTCGTGCGTCCGAGCGGCACCGAGCCGGTGGTGCGCGTGATGGTCGAGGCGCCCACGGACGAGGAGGCCGCAGAGGTCTGTGAGCGCCTCGTCGCGGCCGTCGAGTCCGTCGCAGTCGTCGACTGAGCGTCGTTCACCGGCGTCCTGGCCGGAGCGCGCGCGACCGGTAGAATCGAGCGCTCCGCCCGCATCGAGCGGGCCGGGGGAGCCGCCGGTCGCGGCTCTCACTCGTTCCGGAGGTGCACGATGTGCGGAATCGTCGGGTATTGCGGGAGCCGTCCCGTCCAGGACCTGCTGCTCGCCGGCCTCGAGAAGCTCGAGTACCGCGGGTATGACAGCGCCGGGATCTCGATGGTCTGCGACGGCCAGGTCGAGTCCGTGCGCGCCGTGGGAAACCTGTCGGCCCTGCGCGAGGCGGTCGACGCCTCGACGGGCGACGGCAACGGCGACGGCGCCGTGGCGGTTGCCTCGCGCACCGCGACAACCGGCATCGGCCACACGCGCTGGGCCACCCACGGGCGCGTGACCGAGGAGAACGCCCATCCCCACTTCGACACCGCAAACCAGATCCACATCGTGCTCAACGGGATCGTCGAGAACTACATGTCGCTGCGCGAGCGCCTCGCCGGCGAGGGGTGCGTCTTCACCTCGGAGACCGACGCCGAGGTGGTCGCCCACCTGATCTCGAGCCACTACCGCGGCGATCTCACCGAGGCGGTCCGCGCCGCCTACAACGAGCTCGAGGGCCACTATGCCTTCGTCGCGCTGGCCAGCGACGAGCCCGACCGGCTCGTCGGGGCGCGCAAGGAGTGCCCGCTGATCGTCGGCCGCGGCGACGGGGAGCAGTTCTTCGCCTCCGCGATCCCGGCGTTCATGCGCGAGACGCGCCGCGTCCAGTACATCAACGACGGCGAGATCGTGACGCTGGGGCGCGACGGGGCCTCCTTCCAGACGGCGGACGGGCGGCCGCTGGAGCGCGAGGTGGTGGAGATCGACTGGGACGCGGAGACCGCCGAGAAGGGCGGCTACGAGACCTTCATGCTCAAGGAGATCAACGAGCAGGCCGACGCGCTGGCCGCGACGGTGGCCGACCGCACGGCGCGCGGCACGGGGGTGGATCTCGACGACCTCGGCGCGATCGACGACGACCTGCTGCGCTCGATCCGCCGAATCGTGATCGTAGCGTGCGGGACCTCCTACCACGCGGGGCTCGTCGGTCGCTACGCGATCGAGGAGTGGGCACGCATCCCGGTGGAGATGGACGTCGCCTCTGAGTATCGCTACCGCAACCCGGTGGTCGGTCGCGACGACCTGGTGATCGGCATCTCGCAGTCGGGGGAGACCGCCGACACTCTCGCCGCGATGCGTCTGGCCCGCGAGCACGGCGCCAACGTGCTGGCCGTCACCAACGTGATGGGCTCCCAGGCCACGCGCGACGCCGACGGGACGCTGTTCACGCGCGCCGGCCTGGAGATCGGCGTCGCCGCCACCAAGACCTTCACCTGCCAGGTGGCGGTGATGTACCTGCTCGGCCTGCGGCTGGCCGAGCTGCGCGGCACCCTTGCGCCCGAGCGCCTGCGGGAGCTCGTGAGCGACCTCAAGCACCTGCCCCACTGCGTCGCCGAGGTCGTGGAGGGAGTCGACGCGCAGGTCTCGACGATCGCCGACCGCTTCTGGGAGTCCGAGTTCTTCCTCTACCTCGGGCGCCACGTCGGCCTGCCGGTCGCGCTCGAGGGCGCGCTCAAGCTCAAGGAGATCTCCTACATCGCCACCGACGCCTACGCGGCGGGGGAGATGAAGCATGGCCCGATCGCGCTGCTGGACGAGTCGACACCCGTGGTCTGCGTCGCCACGGAGTCGCCGATCCTCGACAAGATCGTCTCCAACATGCAGGAGGTCCGCGCGCGCGGCGCGCACGTGATCGCGGTGGCGACCGCCGGCGACGAGGCGATCGGCGAGCACGCGGAGGAGGTGATCCGGCTGCCGCGCTGCGACTGGATGCTGCAGGCGCTGCTGGCGGTGATCCCGCTACAGCTCCTGGCCTACCGGATCGCGCGCCGGCGCGAGCTCAACGTCGACCAGCCGCGCAACCTCGCCAAGACGGTCACCGTCGAGTAGCGCACACGCGATGGCGCTTCCAGCCTGGCTCGAGCCGCTGCCGGATGCGGTCCAGATGCGCGCGACCGACACCTGGGCGATCGAGGAGCAGGGGGTCCCGTCGCTCGAGCTGATGGAGCGCGCGGGCGCCGGACTCGCGCGGGTGGTCGCCGAGCACGCGCCGGAAGGCCAGCTCGCCTTCGTGTGCGGGAAGGGGAACAACGGCGGCGACGGGCTGGTGGCCGCCCGGGTCCTGCGCGACCAGGGACGCGACGTGCGGGTCCTGTGCGTCGAGCCGCCGGAGGACTTCGAGGGCGATGCCCGCCGAAACCTCGAACGCCTGCCCGGCTCCCCGCCCGACCTCTTCCAGCCAGCCGGGCTCGAGGGCGCAGCGGCGATCGTGGACGCGCTGCTCGGCACCGGCTTCTCCGGTACGTCGCGCGAGCCCGCCGCCGGCGCGATCGAGGCGATCAACGCGGCCGGCGCTCCGGTTATCGCGGCGGACGTCCCGTCGGGCGTAGACGCGTCGACCGGCGCGGTGGAGGGCGCCGCGGTGCGCGCGGGTGCCACCGCGACCTTCCACCAGGCCAAGGTCGGCCTGCACGTCGCGCCCGGAAAGCGGCATGCGGGCGAGATCCGCGTGATCGCGATCGGGATCCCTCCAGGAGCCCCCACGTCGGCCTCGGTCGGTCTCGTGCATCCCGGGGTGCTTGCGGAGATCCCGCGCCGCGACACCGGATCGACGAAGTTCAGCGAGGGAACGGTCCTCGTGGCGGGCGGATCGCGCGGCCTCACCGGCGCCCCCTGCCTGGCGGCGGAGGCGGCGGCGCGCGCCGGCGCGGGCTACGTGATCGCGGCGGTGCCGGGCTCGCTGGACACCGTCTTCGAGGTGCGGCTGCTGGAGGCGATGACCCACGCGCTGCCCGACGAGAACGGCGACCTGTCGGCTGCGGCCGCAGATCCGCTGCTCGAGGCGGCCGGGCGCGCCGACGCGCTCGTGCTCGGTCCCGGGCTGGGGCGCGCGGACGGCACGCTCGAGCTCGCGCGTGCCGTGGCCGCTCGCGCCGAGCTGCCGCTGCTCCTGGACGCCGACGGCCTCAACGCCCACGCGCAACGTTTGGACGACCTGGCAGGCCGCGGCGCCCCGACGATCCTCACCCCGCACGCCGGGGAGCTGGCGCGGCTGCTCGGAACGGAGTCGGCAGCGGTCGAGGCCGCGCGGCTCGAGCACGTCCGTCGCGCGGCGCAGACGGCCGCGGCGGTCATCGTCCTCAAGGGAGACGACACCCTGGTCGCCGAGCCGGGCGGCCGGGTCGCCGTCAACGGAGCGGCAAGCCCGGGCCTGGCCACGGCCGGCACCGGGGACGTGCTCTCCGGCGTGATCGGGGCGATGCTGGCCAAGGGGCTCGAGCCGTTCACGGCGGCCTGCGCCGGGGTCCATCTGCACGCCGGCGCCGGCCGCCGCGCCGCCGCCGCGCGCGGCGTCGACGGTCTGATCGCGCGGGACGTGATCGAGGCGCTGCCGCGCGAGCTCGCCGACTCGCGCTGACGGGGCGCGACGGCGACGCCCGATAACCTGCGGCCATCGCCAACGTGGCCGAGATCATGGAGCGAGATCCCGTCACCGTGTCGCCCGACGACGACGTGGAGAAGGTCGTGCGCCTGCTGCGCGAGCACGAGCTCCCGGGCGTCCCCGTCGTCAACGACGGCGGTCGCTGCGTGGGCATCGTCACCGAGGCCGACCTCGTGCTCTCCGAGGCCGACGCGGACTTCCACCTCCCCCACCACATCGACCTGCTCGGCGGGGTCGTCTTCCTCGAGCCGATGAAGCACTTCGAGGATCGGCTGCGCAAGGCGTTCGCGACGCGGGTCTCGGAGATGATGACCGCGGACCCGATCACGATCGAGCAGGACGCCTCGATCGACGAGGCCGCCAGGGTGATCGCCGAGCACCGGCACAACCGCCTCCCGGTCGTCGAGCACGGGCGCCTCGTCGGCGTCGTCACCCGCCTCGACGTGCTCGAGGCGCTGACCAGCTAGCGCTGTGCCGGTGCGCGCGCTGGCCAGGGTCAACCTGGCCGCGATCGAGCGCAACTGCGCGCGGCTGCGCGCAGGCCTGCACGACGGCGCAGCGCTGTGCGCGGTGGTGAAGGCCGACGGCTACGGCCACGGCGCCGCCGCTTCGGCGCGGGGGGCGATCGCGGGCGGTGCCACCTGGCTCGCGGTCGCGACCGCGCAGGAGGCTGCGGCGCTGCGCCGCGAGGGGCTCGCCGCGCGCCTACTCGTGATGGGGGCGCTCTCGCCCGAGGAGCTTTCCGTGGCCGTCGAGGCGGACGCCGACATCGTGGCCTGGCGGGAGGGATTCGTCGCCCGGCTGGGGTCGCTCGGGCGCCCGGCGCGGGTGCACGTGAAACTCGACTCGGGGATGGGGCGCCTGGGCACGCGCGACCCGGCTGAGGCCGCGCGCGTCGTCGCCGCGCTCGACGGCGCGCCCGGCCTGGAGCTGGTCGGGGCGATGACGCACTTCGCCACCGCCGACGAGGTGGGCGACGCCTTCTTCGGCGAGCAGCTCGAGCGCTTCGAAGCGTGGGCGGGCCCGCTCAAGCGCGACCGGCCCGACATCCTGGTCCACGCTGCCAACAGCGCGGGCACGCTGCGCGATCCGGCTGCCCACTTCGACCTGGTCCGCTGCGGCGTCGCGGTCTACGGGCTCGACCCCTTCCAGGGCGATCCCGCCGATCGCGACCTCGAGCCGGCGCTCGAGCTGCTCTCCTACGTCGGCGATGTCAAGTCCTGCGCCGCGGGCGAGAGCGCCGGGTACGGGCGGCGCTTCGTGGCCGAGCGCGACACGGTGCTCGGCGTCCTGCCGATCGGCTACGGGGACGGCCTGCGCCGAGGCCTCACCAACAACGCGGACGTCCTCGTGGACGGCCGGCGCTGCCCGCTGGTCGGAACTGTGTCGATGGACAACGTGACGGTGGATCTCGGTCCCGCCGCGACGAGCGGCCCGGGCGCCGCCGCCACCCTGATCGGCTCCCAGGGCGGCGAGCGGATCACCGCCGAGGAGGTGGCGCGGCGCCTCGAGACGATCAACTACGAGGTGACCTGCGCGATCTCCGCGCGGGTCCCGCGCCTGCACCACCGCGACGGGGAGCAGGCGTGAGCGGTCCACTCCAGACTGCGCGCGGCGCGCTGGCGGGCACCGAGGCGTGGGTGGTGGGCGGAGCCGTCCGCGACCGCCTGCTGGGACGCGCGACGGCGGACTTCGACCTCGTGGTCGCGGGAGACCTGCGCGGGCACGCGCGCGCGCTCGCCCGTTCCCTGCAGGGCGCCGCGGTCTTCCCCCTGTCGGAGGCGTTCGGGGCCTGGCGGGTGATCGGGCCCGCGCGCGACTGGAACGTCGACCTCTCGCTGCTGGAGGGCCGGATCGAGGACGACCTCGCCCGGCGCGACTTCACCGTCAACGCGCTTGCCCAGCCGCTCGCGGGCGGCGAGGTGCTCGATCTCTTCGACGGGCGCGCGCACCTGGCGGCCAGGCGACTCGCGCTCGTCTCGCCCGAGGCGCTCGCCGCCGATCCGCTGCGCGCGCTGCGCCTGGCCCGCTTGACCTGCGAGCTGGGATTCGAGCCCGACCCGGAGGCGCGCGCGAGCGCCCGCGAGCACGCGCCGAGGCTAGCCGAGGTCTCGCCGGAGCGCGTGTTCGCCGAGCTCAAGCGGATCGTCGGCGGCGAGGACCCGCTGCGGGGGCTGACGCAGATGGACGAGCTCGGCCTGACGGCGGTGGTGCTGCCCGAGCTCGAGCCGCTGCGCGACGTGCAGCAGAGCGACTATCACCACCTCGACGTCCATGCGCACACGCTCGCCGTGCTGCGCGAGCTCGTCGAGCTGGAGCGCGATCCCGCCGCTGCGCTGGGCGAGCACGCCGGCGCGGCGGCCGACCTGCTGGCAGAGCCCCTGGCCGACGACCTCACCCGCGGCCAGGCGCTGCGCTTCGGGGCGCTGCTCCACGACGCCGCCAAGCCGCAGACGCGCGCGCTGAGCGTGGAGGGCCGGGTGACTTTCCTCGGCCATGACGAGCAGGGAGCCGAGCTGGCCCGCGGGGCGCTCGCGCGGTTGCGCGCGTCCGAGCGGCTGCGGGCCTACGTGGCGACGGTGACGCGGCATCACCTGCGTCTCGGCTTCCTGGTACATCGCCGCCCGCTCTCGCGACGCGACGTGCATCGCTACCTGCGCGCGTGCGAGCCCCTGGCGGCGGACGTGACGATCCTCTCGGTCGCCGACCGGCTGGCCACGCGTGGCCGCAACGCCGAGCCGGCGATCGCCGCCCATCTCGAGGTGGCGCGCGAGCTCCTGGGGCAGGCGCTGGCGTGGCGCAGCGGCCCTCCCGCACCGCTGGTGCGCGGCGATGACCTGGCCGACGAGCTCGGGCTCGAGCCGGGGCCGGAGCTCGGCCGTCTCCTCGACGCGCTCGCCGAGGCCCAGTTCGCCGGCGAGGTGCGAGACCGCGCCGGCGCGGTCAGGCTGGCGCGGAGCCTGGCGCAGCGGACCGGGCCAGCCGCCGGATGAGCGTCTCGCACAGCCGTACGGCGTCGGCGACGCGCTCGTAGTCGACGTTGTCGGCGTCGTCGGTGGGCCAGTGGTAGTTGGAGGGTGCCTTGAGCTCGTCGACCGACCCCAGCATCGCCGTGCGATAGCCGGCGCGCAGCGGGACGATCGCGTCGGTTGAGAAGGAGAACCGCAGGCCTCGTCCCAGATGCACGCCCGCCTCGCGCGCCGACTCCGAGAGCGCCTCGAGCATCTCGGGCGTGAAGCCGCGGTGGACCAGCATCCCCTCGCTCTCGGGCGTGGTGAGCTGCGGCGATCCGACGGTGTCGACGCAGAGCATCCGCGTGTGCGGCGGCGACAGCCGCGCGAAGTGACGGCGCCCGAAGGCGCCGATTCCCTCCTGGAAGGACTCCTCCGCGCCGGCCGAGACGAGCAGGACCCGCAGGCCGTCGACCGGGCGCCGGCGCAGCTTGCGCGCGACCCCTAGCAGCGTGGCCACGCCGGTCGCGTTGTCGTTGGCCCCCGGCACCGTGTCGCGGCTGGCGATGTCGGCGAAGGCGGCCAGGCAGGCCGTCGCCAGGATTGTGCCCGCGCGGACGACCGAGCGCCGGCCCGCCAGCGCGCCGGCCGCGACGAGCCCGGGTCCGCCGATGACCAGCCAGAAGAGCGGCGGGGAGACCGTCGCGCGAGCGTGCAGGCCCGGGAGCGCCTCGGCCACCGTGCGCAGGAGCGCGGGATGGAAGACGAGGCCGGAGCGCGCCGCATCGTGGTGGGCGAACAGCACCAGCGTCTCGCGCGCGTCGCGATCGCCCGCCTCGGCCACCACGTTCCAGCAGGGGCGGTGCGACAGGAAGCGACGGCGAAACCAAAGCGACCCCCCGCCGACCTCGCCCCACATCCCGGCGGCGGCGAAGGCGCCGGCCACCAGCCCGGTCGCTCGCCGCCCTCGCAGCGCGGCGAGCCCGCCGGCGGCGCCGATCGCGGTGAGCAGCGCGAACGGACGCCAGTAGGTCCCGTGCGCGCTCTCCTCGTCGATCTCGACAGTCGCGCCCTCCTCCTCCAGGCGCGCGGCGATCCACGCGGCCGCCGCCTTCTCGCCCGGCGAGGCGGAGGGGCGCGCGATCGCGGCCAGGTGGCGGACCGCGGCCTCGAGCATCGCGGTCTCGGCGCCGTCGCCGCCCTCGACGGCGGGCGCGGGCGACTCGACGGCGGCGGGAGCGCGAGCGGGCGGCTCGGTCAGAGGATCCACACGGAGGTGCCGAGGGGCATCAGCCGCGCGAGGCGGCGCACTGCAGGGTTCGGGACGCGGACGCAGCCGTGCGACGGGCGGCCGGGGATCAGGCTGGGCTGGTTGGTGCCGTGCACTCCGATCACGCCTCCGCCGGGCCAGTCGGTCAACCCGACCGAGTATGCAGCGGTGCCGAACGCCCACGCCCCGTAGAGGCCGTTCTCGGGGTTGACCTTGATCCGCTCGCGCACCCAGAAGCGGCCCGGGGGCGTCGGCGTGCCGGGCTTGCCGACGCCGACGCGCGAGAACCAGATGCGCCGTCCCGAGCGGTACAGCGTGGCGCTGAGGCGGCGACGGTCGATCACCAGACGCGTGCGCACCAGCCGCAGCGGCTCCATGTAGTCCTCGCGAACCCATCCGAAGCGCCCGTTCGGGCGCCCCGGGACGCGAATGGCCAGCCACTGATCGCCGCGGTCGTCGCCGGCACGGGCAAGGACGAGGTAGACCTCCGGGAATCCGTCCTCGGTGTCGTAGTGCGTGCGGGCCACCACGCGCGCGTAAGGGCTGGGGTGGGAGTACACGCGCGCCACCACCGCGGTGCGCGTCCAGCGGGTGTAGGTCACCTCGTTCGAGAGCCGCTGGAAGCTCGTGATCGTCGGCGCGGGCGCTGCCGCCGGGGCGGGCTGGGCGGCGAGCGCGCCGATCAACGACGCGGCGGCGAGAAGGGCGGTGAGGATGCGCGGGCGAACGATTGTCATGCGAGCGCAGGGCCACCTGTGCGCCCCGCAGGCGGGAACTATAGGCCCACGCGCACCCGCCTGCCGCACGAGCGCGGGAGGGCTGACGCGCTCGCGCGCGTCAGCCCTCTCCGAACGTCCCGGCTTGCTCTGCGCTCAGCCCGTGAACCGCGGGCGCGGCGCCGCAGCGCGGCAGCGGTTGGCACGGTCGACGCGCAGGAAGCGGATCCTGTGCACCGTCTCCTGGTTGCCGGCCCGGTCGAGGCCCCAGAACTCGACCCTCACGCGCGGGCCGCTCGGCAGCACCAGCGTGGCGCGGCCGGTGAGCCCGACGTTGGCGGTCGAGCGGAAGCGCCGGACGCCGTTGTTGATCCGGTAGAGCACGGCCCGCGGGCCCGATCCGCCGACGTTGTCGCGCACGGTGATGGTCACGCGCCCGGTCGCCGAGCAGCGCGGCAGGATCGTGCTCGCGGTCGACGGCACGGTGCCGTCGATCGCCACGGAGGGTCCGCCGAGCGCGGCCGCGCGGCCGGTCTCGGCGTTGGTGGCCAGCACGCGCAGGAACGGCGGGAACTTCGTGTACTCGTCGTGCCACGCGACCACGTCGAGCGCGTCGGTGATGCCCACCGCCTGGCCGTCTGCAGTCGGGTTGATGTTGTCGTAGAACAGGTTGACGTTGAAGGCGAAGGAGCCGACGGACGCCAGGTAGGAGTACGGGTTGCTCAGCCCGGACTGCGAGAAGGCCAGCAGCCCGCCGCCCCCGTTGACGAACGAGGCGATCCCCGTCCGCCGGGTGGCCAGCGCGTTGCTCTCGGCCTGGGTCAGGCCGCCGCTCGACGTCTCCGAGGACGACGACACGATCGCGATCTGGCGGAAGCCGGCGAAGCTGGCAGTGCCGATCGCGGCTCCGTTGACGTAGGTGACCGGCTGGCTGATCCCCTGGCCGATCGCGTTCCAGAACTCGGTCACGTCGTCGGCCGCGTCCTTGCCGCCGCCGATGACCAGCAGGCCGTTGCCGTTGTTGGTGACGCGCGAGTTGTTCGTGCTCGCCACCTGGGTCCAGTTCGAGATCGGTCCATGGCCGCCGGGCCCGCCGTCCTCGACGTCGATCCCCGCGATGATGATCGGGCCCGCGGTCGCGGCCGAGGCCGGGATCAGCAGCGCCGCGGCGAGAGCCGCCGCCAGAATCACTGCACGCCTGATGCGCATACGCCCCCTCTAATTTGAACCTGTGTTGTGCGACCGGCCAGGGCCGATGCCCATGCCGCGCTCGTTCCACCGGCCACCGTATCCGCCTGCCATGACGTGATGCAAGTGGCGCAAGCGAACTCGCAGGCGAGCGTCCGCGGCGGGCTAAGCTGCCACATGGCCGAGGAATGCCTGTTTTGCAGGATCGTCGCCGAAGAGGTGCCCGCCACGGTCGTGGACTCCGACGAGCGCACCGTTGCCTTCATGGACATCAACCCGGCCACCCGCGGCCACGCTCTCGTCGTCCCCCGGACGCACGCGCGCGATCTGCTGGACGTCGGCGACGAGGACCTCGCGGCGTGCGCCGCCGCCGCTCGCCGGCTGGCCGAGCGGGCGATGGAGCGCCTGGGGGCGGACGGGGTCAACCTGCTCAATTCGTGCGGCGCCGCCGCCTGGCAGACGGTCTTTCACTTCCACGTTCACGTGATCCCTCGCTACGACGACGACCCGTTGCGCCTGCCCTGGCAGCCCGGGCCGGGCGACGAGTCCGAAATCGCCTCGGCAGCCGAGCGCCTGCGGGGCTGAAGGCGCCCGGTCCGGCCGGCCGGAATCCCATGGGAGCCCGTGCTAGCGTTTCGCGCGTTCAGGCCGGGACGTCCGGCGAAACGAAGTGCCAGCGCTCGCAGGTCGTTGCTCAGAGCACCGCCGCGTACGCAGCACAGCCCTACGTGGGGGGAACGCAATGGCAACCGGAACTGTCAAGTGGTTCAACGACGACAAGGGGTTCGGCTTCATCACGCCCGACGAGGGCGGCCGCGACCTCTTCGTCCACTTCAGCGGGATCTCGGGGGACGGATTCCGGTCGCTCGCCGAGGGGGCCAAGGTCTCCTACGAGGAGGAGGCCGGCGACAAGGGCCCCAAGGCCGTCAACGTCGCCCTGATCTGAGGCTCGACGCGGCGCCAGCGCCGTCCACCGCGCCCCGTATCCGGCGGGCGGGCGCGCGCAGAGCGCATCTCCAGCCGCCGATTCGTGTTCAATGCATACGATGAGACGTCTCTACAGCGCCCTCGCGGCCACGATCCTGCTCGCGCTGCTCGTTCCGGCGGGGGCCGGTGCGCGGATGATCGAGCTTGGGGCCAGCAGCGAGGTCGTCGCGCCGTCGTGCCCCGTGACTCCGTGCCTCGCGGTCACGCGCACCACCGGCTTCCAGTACACGGCGCGCACGCGCCGCAGCATCTTCGTGTCGTCAGTCACCGGCCGGGTGGTCGCCTTCACCGTGCGCCTGGGCTCGCCCACCGCGCGGCAGATCGCCTTCTTCAACCAGCAGGCCGGCGGCGTCGCACGCGCGCGTGTCGCCGTGCTGCGCCCGGAGCGCGCGCTCACGCGCGGTCAGGTGCGCTACAAGCTCAACGCCCAGAGCGAGGACTTCCTCCTCCAGCCCTACTTCGGCCGCACGGCGCAGTTCCCGCTGCGGCTCTCGCTGCTCGTGCGCCGTGGCTACACGGTGGCGATCAGCGTGCCGACGTGGGCGCCGATCCTCGCCGTCTCGGGCCTGGACAACACGTTCGCCTGGCGCTCGAGCCGGATCAAGCCATGCTCGACGAACCCCGAGCGCCAGCCCCCGCACACCACGGCCGGCTCCATCCGCGAGTACTTCTGCCTCTACCGGCCGGCGAAGCTCACCTACACGACGACGATCATCTCGACGCCGTAGGCGCCGCTAGGCCGTCTCGCGCTCGGCGAGCACGCGCACCAGCGCGGCGACGACGCCGGGATCGAACTGCGACCCGGCGTTCGCACGCAGCTCCGCGAGCGCGTCGCCGTGCGACATCGGCTCGCTGTACGGACGGCGCGTGATCATCGCGCTGTAGGCGTCGCAGGCGAGGATGATCCGCGAGCCGATCGGGATCGCCTGGCCGGCGACTCCGTCGGGGTAGCCGCTGCCGTCCCAGTGCTCGTGCTCGTGGCGGACCATCGGGGCGATGTCCGTCAGCTCGGGCGTGCGCCGCAGGATCCGCTCGCCGATCAGGGGGTGCTCGCGCATCACGGCGGCCTCGGCGTCGGTCAGCGGCCCGGCCTTGTACAGGATCTCGTTGGGGACCGCGACCTTGCCCACGTCGTGCAGCAGCGCGCCACGGCGGATGTGCTCGACGTCTCGGGGCGAGAGCCCCAGCATGTGGGCGACGTCGGTGGCCAGCGCGACCACCTCCTCGGAGTGCTCGTGCGTGTAGTTGTCGCGCGCGTCGATCGCCGCCGCCAGCGCCTGGACGGCGGCCGGGCAGCCGTCGCCCGACTGGCTGACCATCACCATCAGGGCCTGGCGTGCGAGCAGCTCGGCCTGGTGCAGCGTCTCCAGCGGGAACGGCCGCTCCGAGCTGCGCAGGAGCAGCAGCCCGTGGCAGCGCCCGGGCCGCAGGAGCGGGATCGCGGCGTAGGCCGCCGACGGCGCCGACTCGTCCAGCGGGTCCGTCGTGACGCCGGCCGCCTCGAGCAGGTCGCGCAGGCCGGGGCGCGAGAGCGCGCCCGCCTCCAGACGGCTCAGCCCGTCCTTGCAAGAGAGGTTGGCGCGGCGAAACGCGCGCGGGCCGGGGTCGCCGGGCAGGCGCGCGCGCGCGATCGAGCGAAGCGCCGTGGGATCCGAGCCGGCCTCGTAGAGCGCGACCTCCTCGAGCCCCAGCACGCGCCGGGTGAAGGCCGGAAGGCTGATCAGCGCATCGCGCGGATGTGCCGCGCCGGGACTTCACCCTTCCCCGCGCCACCGCCTCGTCCTGGGAGATCCACTGGAGGTGGATCTGGTCAGGGCCGAGCGCGTTGTCGATCTCCTCGAGCAGCGCGGCCGCGATCGCATCGGGGCCGTCCTCCAGCGCCGTCGCCGCAAGGCGACGGGTCGCGGAGAGCGCGACGGAACCCTCAACGGCAAGAGCAGACGTGTGAATGGGAAAGCCTCCGGGCCTGGACCGGTCCCCTCCGGTATCGGCAGCGCACGCCGCCCGCTTGACCGGGGGGCCGCTAGCAGGCGCCGGGGTTGTCCTGGCAGAACTGGTCCAGGCTCGTGCCGCCCGACGATCCGCCGCTGCTCTGGCCGCTGCCCGAGCTGCCCGAGCCGCCCGACCCACTCGAGGAGCTGCCTCCCGAGCCCGAGCTGGATCCGCTGCCCGAGCCCGACGCGGATCCGCTGCTGTCGGCGCCGGAGGAATCGCCGCTGTCGGACGAGCTGCTCCCGGAGTCCGCGCCGCCGCTGCCGGCGTCGTCGGGCGTGGTGGCGGTCGTCGCGGTCGTCGCCGTCGTGGCCGTTGCCGCCGGCGGGATGTCCCCACGGGGGACGGTGAGCTCCGGTGTGGAGAGCTGTCCGTTGCCGCTGCTGTCGCCGCCGCAGGCGCTCAGCGACAGGGCGGCCAGCACGAGCGCCAGCGGGAGGAGGAAGGAGGATCGCATCGCGCGGTCAGCCCTGAAGAGCAGCCATCCGGCGGCCGCAGTGGAGGCAGTCGTTGAGGTCCTTCTGCACGAGCTGGTCGCACCAGTTGCAGAACCGCAGGTGCTCGACCGCCCATGGCAGCTCGGACGGGGAGGGAGCGAGGGGCAGCACCCGGCCGACCACCTCCAGCGGCTCCCCGGTCTCGCGGTCGACGTAGGAGCGGCCGGGCTCGGCCTCGATGATGTGCTCCCGCCCGCTGGACTGAGCCCGCAGACGGTATCTCTGACGGACGCTCACGCGGGGCGCACTCTACCAGCGGTCCGGGCGGCTTCCGGCGGGTCTAGCGGACTGCGCGCCGGCTCACGCCGCAGGCGTCGAGGCCGGGGCCGAGCTCGACCACGTCGGTGGCGATGCCCTCCTCGAGGGCTTCCACGATCCGGGGGTCGAACTGGCGGCCGGCCTCCCGGCGCACCTCTTCGAACGCGGCGGCCGGCGCCATCGGCCGGCGGTAGGGCCGGCTGCCCATCATCGCGTCGAGCGCGTCGCAGACGGAGAAGATGCGCGCCGGGAGCGGGATCTGCTCGCGCGCCAGGCGGTTGGGGTAGCCGTCGCCGTCCCACCGCTCGTGGTGGTGGAGAACCATCTCGCCGACCGTCGGCGAAAGACCGAGGGGCCGGATCACGCGCTCGCCGATCTCGGGGTGGCGGCGCATCACCTTCCACTCGGTCGAGGTCAACGGCCCGGGCTTGCCGAGGATCTCCTCCGGGACGCCGATCTTGCCGACGTCGTGCAGCAGGCAGCCGAAGAGGAAGTCCTCGGACTCGGCAAGTGCCGGCTCGACGACGCGGGCGAGCTGGAGGGCCAGCTGCGCGACATCGTGGACGTGACGGCTCGTGATGCTGTCCTTGGCCTCGACGGCCGCGGCCAGGCTCTCGATGATCGCGCGGTCGCGCTCGCGCGCGCCGCGCAGCACGGCGTCGCAGCGGTCGATCACCGGGCGCACGAGGTCCGCGTCGATCAGCCCGTGTCCGTCGAGCGCGGCTTGCACTGTCGCCCGCAGCCGCGCGGGATCGGCGCCCTTCAGCGCATAGGAGATCGCCCCCATGTCGAGCGCCAGGCGCATGGCCGCAGGGTCGTGGCAGGCAGAGACGACGACGACCGGCCGGTCCGGGAGGCGCTCGCGCAGCAGCGAGAGCGCGTCGGGCAGCGGCGAGGAGGGCAGCTGCGCGTCCAGCACGATCGCGTGCGAGCGGGGCGCGAGCGCGAGCATCGCGCGCCGGTCGGGCGCCTCGAGGATTCGCGGCGCCCGGGAGTCCCCGATGAGCGCGCGGCGCAGGGTCGCGCGGCCGATGTCGTCGCCGTCGACGACGAGTACGCTCTTCTGCAGGTCCGCTCCTCCGAGCATCTCAGCGCAAACTGTGCCCGCGCTGCTGCGGCCCGTGCGCGATGCGACGAATATGGAGAGGTTTTCCGGCTCTAAGCTCCGCCAGGCGGTGAGGATCCTCGTATTTCACGGCTATCTGCTTCGCGGCACGGGCTCCAACGTCTACAACGCCAGCCTGGCCGCGGCGCTCGTCGAGCTCGGCCACGAGGTCCATCTGCTCTGCCAGGAGCCCGATCCATGGGAGCTCGGCTTCGTGGATGCGGTCGGCGCGTGGGAGGGGGGAGGCCTGCGGGTGCAGGAGCGCAGCTCGCGCGTGCGCTGCACCGTCTACTGCCCCGACATACACGGCCTGCTCCCGGTGTACGTGGCGGATCGCTACGCCGGCGTCCAGGCGCGGCCCTTCCCGGAGCTCGACGATCTCGAGCTCGACCGCTACCTCCACGCCAACGTCGAGGCGGTCGCGGAGGTGGCCGCTCGGACACGACCCGACGTCGCGCTGGCCAACCATCTCGTGATGGGGCCGCTGATCCTCGCGCGCGGGCTGGCCGGGACCGGAGTCCCCTACGCGGTGAAGGTCCACGGCAGCGCGCTCGAGTACACCGTCAAGCCGCATCCCCGGTTCCTCCCCCATGCACGCGAGGGGCTCGCCGGCGCTCGCTGTGTGCTGGTCGGGTCGCGCCACACGGGCGAGAGCCTGTGGGAGGCGCTGGGAGACCGCGAGCTGCCGCAGCGCACGCGGCTCGGACCGCCGGGGGTGGACGTGACTGCCTTTGCCCCCCGTGAGCGCGCCGATGCGCGCGCCCGCGTCGAGCGGCTGCGCGAGCGGCTCGCGCACGCGGCGCCGGCCACCGGCCCCGACGACTCGGCGTTCGCGCGCGACACCGACGCAGCGGCGCAGGCGCTGGGCCGGCTCGACCTCGAGTCCGACCGGATCGTCGTCTTCGTCGGCAAGCTGCTCGTGGCAAAGGGGGTCGACCTGCTCCTGGCCGCGTGGCCGCTGGTGGTCGAGCGGGTTCCCGCGGCGCGGCTGGTCCTGGTCGGCTTCGGCGCCTTCGCCGACGGGGCGCGTGAGCTGGTCGCGCGGCTGGGCGAGGGAGACCTCGCCGGCGTGCGCCGGTTCGCCGCGAGCGCGCGCGAGGGCGACGCCGAGGCGCGGCCGCTGCGCCACCTGCTCGAGTTCCTCGACGCCCTCGAGGCCGACCGCGACGGGCGCGAGCGCTACGCGCGCGCGGCGATTGCGGCGGCGCAACGCGTGGTCTTCACCGGGCGCCTCGAGCACGACGAGCTGGCCGAGCTGCTGCCGGCCGGCGAGGCGCTGGTGGTCCCGAGCACGTTCCCCGAGGCATACGGGATGGTGGCCGCGGAGGCCGCCGCCTGCGGCGTGCTGCCGGTAAGCGCTGAGCACTCCGGGCTCGCGGAGGTCTCGCGCGGGCTGGCGCGCGACGTCCCCGCGCAGGCGCGCGACTGGCTTTCGTTCTCGCTCGGCGCCCGTGCCGTCGCCGACCTGGCCGGCTGCCTCAATGGATGGCTCGCGGCGCCCGAGGACCTGCGCGACGGCACCCGCGACGCGCTGGTCACCGCGGCGCGCCGGCGCTTCTCCTGGGAGGGGGTCGCGGAGGGGGTCATCGCAGCCGCCGAGGGGCGTCTCGAGGAGCTCCCAGAGCTGCCCGTCGAGCCCGCCTGAACGCGTGCCGCCTCGCCGCGCCCTGGGATAGAGTTCGCGCCCTCGTGAGCCCCCCGAGGTCCACATCGATCAGCCGCTCGAGGAAGGCCGCGGGGCTCCTGGCCGCGGCGGCGGGGCTGGTCGCGCTCGCCGGCTGCGAGGTCAAGCAGGAGCGCGGAGACCTGATCAACGGCAAGAAGCTCTACGTGCAGAAGTGCGGCGCCTGCCACGTGCTCGAGCGGGCCGGCTCCAAGGGCGTCACGGGACCGAACCTCGACCAGGCCTTCCAGCAGTCGCTGCGCGACGGCTTCAAGCGCGACACGGTCCGCGGCGTGGTCCTCGAGCAGATCCTCTACCCGGCCCGCAGCGGCGTGATGCCCGCCAAGCTGGTGACGGGGAAGGACGCCGAGGACGTGGCCGCCTACGTGGCCTTCGCCGCGGCCAAGTCCGGGAAGGACACGGGCGCCCTGGCCACCGCGGTCGGCAGCGCCCAGAAGGCGCTGGCCAAGGCCGTCAACGGGACGCTGTCGATCCCGGCCGACCCCAACGGCCAGCTCCTCTACCAGGCCAAGGCGGCCGAGGCCCCGGCCGGGTCGTTGACGCTGCAGTCCAAGAACCCCTCGGCGGTCCCGCACAACATCGCCCTCGAAGGCCCCGGCGTGAACAAGCTGGGACCGGTGGTGCAGGGCGGCGCCACGTCCACGGTCACCGTGAACGTCAAGCCCGGCAACTACACGTTCTTCTGCTCCGTGCCCGGCCATCGCGAGGGCGGGATGCAGGGCAAGTTGACGGTCAAGTAGCGCTCGGGGCGCGAGCCGCCTGCCGCAGACCGGCCAGGCCGGCCTGCGGGGTGATCGGGGCTGCGGCGGCCGGGCGGCGGGACTGCCGGGCTGCCGGGGCCTCCGGGGCCTGCGCGGCCTGCGAGCTGCGGGAGCGAGCCGGCGCCCCCGACCTCCCGCCGCCGCTGATAGCCCGCGCTATCAGGAGCTGATAGCCGCCGCTATCAGCACGCGGAAGGCACCCCCACTGCTCCCGGCCCCGTTATTCGATCCGGGCGCAATCGCGCGACTTTCGCGGCACCTCGCGCGCCGGACGCCGGAGGCGCGGGCGCGCGCTGGGGGCCGAGGCCGCAGGCCGGGGGAACGCGGGGACCGCTGTGGGCCAGCGGGCCGCGGCGCCCGGGGCCCTGTCGGCGTGCTCAGGCCGAGCTGGCGGCCGCGCGCTCGGAGCGATCGTGGTCCTGCGCCGCGCGCCAGAAGAAGAGCGTCAGGGCGAAGAAGATGACCAGGACGTCCAGGGTCATCATCATGCCGCCGGCCGTCTGCTGATCGCCCAGCGGCGACAGGCCGTGCTCCCGTGCCCGGTCGCCGTAGAAGCCCGCGTAGGCGGGAGACCGCATGAAGATGAAGGCCATTCCGAGCATCGCCGACGCCAGGCGCGCGGCGAAGATGTGGCCGATCTTCCACAGCTCGCCCGCGAAGCGCCGGCGCTTGGGCTCGAGCGCCGGCCACCACACGAGCATCGCGGCGACGACGAACGACGCGTGCTGGAGCGCGTGCATCCAGCCGTTGCGCAGCGCCCCCTCGAACATGAACGTGAAGTGCCAGCCGTAGAGCACGACGACGAAGACGGGCAGGGCGACGAGCGGCTGGCGCAGGAAGCGAAACGCGCGGCGCAGCCAGCGGGCGTGGGCCAGCGGCACGAGCACACGGCGCGGGAGCAGGAAGACCAGCACCGGCGTTCGCATGCCCACCAGCAGCAGCGGCGCCGCCAGGTCGGCGATCAGGAGGTGCTGGGCCATGTGGGCGCTCAGCAGGTCCTCGCTGAGGTGATCGAGCGGCGAGAGCAGCCCGATCGCCGTCAGCGCGATCCCCGCGTGCCAGGCGGCCTGCTGCCACGCCGGCACGTCGTAGCCGCGCCGGCGAAGGACCAGCACCGCGCGGACATAGAGGGCGCTCGCAACGAGCACCAGCAGGAGGACCGGCGGGTCCACGGCCATGCCGTCCATTGTGATCGGTCGACCCGCCGGTGGTGGCTCGCCGGCGCTAGAGCAGCGCGCGGCCAAGCAGGACGGCCGCGACGATCGCCGCGACCACGATCACCACGTAGACGAGGAAGCGGAAGGCCTCGGCCTCGGAGCGCAGGGGGTTGAGCACGATGCGGCGGCGGTGCGCGTCCTGCGCGGCTAGAGGATGTAGATCGTGCTGTAGACGACGATCCACATCACGTCCACGAAGTGCCAGTAGATGCCAGGCACCTCGACCCCGCGATGCTCCTGCGGGGTGAAGTGGCCCCGGAAGGCGCGCACCGTGACCATGGCCAGCAGCGTCAGACCGATGAAGACGTGTGCTCCGTGCAGGCCGGTGAGTCCGTAGAAGACCGATCCCTGCGCGCTGTCGGACGGCGCGAACCCGATGTGGACGTACTCGTTGATCTGGATGAAGAGGAACGTTGCGCCGAGCAGGAACGTCGAGAGGATCCCGGCGCGCAGCCCGAATCGGTTGTCGTTCTTGATCGAGGTCTGCGCCCAGTGCATCGTCAGCGACGAGGAGAGCAGGATCGCCGTGTTGACCCCGGCGATCGCGACCGGCAGGTGCGTTCCGGAGGCGGGCCACTCCTCGCCCTGCACCACCCGGATGAAGAAGTAAGCGGTGAAGAAGGCCCCGAAGACCATGATCTCCGAGATGATGAAGAGCAGCATTCCCAGGAGCTGGGGCTCCACGCGCGAGGAGCGGTTGGCCTCGGGCGGCCCGTGATGCTCGTCGTGCCCGTGGGAGTGGGCTACCGAGGCGGCCTCCATCAGGACGTCGCCTCCGCCGGCTCCTGGGTTACGTGCTCGATCGGGACCGGCGTCTCGTCGCGAAGGCGCTCGATCAGGTGCTCGCGCAGCCAGCCCGAGCGCTCGGAGGGCAGCGTGGAGACCACCACCTCGGAGACGTGGAAGAACTGGAGCGCGTTCATCGCCGCGGTGTAGGGGTCGGGGTCGCCGATCATCCCCGCGCACATCACGTCGTCAGAGCGCAGGCTCGCGAGCGTCTTGGTAAGCCGCTCGCGCGCCTGCTTGGCGGCCTGGCCCGACCCGTCGGCCTGCGGGACCACGACGATGAAGAGGTGAGGCTTGCCGTCGTCGCCCCCGGTCGCCTTGGCGGTCAGCGCCTCGTGCAGCGCCTCGCCCTCGACCGTCTGGTTGGCCAGGACCAGCGTCACGGCGAACGGCAGGCCCTCCGCGTGGAGGTCGGTCACCACGTGCTCGACGGGAAGGTCGGAGGCCTGGCGCAGGCGCTCCACCAGATCGCGTCTCAGCCAGCCCGACTGCGTCACGGGATGCGTCGAGACGATCACCTCGTCGGGCTTGTGCACCGCGATTGCGTCCATCGCTGCGTTGAAGGGGTCGCCGTCGCCGACCTCCCCCTCGATCTCGATGCCCAGGGCGCGCATGAACTGCTCGGCCAGGTCGATCCGCACCTGGGCGGCGTCGCGCACCGCCTCGTCGTAGATCACGCGGCCGTGGCGGGGGCGGTTCTGGGGAACCACGAGGAGCCATTCATGGCCGCCGTCCTGCGCGCGGTCCTTGACGGTCTCCAGCAGCTTCTGACCGCCGATGGTCTCATTGGCGACGACGAGGATCCTTGACACGCGCTACCTCACTCCCTCGTGGTGGTGGCCACGGACCCCCCGGCCGGCGCTGGCCGGGCCTCCCCGGGCGCCTTGAACACGCCGTGCACGGCGCCGGGCACTCCGTACTCGTATGGGCCGCCGACGACGGTCGGGACGGTGTCGAAGTTGAAGATCGGCGGCGGCGAGGAGACCTGCCACTCGAGGGTCAGCGCCCGCCACGGGTTGGCCTCCGCGCGCGGGCCGCCGCGCCACGACGAGACCATGTTGTAGACGAAGACCAGCGTGCTCAACCCGACCATGAAGGACGCGAGCGAGATGAAGAGGTTCCAGCCGGCGAACTGCTCGGCGTAGTCGGACACCCGCCGCGGCATGCCCTGGATCCCGATCAGGTGCATCGGCCCGAACGTCAGGTTGAAGCCGATGAAGGTCATCCAGAAGTGCACCTTGCCGAGGGTCTCGTCGTACATCCGCCCCGTCATCTTCGGGAACCAGTAGTAGACCCCGGCGAAGATCGTGAACAGCGACCCGCCGAACAGCACGTAGTGGATGTGGGCGACGATGAAGTAGGTGTCCGAGACGTGGATCGTGATCGGGATGATCGCCAGCATCACGCCGGAGATCCCGCCGAGCACGAACATGGTCAGGAACCCGAGCGCGAAGAGCATCGCGGTGTCCAGCCGCAACACCCCTCGCCACAGCGTCGCCAGCCAGGAGAAGATCTTGATGCCGGTGGGGACCGCGATGATCGCCGTCGTGACCATCATCGGGATGCGGACCCAGTTCTGCATCCCCGACACGAACATGTGGTGCGCCCAAACGGTGAAGCCGAGGACCACGATGGCCAGCAGCGAGAAGGCCATCATGCGGTAGCCAAAGATCGGCTTGCGGGCCTTGACCGAGAGGACCTCGGAGATGATCCCGAAGCCCGGCAGCATCATGATGTACACCGCGGGGTGGGAGTAGAACCAGAAGACGTGCTGGTACATCAGCACGTCGCCGCCGTTCGCCGGTTGGAAGAAGTTGAAGCCCAGCGCGCGGTCCAGGAGCACGAAGAACTGCGAGGCGGCGACGAACGGCGTCGCGATGACGACCAAAAGCGAGGTCGAGAAGTTCGCCCACACCAGCAGCGGCATGCGCCAGAACGACATGCCCGGCGCGCGCATCGTGATGATCGTGACCAGGAAGTTGAGCGCCGTGGCCACCGATGAGGCGCCGGCGAACTGCACCCCGATCGTGAAGAACAGCTGCCCCAGCGGAGCCTCCGTCGAGAGCGGGGCGTAGGCCGTCCAGCCGGTGGCGAAGGAGCCGCCGGGCGCCAGGAACGAGGCCAGCATCATCAGCCCGGCGACGGGAAGCATCCAGTAGGAGAGCGCGTTCAGGCGCGGGAACGCCATGTCCGGCGCGCCGATCATCAGCGGGAGCACGAAGTTCGCCAAACCGGCGAACACCGGGATGATGAAGAGGAAGATCAGGATCGAGGCGTGGACGGAGAACAGCCCGTTGTAGGTGTCCGGATCGACGAACTGCATCCCGGGCTGGGCCAGCTCGGCGCGCACGAGCATCGCCAGCAGGCCGCCGACGAGCAGGAAGAAGAACGACGTGACGACGTACTGGATCCCGATCACCTTGTGATCGGTGTTGACGCGGAAGTAGTCCCTCCAGGAGTGCGCCCCGTGGCTCGAGTGGTCCTCGGGCCGCGTCGGTCGCCCCGCGGCCCAGTAGAACCAGTAGTCGAAGGCGCCGATCCCGACGAAGAAGAACATCGGCGCGGCGAGCAGGGCGACGATCGTGACCGCGTCGCCGTCGAGGACCGGGTCGAAGCCGTACAGCGCGCGGACCGGGACGACGATCGCGTAGGAGAACGCGATCGACAGGAGGACGAACAGCCCGCCACGCTGGAGGCCCGGGGCCCGGAACCTGGCGACCATCTAGACGCTCTCCTCTCTGATCATGATTGCCTGGCGGCCGCGGCCTTCTGGTCGGCCATCCATCGGTCGAAGCGGGGGCGGGTGAGTACGTGCGCCGTCTGGCGCATCGTCGCATGTCCAAGCCCGCACAGCTCGGCGCACACGACGTCGTAGCGCCCGGCGCGCGTGGGCGTGACGCGATACTTCGTGGTGATGCCCGGCACCGCGTCGATCTTCATCCGGAACTGCGGGACCCAGAAGTCGTGGATGACGTCCTTGGAGCGGATCTGGAACTCCACCGGCTGGCCCTGGGGCACGTAGAGCTGGTTCGAGCGCACGGCCTTGCCCTGGCCGCCGGCCGGATACTCGAAGGTCCAGGTGAACTGCTCGCCGGTGACCTTCACCACCATCTCGTTGGGCGAGGGCTTGCGCTCGATGTCCTCGAGCACGATGTAGGCGTACGTGCACAGCCCGAAGAGCAGCAGCGCGGGGAGGACCGTCCAGACCACCTCGACCCGCGTGTTGCCGTGGATCGGGGGCCCGTCCTTGAGCTCGTCGCCCGGCCGCTGGCGAAACTTCCACACGCAATACAGGACGACGGCCTGCACGAGGACGAAGATCGGAACCGACGCGATCAGCAGGAGGTCGTAGAGGTCGTCGATCTCCTTGGCCTGGCTGGAGGCCTGCTCAGGGAACCAGTCGACCGCGAGCGCGAGGAGCGTGCCGATGACCGACGCCACCACGCCGAGCGCCAGCATCTGCGCGAGGTGTCGCCTACTCAACGATGTGCCCCCGGGCCCTCATGCGCCGCGGATCCTACGCGACGGCATGCCGGAACGCAGCGGCTGCTGCGGCCTTCGTCCGGCCGCGGCGCGCGGTCGCGCCGGGGGAGTCGCTCAGGCGCCGTCGCGGGCGGCCGAGGACCCCGGCCCGTGCCCGTTGCTGCGATAGGCCGAGGGAGCCATCCCGAGGTGCCGGCGAAAGGCCTTGGCGAACTGGGCCGGCTGGCGGTAGCCGACGCGCTGGGCCACCTCGCGCACGGTGATCGAGTTCGCGCAGAGCATCTCGGCGGCGCGCTGCATGCGGACGCTGGTCAGGTGGTCGCGGAAGGTGGTCTGGCCGATCTCGGCGTAGGAGCGCTGCAGCTGGCGGCGCGACGAGGCGACGCGGCGGGCGATGTCGTCCAGGGCCAGATCGGAGAAGTACTCGGACTCGACGATCCGCGACGCCTCCTCGAAGAGCGAGGCGCGCAGGCGCAGGGTGGTCGGTCGCTGAACTGGCATGTTCGGGTTCTACGCCGCTGGGACTGCGCGCGGATGAGCGCGGTTACCGGCTCGACGAAGCTGGCGCGTCGCCGCTACCCGCGAGCGCAGCCGCCGATCGTTAGGATCCAAGCAGGTTTGCCGCAAACGTGACAAGGGCAAGGGAGGGCCGGATGCAGGTGCGAGACGGGATGAGCGACACGGTCCTGACGGTCGGGCCGGGCCACTCGCTGCGGGAGGCCGCGACGCTGATGGCCGAGCGCAACGTCGGCGCCGCGGTGGTGGTGGACCCGGAGGCGCCGGGGCCCGGGATCGTGACGGAGCGCGACGTGCTCAAGTCGATCGGAGAAGGCCAGGATCCCGACACGGAGCGCGTTTCCGATCACCTGACCGCAAAGCTCGTCTTCGCCGCGCCCGACTGGTCGCTCGAGGAGGCGGCGGTCGCGATGGTGCGAGGTCGCTTCCGCCACCTGATCGTGATCGACCAGGGCGAGATCGCCGGCGTGCTGTCCGTCCGGGACATCGTGCGCTGCTGGGTCGAGGACGGGGCGACCTCGGATATGCCCGGGGGAGCCCAGGCGGTCAGTTAGCCGCTCGCCGGGCGCTGGGCTACCCGTGCTCTGCGGGCAGCTCGTCCACGTCGCGCCGCGTGTCCCTCACCCACCGCACGAGCGAGAGCAGGAAGATCGCGACGCCGACGCCGACGATCAGCCACGAGAGCGTCAGCCCGAGCAGCGCGAGGGAGATCCCGAAGGCGTTGACGATCGGCACGAGGCTCGGCCCGGGGAGATGGATCTCCTCTCCCGCGGGCGGCACGCTTCCCGCCGCCGCTTCCTTGTCGCCCGCCGGGGTCATGCGTTGTAGATCGCCGCTGCGAGGAACGTCATCCCGAACATGAACAGGGTGACGGCGCCGGCGACCAGGCCGGTGCGGATGTTCTTGCGGGCGAGCCTGCGATCCATGTGAGCCTGCCTTCCTAGAGCCGGACGTCCACCACCATGGCGCCGAAGAGCAACGCCAGGTAGAGCAGCGAGAACAGGTACAAGCGCAGCGCCGAGCGCCGGTCGGCGCTGCGGTAGAGCACGATCGAGCCGGCGATGAACACCCCGCCCAGCGCCACCGAGGCGGCCAGGTAAGTGGTCCCGAAGAAGCCGACGCAGAACGGCAGCTGGGTGACCGCGTAGAGGAGGAACGTGTAGAGCAGGATCTGCCGGCGCGTCTCGCGTTCGCCGCGCACCACCGGCATCATCGGGACGCCGACCTTCGCGTACTCGTCCTTCATCAGCAGCGAGAGCGCCCAGAAGTGCGGCGGCGTCCAGTAGAAGACGATCGCGAACAGGTAGAGCGCGGTGGGCTCCAGCGACCCGGTGACCGCCGCCCACCCGACCAGCGGTGGGACGGCGCCGGCCGCGCCGCCGATGACGATGTTCTGCGGGGTCGAGCGCTTGAGCCAGATCGTGTAGACGCCCACGTAGCCGGCAAAGCCGGCGAGGGCGAGCGACGCGGCAAGCGGGTTGACAAGCAGCGAGAGCTCGGCGAAGGAGAGCGCGGCGAGCAGGAGGCCGAACCACAGCGCGGCGCGGGGAGCCACCCGGCCCGAAGGGACCGGCCGCCCCGCGGTGCGCGTCATGCGCGCGTCGATGTCGCGGTCCCAGTAGTGGTTGACGGCCCCGGCGCCGCCCGCCGACAGGTAGCCGCCGATGCAGGTCAGGATCACGAGGGACAGCGACGGGTCGCCCGCGACGTACATCGTCGTCACAGTGGTCAGCAGCAGCAGCGACTGCACCTTCGGCTTTGTCAGCGCCAGGTAGTCGGCCAGGACCTGCCGCGCGCGCGAACCGGCGAGCGCGGCCGTGCGAGTCGCCGGCGCGGGCGGGACCGCGGTGGCTCGCGAGGCGGCCATCAGGCCTCGACCTGCGAACGTTCGGGCACGGGCTCGGGCTGGCTCTCGGTCAGCTTGGACACCTGGTTGCGGATGTCCTTCATCGGCTCGACCGAGCGCACGTGCGGCGTCACGTCGAAGTTGTGGGGCGGAGGCGGCGAGGCCGTGAACCACTCGAGCGTGTTCGCCTTCCACGGGTCCGGACCGGCGATCGTCCCCCGCTTCACCGAGCGAGCGACGTTGACGATCGTGACGAGGACCCCGAGCGCGAGCACGAACGAGCCGACCGTCGAGATCAGGTTGTAGACCTCCCAGCCCTGGTCGTCGGGGTACTCGTAGATGCGTCGCGGCATTCCCGAGAGTCCCAGCGAATGCTGGATCAGGAAGGTCAGGTTGAAACCGATCAGGATCAGCCAGAACGACAGCTTGCCGAGGCCCTCCGAAAGCATCCGCCCCGTCATCTTCGGGAACCAGTAGTAGATCCCGGCGAAGATCCCGAACACCGAGCCGCCGAACAGCACGTAGTGAAGGTGGGCGACCACGAAGTAGGTGTCGTGGAGCTGCCAGTTGATCGGGAAGATGGCGAGGAAGATCCCCGAGACGCCGCCGATCGTGAAGACGCCGATCAGGCCCGCGGCGAAGTAGAGCGGCGTCTTGAGGTGGATCGTCCCGCGCCACAGCGTGGCGACCCAGTTGATGATCTTCACGCCGGTAGGCACGGCGATCAGGAACGAGGAGAGCATGAAGAACGCGAGGACCACCGTGCTCAGGGGCGAGGCGAACATGTGGTGCGCCCACACGAGCATCCCCAAAAAGGCGATCGCCACCGTCGAGGCCGCGATCGCCTTGTAGCCGAAGATCGGCTTGCGCGCGAACACCGGGAGGACCTCGGAGACGATCCCGAAGGCCGGCAGCGCCATGATGTAGACCGCCGGGTGCGAGTAGAACCAGAAGGCGTGCTGCCACAGCAGCGCCGAGCCACCCTGCGTCGGGTCGAAGAACGTCCCCCCGAAGTTGCGATCGATCAGCAGCATCGCGAGCGCCGCCGTCAGCGCCGGCGTGGCGATCACGATCAGGAAGGAGTAGGTGAGGATCGTCCAGCCGAACAGCGGCAGGCGGCTCCAGCCCATCCCCGGCGCGCGCATGTTGTGGATCGTCGCGATGAAGTTGATCGCGCCCAGGATCGAGGAGAGCCCCACGATGTGCAGCGCCACGATCCAGGCGTCGATGCCGTTGCTGAAGGAGTAGGCCTTGCTCGACAGCGGCGGGTACGACGTCCAGCCGGCCTCCGGCGGCGTGAAGAACAGCGACGCGTAGAGCACGATCCCGCCGAACAGCAGCATCCAGTAGGACCACGCGTTGATGCGCGGGAAGGCCATGTCCCGCGCGCCGATCATCAGCGGGATCACGTAGTTGGCGAAGCCGGCCATGATCGGGATGACGAAGAGGAAGACCATCGTCGTCCCGTGCATCGTGAAGAGCTGGTTGTAGACCTCCGGGTCCAGGAACGTGTTGTCCGGCGTCCCCAGCTGCACCCGCAGCAGCAGCGCCTCGACGCCGCCGAGCACGAAGAAGATGAACGTCGTGACCAGGTAGAGGATCCCGATCCGCTTGTGATCGGTGGTGGTGATCCAGCTCGCCCACCCGCCTCGCTCGCGCGTCACCTCGCGTGCGGTGATCTGGGGGCGCGGCATGTCGCGCAGGGCGTAGGGGGAGGTGGCCATCCGCAGTCGCTCGCCTTCCTAGGGCGTCCTCGGCTCGGACGCCGTGCCTGCGGGCTGCTGCTCGCCGGCGGCCTGTGACTCACGCTGGGCGGCTGCGCCCTTGTTGGCCGCGTCGATGTCCTTCTTCTGGCGTGCCACCCAGGCCTCGTACTCCTGCACGGGGACCGCTCTCACGCGCGCGAGCATGTTGGCGTGGTTGCGCCCGCACAGCTCGGCGCACTGGCCCTGGTAGACCCCGGCGCGGTCGATCTTGAACCAGGTCTTGTTCGTGTAGCCCGGCGTGGCGTCGACCTTGCCGCCGAGCTTGGGGATCCACCAGGAGTGCACGACGTCCTGGGCCTTGACGTCCAGCGTCACGGTCGTGTTGACCGGGACGACCATCGTGTCGTAGGCGAAGGCGTTGTTCGGATACACGTAGCGCCACACGTACTGCTGGCCGGTGACCTCGACGTTGAGCCGCTGGCCCGCCGGGGGGTCGGGCTGATCGACCGAGGCGTAGAGCTGCCCGCCGGCGCGCAGGCCGCCGGCCCCGGAGCGCTCGGGGTCCTTGATCGCCGGGAGCTTGATGAAGGTGAAGACCGTGAGGAAGACGAGGATCAGCGCCGCACCGGAGGTCCACGCGATCTCCAGGTTGGTGTTGCCCCGGATCTGGGCGGCCACGCGGCCCTTGCGGTAGCGGTAGCGGATCAGGAAGGCGACCAGCGTGATCTCGACCGCCGCGATGACCAGGAAAGCGATGATCAGGACCAGCTTGTAGAGCGAGTCGATCTCGTCGGCGTTCCTGGACCCGGCGCCGGACTCCGGCGTCAGCGCGTCGGCCAGAGCGGCGGGCGCGAGCAGCAGGCCGCCGAGCGCGGCAAGCAAAACCGCCGCGAGAAGGCGGCGGCGGGTGGAAGCGGAGGGCGTACCCAAGGCGGGCGCGATTCTATCCCCCATCGGCTACGAGCCGCCGAAGCTGGCCTGACGCTTCTGGGTGAACGCGAGGACGCCCTCGACGAAGTCGTCGGAGCCGGCCATCTCGCGCTGGATCTGGGCCTCGAGCTCGAGCTGGTCGTCCATGCCCTCATACAGCCACCGGTTGAGCTGGCGCTTGGTGCCCGCGTAGGAACGGGTGGGCCCCTCGGCGAGCTTGGCCACCAGCGCGTCCACGTTGGCGTCGAACTCCTCGTCGGGCCAGACGCGGTTGATCAGTCCCCACTCCAGCGCCTGCGCGGCAGGGATGCGCTCTCCGAGCATCGCCATCTCGAACGCGCGCGCGTGGCCCGCGCGCACGGGGATGAACACCGACGATCCCCCGTCGGGGACGAGGCCGATGTTGACGAAGGCGAGCAGCAGGTAGGCCGACTCCCTGGCGACGATCAGGTCCGAGCAGATCGCCAGCGAGCAGCCGATCCCGACCGCCGGCCCGTTGACAGCGGCCACCACCGGCTTGGGCATCCGGCGGATGCCGGTGATGATCGGGTGGTAGCGCTCGGTGAGCGTCCTGTAGACGTCCGGCCGGCCGTCCGGCGTGAGGTCGTCGTTGGTGCTCATCTCCTTGAGGTCGGCGCCGGAGGAGAAGCCGCGCCCGGCGCCGGTGATGACGACGCAGCGCACCTCGTCGTCGGCCGCGGTGGACTCGACGGCGTCGCGTAGGTCGTAGCCGAACTGCCGGTTCCAGGCGTTCATCCGCTCGGGCCGGTTGAGCTCGATCTTCGCCGCGCCGCCGCGGCGGTGGAGGTTCACGGTCTCGTAGGCGTGCGCCAGCTCGTAGTCGCTCATGGCCGGCGATCCTATGCTTCGCAGGCATGAGCTCGCTCCCCGCATCGGTCCGCATCCGCGAGGTGGGGCCGCGTGACGGCTTCCAGAACGAGCCGGAGGTGGTGCCCACCGACGCCAAGGTCCGGCTGATCGAGATGCTCGCCGCGACCGGCCTGCGCCGCCTCGAGGTGACCTCGTTCGTGCGCGCGGACGTGATTCCCCAGCTCGCCGACGGCGCCGAGGTGCTCGACCGCATCGACGTGCCCGAGGGGGTCTCGCTGAGCGTCCTGATCCCCAACGAGCGCGGGCTCGAGAACGCGCTCGCCCACCGCGAGCGCTTCCACGAGGTCAACCTCTTCCTCTCGGCGTCCGAGATCCACAACCGGCGAAACGTCAACCGCTCCGTCGAGGAGTCGCTGGGCGGCCTCGAGCGCGTGATCGCACTGGCGCGAGCGCAGGGCCTGCGCTGCGAGGGGGTCGTCTCGGTGGCCTTCGGCTGCCCCTACGAGGGCGATGTCCCGCCCCAGCGCGTCTTCGGCATTGCGGAGCGCCTGGCCGCCGCGGGCGCCGAGGAGGTCGCCTTCGGCGACACGACGGGCATGGCCAATCCGCGGCAGGTGCGCGAGTTCTTCACGGCCGCGCGCGACGCGCTCCCCGGCGTGGAGCTGACCGCCCACTTCCACAACACGCGCGGGCAGGGGCTGGCCAACGTGCTGGCGGCGCTCGAGTCGGGCATCGAGTCCTTCGAGTCCTCGTTCGGCGAGCTCGGCGGCTGCCCCGTCCCGCGGGGTGCGACGGGGAACGTCGCGACGGAGGACGTCGTCTCGATGCTGCACGAGATGGGCGTCGAGACCGGCGTCTCGCTCGAGCGCCTCGTGGAGGCGGTGCGCGCCGCCCAGGACGTCCTGGGGCGGCCGCTGGGCAGCCACGTCCTGACCGCGGGGCCGGTGGACTGGCGCCGCTCCTGACCGCTGACGTCGACATCGCCGCCGTGCGCTCCGACGTCGAGGCGCTGGCGGGCATGGTCAGAGGCTCGGCGAGCCCTGGCGAGCGGCGCTCCGCCGGCTGGGTCGCGCAGCGGCTGACCGAGGCCGGCGCCGCCGACGTGGTCCAGGAGCCCTTCCGCTATCAGGCGACCTACGCGTGGGCCCACGCCGCCCACGTCGCGGCCGGGATCGCGGCGGCGCGGGCCGGTGGCGTGCTCGGCGCGGCCGGAGCGGCCGCCGTCCTGGCCTCCTTCGAGCTGGAGGCCAGCGGCCGCCGCCAGTGGCTGCGTCGCGTGCTGCCCGCGGGTGAGGGCGTCAACGTCTGCGCGCGCATCCCGGCAGCGGCCGAGCGGCGCGCGACGCTGGTGGTGCTGGCCCATCACGACGCCGCGCGCACCGGCGTGAGCTGGCACCCCGCGCTGACGCGCTTGGCCACGAGCCGCTCCGCGCACCGGATGGCGCCCCGCGCCGGCCTCGTCGGGGTCGGCCTCGCGCTTGCGGCGCTGCCGGGACGCGCGCCGCGCGCTGCCGCGCGGGCGTTGCTGTGGACGGCGCTGATCTCCTACCTCGACGTCGCCACCAGTCGCACGGTCCCCGGCGCCAACGACAACGCCACCGGCGTGGCCGCGATGATCGCGCTGACCCGTGCGCTCTCGCAGCGCCCGCTCGAGCACGTCGAGGTGCGTCTGGTCGCGCCCGGATGCGAGGAGGCGGGAATGGGAGGGACCGCCGCGTGGCTGAGCGCGCATGGCGGCGACCTGCCTGCCGAGACGACGCTCGTCCTCGGTCTCGACACGCTGGGCTCGGGCACGCCGATCGTGTGCGAGAGCGAGGCGACGCTCCTGCCGCATCGCTACGGCGAGCAGGACCTCGCGCTCGTCGAGGCGGCGGCTCGGCGCGCCGAGCTCCCGCGCCCGCAGCGCTGGCGAGTGGGAGCGTGGACGGACCCGGTGCTCGCACGCTTTCGCGGGATCCGCGCGGTCTCGCTGCTGTCCGTCGACGCCGACGGGGGATACGCCAACTGGCACCGGATGACGGACACCGCGGATCGGGTCGACTGGGCGAGCGTCGAGAGCTGTATCCGCCTCGCCGCCGCGACGGCCGAGGAGGTCGAGGTGCGGGCGGCCGGCCGGGGTTAGCGGCCCGAGAACTCCGGCTGGCGCTTCTCGGCCAGGGCGCGGGCGCCCTCGGCGTAGTCGTCGCTGCGCGCGCACAGCTCCTGGACGGTGACCTCCTGCTCGAGCGTCGCGGCGAGAGCCGGCTTCGCCGCCGAGTCCATCACGCGCTTGGCGTGACCGACGGCCAGCGGCGCGCAGGCCAGCAGCTCGCCGACGAGCTTGTCGGTGGCGGCGTCGACGTCGTCGGCGCCGGCCACCCGGTTGACGAGTCCGATCCGCTCGGCCTCGATCCCGTCGACCAGCTTCGAGGTCATGATCAGCTCCTTCGCGCGGCCGAGCCCCACCACGCTCGGAAGCCGCGAGGAGCCGCCGACGTCGGGGATCAGCCCGACGCGCGTCTCCGGAAGGCCGAGGAGCGCGTCCTCGGCCGCCACGCGCAGGTCGCACGCCAGCGCGAGCTCGAGCGCGCCGCCGATGCAGCCGCCGTGGATCTGGCAGACCGTCGGCTTGGCCATCTCCTCGCACAGGTTCCACGTGTCGAGGATCTCGCGGCGAAACGCGCGCAGCGTCTCGGGCGCCTCCGACAGCGCGACCAGGCCGCCGAAGTCCATGCCCGAGGAGAACATGGGGCCGTTGCCGCGCACCACCACGCAGTGCACCTCGGGCTCGTTGGCCGCCGCCTTCAGCGCCACGCCGAGCTCCTGGATCAGCTCGCCGTTCATCGCGTTGCGCTTCTCGGGCCGGTCGAGGACTACGTGGCGGACCGCGCCGCGGTCCTCCGTGATCACGCTGGGCATTCGAGGCCTCCTTGTCGGGCGCCCCAGAGCCTAGCCATCGCCGAGCCGCGCCGGGCGGCTAGGCTCCCGCCGACTCAGAGGATCCGAACGGAGGGCTGATGGCAGCGGAGATCAAGACGGTCGGCGTGCTGGGCGCCGGGCTGATGGGGCACGGCATCGCACAGGTGGCCGCCCAGGCGGGCTACGACGTCGTCCTGCGCGAGGTCGACGACGAGACGCTCCAGAAGGGCGTCGGCAAGATCGAGAAGCAGCTCGCGCGCGCCGTCGAGAAGGGCAAGGCCGAGCAGGCCGACGCCGACGCGGTGCTCGGACGCATCAAGGCCACCACCGACTACCAGGACCTCGCCGACTGCGATCTCGTGATCGAGGCGATCACGGAGGACCTCGATCTCAAGCGCGAGATGTGGCGCGAGGTCGACGGCCTGGCCAAGGCGGACGCGTACTTCGCCACCAACACCTCGTCGCTTCCGGTGATCGCGCAGGCCGCCGCCACCAGCAGGCCGGAGCGCTTCCTGGGGCTGCACTTCTTCAACCCCGCCCAGGTGATGAAGCTCGTCGAGGTGATTCGCGGCGTGACGACCTCAGACGCGGCCTTCGGTGTCGGCCTCGAGTTCGCCGAGAGCATCGGCAAGCTGGGCGTGCAGACCAAGGACAAGGCGGGGTTCATCGTCAACCGCCTGCTGGTCCCCTACCTGCTGGACGGGATGCGCGCCTACGAGGAGGGCGTCGGGTCGATCACCGAGATCGACGAGGCGATGAAGGCCGGCGCCGGGCACCCCATGGGCCCGCTGACGCTTTCGGACTTCGTCGGCCTCGACACGCTGGGCTCGATCTGCGATGTGATGTTCGACGAGTTCCGCGAGCGCCGGTTCGCGCAGCCGCCGATCCTGCGCAAGATGCTCGCCGCGGGCTGGTTCGGGCGCAAGTCGGGCATGGGCTTCTACGACTACTCCGGCGAGCAGCCGGTCGAGAACCCGGGGCTGTAGCGATGGCGCTCGCCGGGACCGGCGCGGGCGCCGGCGGGGCCGGGCTGCGCCGGCTCACCGACACGCTGCACCCGCATCCGCACCGCGGCGACCTGATCGCCGCCGGCGTCGTCCCGCTGGCCACGGCGATTGCCCTGGTCAACGTGCGCATGGACGGCGAGTGGGGGAACGGCGCGCTGTTCGCGATCACCCTGCTGGGCTGCGCGCTGATCCTCGGGATGGGCCTGCTCGCACAACTCGAGCAGGGAACGCCGCGCGCCTACCAGTCCGTGCTGCTGGTGGCGGGCCTGATCCTGCTTGCGATCACACTCCTGCGCCTGGCCCAGCTGCTCGGGGCGGACGACTCGATCGGCTCGGGCTCGCTCACGTGGACGTCGCTGCTCGTCGCGGGCGCCGCGGCATACGCCGCGGCGAGCCGGAACTCCGTGGTCTGCACCCTGATCGCGGCGCTGGCCGCGGGAGTCGCGCTGCTGGCGTTCGTCGACTGGGCGTTCGACCCCGAGAGCATCCGCACCTTTCGCTGGATCCTGCTGGTTCTGATCGGCCTTTACGTGGTGGTCCACCTACGCCTGCGCGACTGGGCGCCGCGTCATGCGGTCCAGGTGGTCGTTGCGGCGGGTGTCGCGACCGTGGCCCTCGCGCTGACGCTGACCTCGCTGATCGAGTTCTTCGGCCCGGGCGAGGCCGCGGCGACGGGCTGGGAGCTGGTCCTGCTGGTCGCCGCGCTCGGCCTGATCGCCTATGCGGCCATCGACGGGGAGCGCGGGCCGGCCTACCTCGGCTTCCTCGCACTGCTGCTCTTCGCCCTGATCGCCGGTCAGGCCGACGACGACGCGACCATCCTCGGCTGGCCGCTCCTGCTGCTGGTGCTCGGCGGCGCGGCGGTGGCCGCGGGACTGCGACCCGGGCGCCCGCAGGCACAGGAACCGGTCGGCGGGTCCGCGGCGCCGCCATCCGCGCCTGCGCCCGCCGCGCCCGCGCCCGCCCCACCCCCGGAGCCCCCGGCCGCACCGGCCGCGCCCGCCACCGAGCACCCCACCGAGCCTGCGGCGCCGGCGTCCGAGGAGCCCACCGAGGCGATGCCGCCTCCGCCGCCGGATCAGCCGGGCGAGCGTCCCTAGACTCCCGCGCGCGATGAGCGACCTCGACGAGGCGGTGCAGCGCGCCCACGCCGGCGGTCCCCAGCGCCACCACGAGAAGTCCGAGGGCCAGGGGAAGCTGCCGGTACGCCGGCGCGTCGCGCTTCTGCTCGACGAGGGCTCGTTCAGCGAGGACGCGCTGCTCGCGAACTGGGAGCAGGAGGCCCTGGGGGCGGACGGCGTGGTCACCGGGATCGGCACGATCGCCGGGCGACCGGTTGCGCTGATGGCCAACGACCCGACGGTCAAGGCCGGCTCATGGGGGCCCAAGACCGTCGAGAAGATCATCCGGATCCAGGAGCAGGCGATGGCCCAGCGGGTCCCGATGGTCTACCTCGTCGACTCGGCCGGGGCGCGCATCACCGAGCAGGTGCAGATGTTCCCCGGGCGCCGCGGCGCCGGGCGGATCTTCCACAACGAGGTGCGGATGTCGGGCGTCGTCCCGCAGATCTGCGTGCTGTTCGGGCCCAGCGCCGCCGGCGGCGCCTACATCCCCGCCTTCTGCGACATCGTGATCATGCGCGACGGCAACGCCTCCATGTACCTCGGCTCGCCGCGGATGGCCGAGATGGTGATCGGGGAGAAGGTCACACTCGAGGAGATGGGCGGGGCGAAGATGCACACGGGCGTCTCGGGTTGCGGGCATGTACTGGTCGACAGCGACGAGGAGGGGATCGACGCGGCGCGGCGCTACCTCTCCTACTTCCCCTCGCACTGGGAGTGGCTGCCGCCGGTGGCCAAGGCGGCCGATCCGGCCTCCGACACGCCGATTCGCGAGATCGTCCCGGAGGACGAGAACAAGCAGTTCGACATGCGGCTGCTGCTGGACTCGCTGCTGGACGCCGAGTCGTTCTTCGAGGTCCACGCGCGCTGGGCGAAGGAGCTGCTCGTCGGCTACGGCCGCCTCAACGGCCGCGCGATCGGCGTCGTGGCCAACCAGCCCAAGTTCAAGGGAGGCGTGCTGTTCGTGGACTCCGCCGACAAGGCCGCGCGCTTCATCTGGACGTGCAACGCCTTCGGGATCCCGCTGCTGTTCCTGGCCGACGTCCCCGGGTTCATGATCGGCACGGCGGTCGAGCGCGAGGGGATCATCCGGCACGGGGCGAAGATGATCAGCGCCGTCTCCCAGGCCACAGTGCCGAAGGTCTCGGTGATCGTGCGCAAGGCCTACGGAGCGGGGCTCTACGCGATGGCCGGTCCCGCCTACGAGCCGGACGCGTGCCTCGCGCTTCCGACCGCATCGATCGCGGTGATGGGCCCGCAGGCGGCGATCAACGCGGTCTTCTTCAACCAGCTCCAGGCGATCGAGGACGAGCAGGAGCGCGCACGGCGCACGGAGGAGCTGCGACGCGAGTACGCCGAGGAGATAGACATCCTCCACCTCGCCTCCGAGATGGTCGTCGACGCCGTGGTCCAGCCCGAGGATCTGCGCGCCGAGCTGGTCCGTCGCTTCGCCGTCTACGCGGGCAAGCGCCGCGACTGGCCGGCCAGGCGCAATCCCGTCACACCGGTCTGAGCGCCGTGCGCGAGCCCGGCAGCCCGCTGTGGTCCCCGTCGCAGGGAACCGTCGAGCGCGCGACCGTCACGCGGTACATGCGCTGGCTCCACGAGCGGCGGGGGCTCTCGTTCGACGACTACGACTCGCTGTGGACCTGGTCGGTCGAGCAGCTCGACGACTTCTGGGCCTCGATCTGGGACTTCTGCGAGGTGCGCGCGGCGACGCCGTACGAGACGGTGCTGGCCGACCGCCGGATGCCCGGGGCGCAGTGGTTCCCCGGCGCCCGCCTCAATTACGCCGAGCACGTCTTCAGCCGCGCCCGCGGCGCCGAGTCGGCGATCGTGCACCGGTCGGAGACGCGCGAGGAGGGCACGCTCTCCTGGGATGAGCTGCGCGAGCAGGTGGCACGCGCGGCCGGCGGCCTGCGCGCGCTGGGCGTGGGGCCGGGTGACCGCGTCGTCGCCTACCTGCCCAACGTCCCCGAGACCGTCGTCGCGTTCCTGGCGTGCGCCAGCATCGGCGCGATCTGGTCGAGCTGCTCGCCGGACTTCGGGCTGCGCAGCGTCGTCGACCGCTTCAGCCAGATCGAGCCGAAGGTGCTCTTCGCCGTCGACGGCTACCGCTACGGCGGACGCGACTTCGATCGGATCGGAACCGTGGCCGAGCTCCAGCGCCAGATGCCCTCGCTCGAGCGCACGGTCCTGCTGGGCTACCTCGAGCCCGGGTCGCGCGCCGATCGCCTCGCCGCGGCGATGAGCTGGGAGGAGCTGCTGGCCTCGGATCCGCGCGAGCCGTCCTTCGAGCCGCTGCCCTTCGACCATCCCCTGTGGGTCCTCTACTCCTCCGGCACCACCGGGCTCCCGAAGGCGATCGTCCAGGGCCACGGCGGCATCCTGCTCGAGCAGCTCAAGAAGGGCTTCCTGCACCTGGACGCGGGCCCCGAGGACCGGATGTTCTGGTTCACCACCACCGGCTGGATGATGTGGAACTTCCTCGTCGGCACGATGCTCACCGGCGCCACGATCCTGCTCTACGACGGAAGCCCCGGGCATCCCGACATGAACGTCCTGTGGGATTTCGCCCAGGACGCCGGGATGACGTGCTTCGGCACCAGCGCGTCCTACCTCGCGTCGTGCATGAAGAGCGAGATAGCTCCGGCCAGGACACACGACCTGAGCGCGCTGCGCAGCGTGGGATCGACCGGCTCGCCGCTCTCGCCCGAGGGGTTCCGGTGGGTCTATGACAGCGTCGGCGAGGACACGTGGCTCTTCTCCACCAGCGGCGGGACCGACGTCTGCACCGCATTCGTCGGCGGTTGTCCGATCCTCCCCGTCTACCAGGGTGAGCTGCAGTGCCGGGCGCTCGGGGCGGCGGTCAAGGCCTTAGACGAGGACGGCCGGCCGGTCGTGGACGAGGTCGGCGAGCTGGTGATCACCGAGCCGATGCCCTCGATGCCGCTGTTCTTCTGGAACGACCCCGAGGGTGCGCGCTACCGCTCCAGCTACTTCGAGATGTACCCGGGCGTGTGGCGCCACGGCGACTGGATCGAGATCACGTCGCGCGGAACGGCGGTGATCTACGGGCGCTCGGACTCGACGATCAACCGTCAGGGCGTGCGGATGGGGACGAGCGAGATCTATCGCGCGATCCTCGCTCTCCCCGAGATCGTGGACGCGCTCGTGGTGGACCTGCCGCGCGAGGGCGAGGAGTCGTTCATGCCGCTGTTCGTCGTCCTGCGCGAGGGCACGGAGCTCGACGAGGAGCTCGAGCGGGAGATCAAGCGGCGCATCCGCGAGGACTGTTCCCCGCGCCACGTCCCGAACCGCGTCTACGCGATCGAGGAGGTCCCACGCACGCTCAGCGGCAAGGTGCTCGAGGTCCCGGTCAAGAGGATCCTCACCGGCACCCCACCGGACCGAGCCGCCAGCCGCGACTCCCTCGCCAACCCACAGGCGCTCGACTACTTCACGGACCTGGCCGAGCAACTGAGGACCGAGGAGTGAGAACCGAGGACTGAAGACCGGCGACTAACCCTCCGCACCCGCCCGCCGCCCCAGGTCCTCATCCAACCGCTCCACCAGCGCCAGGCAGAACTCCAGCGCCGACTCCATCGCCCGCGGGTCCACCCCGCCCGGCCGGTCCCCGGGCTGGCGCGCCCCGGGAACGATCTCGTCGTCGTCGAGGCATCCGACCGCCACGGCCGGCCAGCGCGCCAGGCGAGCCCGCAGCGCGCCGGTGAGCCCGTGGCCGCGGTGCGGGCACGCGCGCAGGTGGCGCTCCTCGTCGGCGACCGCCTCGCACAGCTCGCGCAGCCGTGGGTGCAGGCGGTGCGGGACCAGCGGACCGTCCACCGTCCACCAGTGCGGGCGCCCCCGTCCGCAGGGCTCGAGGTGCAGCACGACGGTCGCCTCGGGCCGGTAGCGGCGCCGCCGTTCGCGCACGAAGCCCCGCATGCCGAGCGACGGTCCGTCGCCGGCCCCGGCCAGCACCACCTCGACGCCGAGGCGCCGCGGTGGATGTCGGTCGAGCTCGCCGGCGAGCGCCAGCGCGACGCCCGCGGCGCTGGCCGGCTCAACCGCTCCGGGGACCGTCTCGGACAGCCCGATGTCGACCATCGCGGCGACCACCAGCAGCAGGAAGGCCGAGGGGACGAGCTGCACCACGCCCAGCCAGCCCGGCTCCAAGCCCGCGAGGCGCGCCGCGGCGATCGCCGCCAGCGCGATCAGCGCGAGCACGATCCAGCCGAGCGCCCCGGGCAGCCGGCCGCCGGCCGCCCGCTGGGCCCGGGCGCCCAGTCGGCGCACGGCCTCGCGGTAGACGAGTCCGCTGCGCGGCGCGTCGTAGCGGGCGCTGACGACAAGGCGCACGACCCGCTCCGCTCCGCCGCCGGCCGGGGGAGGGGGAGACACCACGTTCTGGGTCGCCCGCTGGGGCGTCGCGCGCCGCAGCAGGTGCGCGCGGCCGATCAGGTCGAGCACGCAGGAGACGAGCACGGCCACGAGGATCCCGAGCCCGACCGCCGGCGCGTAGACGGCGACGACGCTCCCGGCCACGCCGCCGGCGGCGTGCAGGCCGTGCACCAGCGGCCACTGCGGTCGCACCCAGTGGGGCTCGAGCTCGGCGTCGCGCCCGGCGTCGCGCAGCCGGCCCTGCAGCCAGCGGGCGGCGCGGCGCTCTGCGTCCGTGCCCGGGCCGCGACCGGCGATGCCGGCCAGGCCGCTGACGGTCTCCATCGGATCCATGCGGGCGGGCATCATCCCAGGCGCCGCGCTCGACTAGGCTTGCCCGCGCCATGGACGAGCGTGATCTCGCCTTCGCCGGCGTCGCCGGCCAGGCCGAGCTGGTCCGCTCGGGCGAGGTGTCCCCGCGTGAGCTGGTCGAGCTGTGCCTGCGCCGGATCGAGCGCATCGATCCCCGGCTCAACGCGTTCCGCACGGTCTATGCCGAGCGCGCGCTCGCGGAGGCCGACCAGGCCGAGGCCCGGCGCCGCGACGGCCAGGAACGTCCCCTTCTGGGTGTTCCGGTGGCGATCAAGGACAACACCGACGTCGCCGGCGACGTCACCACCCACGGCACGAACGCGTACGGCGAGCCGGCCCGCCGGGACGGGGAGGTCGTCCGCCGCGCGCGCGCGGCCGGGGCGATCGTGATCGGCAAGACGCACGTGTCGGAGCTGTGCATGTGGCCGTTCGTGGAGTCCGCGACGTGGGGCGTCACGCGCAACCCGTGGAACACGGACCACGCCCCCGGCGGCTCCAGCGGAGGCTCGGCCGCGGCGGTCGCCGCGGGTCTCGTCCCGGCCGCACTGGCCTCCGACGGCGCCGGCTCGATCCGCTTTCCCGCCGCGTTCTGCGGCCTGTTCGGGCTCAAGCCCCAGCGCGGGCGGATCTCGACCGCTCCGCTCCCCGAGCACTGGCACGGGCTCACCGTCTACGGCTGGCTCGCGCGCAGCGTGGCCGACACCGCGCTGCTGCTCGACTCCACGGCGGGGCCCGCGGAGGGCGACGCCGTGAGCCCCGACCCGCCGGCGCGCCCCTTCGCCGAGGCGGCCGCGGCCTCGCCCGGCAAGCTGCGCGTGGCAGTTTCCTTCGCGGTCCCGCCGGGGGTCCTCGCCACGATCGACGACGAGGTGCGACGGGGCGTGGAGGACGTCGCGGAGACGCTGCGCTCGCTGGGCCACGAGGTGCGCGAGCGCGATCCCGACTACGGGCTGATCTTCCTCAACACCGTCGTGCGCTATCTCCGCGGCATCCACGACGATGCGGGAACGCTGGCGCATCCCGAGCGCCTCGAACGCCGAACGCAGGGCATGGCCCGGATCGGCGGGCTGATCGCGCCGGCCGCGGTCGCGCGGGCGCGCGCGCAGGAGGCGGCGCAGGCCGCGCGCCTGAACTCCGTCTTCGACGATAACGACGTGCTGCTCACGCCGATGACCACGGCGGGGGCACCGGAGATCGGGCGCTGGGAGGGACGCGGGGCGCTGTGGACGGTCAACGGCGCGGCGCGCCTGTGCGCGTTCGGCGGGCCGTGGAACGCCACCGGCCAGCCGGCCGCCGTGGTGCCCGCCGGCACCGGCGCCGGCGGGCTGCCACGCTCGGCGCAGCTGGTCGCCCCGCCCGGCGAGGAGGGCAGGCTGCTCTCGCTGGCCGCCCAGCTAGAGGCCCAGCGGGGCTGGCTCGACCAGCGCCCGCCGCTCGCCTAGATGCCCCACGGCGACGAGCTGCTGGCGGTCGCCGTCGACGCGGCGCGGGCGGCGGGATCGCTGCTGTGCGAGCGCTTCGCGCGCCCCCGTGGCGACGTGCGCACCAAGAGCACTCCCACCGACCTGGTCTCCGAGGCCGACGACGCGGCCGAGGCGGCGATCCGCGAGCTGCTGAGCGCTCGCCGCCCGAATGACGGGATCCTCGGCGAGGAGGGCGGCGACTCGCCGGGTGCCAGCGGACTGCGGTGGGTCATCGATCCGCTCGACGGGACGGTGAACTTCCTCTTCGGGATCCCGCACTGGTGCGTCAGCGTCGCCTGCGAGGACGGCGATGGGACGGTGGCCGGGGTCGTCCATGATCCGCTGCGCGCGGAGACGTTCACCGCCTTGCGCGGAGCGGGCGCCCGGCTCGCCGGCGAGCCGATCGCCGGCTCGACGGCGAGCGATCTGGCCGTCGCGCTGGTCGCCACCGGCTTCTCCTACGACGCCGAGGTCCGCGCCGCCCAGGCGGCCGTCGCCGCGCGACTGCTGCCCGCCGTGCGCGACCTCAGGCGCGCGGGCAGCGCCGCGCTCGATCTTGCGTGGACGGCGTGCGGGCGCCACGACGCCTTCTACGAGCGCGGCCTCCAGCCCTGGGACCGGGCGGCCGGCGCCCTGGTGTGCTCCGAGGCGGAGCTTAGGCTTCGTGAGCTGGGTTCCCGCAGCGGGCTCCCGGCCGGCCTGCTCGCCGCGCCCGAGGCGCTGCTGGAGCCGCTCCATGCACTGATTGAACCGCCGTGCTAAACGCTTGTTCGATTCCCGCCCGGCCCCGCGACGCCGACACTGTCCAAGGAGGGTTCGGGCGGCCACAGCCGCAGCCGACCCATGGAACGGGTAGTTGAGCAGGTCGACCACAGAGACAGACGGGCCCTCACGCGCCACCCGCGCGCCGTCCGACCTGCGCGAGCACGCTCGTGCGATGGGCTATCTCTACATCGCCGGCGCCGCGCTGCTGCCGCTGCTCGTGCTCCTGCCCCACAGCCGCGGCGAGGACGAGGTGGGATTGCTGGCCGTCGGAGGCGTCGCGGCGGCAGCGGGGGCGATCCTGCTGGCGCGCCAAGGCCGCTTCCCGGCCTGGAGCCTGCATCTCCTCGTCGCCCTCGCCACGGCGATCATCACGCTGGGGATCCACTTCACGGGCGACGCGGGCACGCCGCTCGTCGCCTACTACTTCTGGGTCGGCGTCTACGCGTTCTACTTCTTCACCCCGCGGCAGGCGGCTGCGCACGTCGCGCTACTGGCGATCGCCTACGGCTCGGCGCTCGAGTGGGGCCCGGGGAGCACGGAGCCCCTGCGGCACTGGGTGATGATCGTGAGCACGATCGTGGTCGTCGGGCTGTTGATCGCCCGGCTCGTCTCCCAGGTGCGCGACCGTGCGGCCGAGGCCGCCGCTCGAGCGGAGAAGCTCCTGCTGGCCGAGGAGCGCACGCGGCTGATCCTCGAAACCGCGCAGGAGGGCTACCTCGCGATGGACGCGGACGGGCGGGTCGTGACGGTCAACGCGCGGGCGGAGGAGATGACCGGCTGGCCGCGCGCGGCGATCGTCGGCCGGCGGGTTTCGGCGACGCTTCTGCCGGAGCGGATCCGGGCGGGCTTCGAGCGCGAGCTCGCGCACTTCCTGGAGACGGGCGAGAGCCCGGTGATGAACCGCACGATCGAGCTGGTCGTGCTGCACCGCGACGGCCACGAGTTCCCGGTCGAGCTCGCGATCGCCCCCCTGTGCGAGGACGGCGCGTGGCGCTTCAACGCATTCGTGCACGACATCACGCAGCGCAAGCGCGACGAGCAGCGCATGCGCGAGCAGCTGGAGGACCTCTCGGTGATCGCCGACGTCGCCCGCGACCTGTCCAGCGTCACCGACGCCCACGCGGCGCGGCCGGCGATCTGCAAGGCCGCCAGCGAGCTGAGCGCGGCCAAGGTCGGCCTGCTCTTCGAGCCAGACCCCCGCGGCCAGGAGCTCATCTCGACCGCGGTCGTCGGCGCCCCGATCCCCACGATCCACCTCGCGTTCACCGGCGCCCCGTCGGGCGCGGCGGCCGCCTTCTCCTCGGGCCAGCCGTTCTTCGTGGCCGACGCACGGGGCCATCCGGCCGTCGACCAGCGGCTGGTGGAGCGACTCCAGGTGGCGTCGGCGCTGTGGCAGCCGGTGCTGCGCAACGGCGTCCCGATCGGGGTCCTATCGGTGGCCTGGGAGCACCGCGTGGCCGAGGTGACCGAACGCGTCGCCTCGCTGATGGACCTGCTCGCGGCCGAGGCGGCGGTGGCGATCGAGCGCGCCGACCTGCTCGCGCGGCTAGAGGCCGTGGCGCGCACCGACGACCTCACCGGCCTCGCCAATCGCCGCGCCTGGGACGAGCACCTCCCGCGCGAGCTCTCCCGCGCCGGGCGCGAGGAGTATGCGCTGTGCATCGCGATGTTCGACCTTGATCGCTTCAAGGCGTTCAACGACCAGCAGGGCCATCAGGCCGGCGATCGGCTGCTCAAGCAGGTCACTGCGACCTGGCGAGACATGCTGCGCCCCAGCGACATCCTCGCTCGCTACGGCGGCGAGGAGTTCGTCCTCCTGCTTCCCAACTGCCCGGTCGACGAGGCCGAGCGCGTCGTGGAGCGGCTGCGCACGAGCGTCGTCGCGGGCCAGACCTGCTCCGCCGGGCTCGCGGTCTGGGATGGCGAGGAGACGGCCGACGAGCTCCTGAGCCGCGTGGACTCCGCGCTCTACGACGCCAAGCGTCAGGGCCGCGACCGGTCCGTCACGGCCTGAGGACGACCGTGGGACGTCAGTGCGGCGGGTGGGACTCGAACCCACAAGCCCTCTCGGGCACCGGGACTTGAATCCGGCGCGTTTGCCAGTTTCGCCACCGCCGCAGATTCGGCGACTCGGCGAAGTTGTAACAGCCTGAGCTGCGACCGCTACGCCGGCGCCGGCTGGCCCTGGCCCGGTTCGTCGTAGTGACCGGGGCGGTAGTGCTGGCCGTCGGGCACCTCGACCTCGACGTTCCAGGCCTGCTGGAAGCCGCGCATCGAGAAGGCGATCAGCAGGATCTGGACCGGGACGATCAGCAGCGTGACCAACCCGAGGACGCTCTCGTCAAGCAGAGGCGAGGTGAAGCCCGTCTTGTCGCGGCTGAACCACTCGGGTCCGGCGATCGCCGCGAAGATCCCGAGCACGATCGCCAGCGCGGCGGCGATCGTGAGGACGCCGCGGTTCCACCGCGCGACGTAGAAGGCGATCAGCAGGTAGAGCAGGATGTAGCCCACCTGGACAGCCTTGGCGCCGGCGAGCTTCTCCCATCCGCCGACCGTAACGATGAGCATCAGCCCGGTCGAGACGAGCAGCAGCAGGATCACGGCGGCCTTGGTCGCCTTCGACGCCGCCTTCTCGCGGTTGGGGCGCTCGATGTGGTAGCCCTCGCGTTCCTCGATCGGCTGAGCCATCGCTCGGCGGAACATACAATCTTCGGGCGCCGCGCGCAGCACTTCGCGCGGGTGTGGTGGAACTGGTAGACACGCCGGCCTTAGGAGCCGGTGGGCCTGACGGCCCTTGGGGGTTCGAGTCCCTCCGCCCGCATCAGGCCCGGCCGCGCGGGCTCGCGCACCTACAATTGGCGTGCCTGGGGGACTGGTGTATCGGTAACACGGCGGTCTCCAAAACCGCAACGCGAGGTTCGACTCCTCGGTCCCCCGCTGCCGCGCAGATCGAAAGAGGCCGGGGCACGTGCCCCGGCCTCTTGTCGCTCAGACGGACTCGAGCCGGCGCGGGCTAGTCGCCCGAGCCGGCCGGCGCGGGCTCATCGCCCACCGATTCGGCGCCCTGGCGAGCGGCCTCGGCCTGCGCGAGCTGCCGGTTGACATGATCCCAGTTGAGGTTCGTGAAGAACGCCTCCACGTACTGCTTGCGACCGTCGGGCGTCGCACCGAAGTCGCGCGCGTAGGCGTGCTCGTAGACGTCGAGCGCGAGCACGGGGACCATGTTGTAGACGGCCCACAGGTTCTGCGTGTCCATGATGTAGTTGAACAGCGAGCCGTCGTTGAGGTCGTAGCCGACCATCACCCAGCCGCGCGCGGCGGACGCCGCCTTGCGCACGGCGTCCTTCCACTTGTCGACGCCGTTGAACTCACCGTCGATGAGCTCGGCGAAGCGGCCTTCGGGTTCGCCGCCGCCGCCGCCGAGATGGCCGAAATAGAGGTCGTGGTTCTTGTAGCCGAGCAGCGCGAACGTGTAGTCGACCGAGACGGCGCGCAGGTCGGAGTAGACCTGGTTGCCCTCGATCTGCGAGTAGTCGAACTCGTTCAGCTTCTTGCGGCACTCGTTGACCTTCTTGCAGTAGCCCTCGTAGAGCTTGTAGTGGTCCTCCATCGTCTGCTTGGAGATGCCGTCGAGCTCCTCGTCGAAGGCCTCGAACTTGCGCGGCTGGATCTCGTCCCAGGGCATGCGCACTCCCTTTCGGTTTTGGTTCGTCTCGAAATTCGTGATCGCCGCCGGCTGCGGCGACACCTACGCTAGCTGGCGCGCCGGGAGCCCGAGCGGGCGCGCGAGCCCGAAGCCGAACGCGACCGCGAGCCCGCCGAGCGCGAGCCGCCGGAGCGAGCCTTGGAGGCCGAGCCCGAGCGGGCCTTGGAAGCCGTGCGCGAGCGCGACGACTTTGCGCGGGTCGACTTCGCCCGGGTGGACTTCGCCCGCGTCGACTTGGCTCGCGTGGACTTTGCGCGCGTCGACTTGGTGGCGCGCGACGACTTCGCGCGGCTCGAGCTCGCGCTGCGGCTCGAGGTCGAACGGCGAGAGGTCGACGAGCGGCGACGGCGACCGCCGCCGTTGCGCTGGGACGCCGGGATCTCGGCGGTGGCCACCGACTTCGTCAGCTGGGTGATCAGGCGCCCGAGGAAAGAGGCCATCCGCTCCTCCTCACGCCGATGCGTCTTCGCGAGCTTGGCGGTCTCCTTGTCGCCGACGGCCGTGGCGAGCGCCTCGATCGTTGTGTAGTGCGCGATCTCCTCGGCCTCGGACTGGAACTCCGTGCGCGCGTTGCGAAGCATCTTCTCGGGCTCGCTGGTCCCGCGGACGGCGTGCAGCGGGCCCTGCGCGGCGGCGACCGCCTTGTTGGCGACGGTCTGGAGGGCCTGGGCGGCTCCGGTCGCCGCGTCCGGGCCGGGAAGCTCGATCGTCTCGGCGCTCCCGCCGAGCTTCTTGATGCGGCGCTCGACGTCCTTCGCGTGACGCTTTGTCTCGCGCAGGTGCTCCTGCAGGCGCTTGCGGTAGGCATCGCGCGTGGTCATCGCGATGTGCGCCTCCAGCGCGGTCTCGAGTCGCTTCTCGGTTCCGTAAGCCTCGTTGAGGTACTGGATCAGCTTGAGGTCGCGGGCGTTCGGGTCGGCCATTCGCCTGTCCTTTCTTGGCGGTTTTGCTCCGTTGGCCGTTACCCGTTACGTCTCATCTCAACCACGCCTGCGGGTGCCAAATAGACTCGGGCCGATGCCCGCGGAGTCCACGGCCTCGCGTATCTTCGCCGACGGCCTGCTCTCCGGGGAGGTCGCGCTCGTCACCGGCGGGGGGACCGGCCTGGGCAAGGCCGCGGCGCGAGAGCTGGCCGCATGCGGAGCGACCGTCGCGATCGCGGGCCGCCGCGCCGAGGTGCTCGACGCGGCCGCCGACTCGATCGGCGAGCGCTGCTTCACGGTTCCCGGCGACATCCGCGACACTGCCGAGGCGCGGCGGATCGTGGAGGTCGTGCTCGATCGCCACGGCCGTCTCGACACGCTGGTCAACAACGCCGGCGGCCAGTACTTCGCGCCCGCGGAGGCGATCGAGCCGAAGGGCTGGCAGGCAGTGATGCGCCTGAACGTCGGGGGAACGCTGGCGATGTCGGAGGCCGCCGCCGAGCGCGCGATGCGCCCGGCCGGGAGCGGAACGATCGTCAACGTCACGCTCTCGCCCCACCACGGGCTCCCGGGCATGGTCCACTCGAGTGCCGCGCGCGCCGCGGTCGAGGGGATGACGCGCGAGCTGGCGCAGCGCTGGGCACCGGACGGGATCGCCGTCGTCGCGGCCGCCGCCGGGCACTTCGACACGGAGTCGCTGCGCAAGTACCCCGAGCCGGTGTGGCGCGCCGCCGCTCGCACCGTCCCGCTACAGCGTCTGGGCCGCGAGGAAGAGCACGCGTGGCTGATCGCGCTGCTCGCCTCGTCGATGGGCCGCGCGCTCTCGGGGTCCGTCGTGACGCTCGACGGCGCGCGCGACAACTGGTTCGGGCCATGGCCGCCGCCCGGCCTGGAGGACGAGGGCGGAGAGGTGCCCGTGGAGGAGCGTCGGGCGACGCCGATCACCGGGCAGCGATGAGGGATTGAGCGTCTCGAGCGGCTCGGAGGCCTTCGGCGCCTAAAATCAAGGATCCGCGGGCGTGGTGTAACGGTCGCACAAGGCCCTTCCAAGGCCTTAGTACGGGTTCGAGTCCCGTCGCCCGCTTTCGCGTTGCCCGTCGTGTGCGCGGTCAGCACCGATCTGAGCGAGCCCCGCCGTCTAGCGGTACGACGCCGGTAAGATCAGCCTCTCCACGGGGAGTGGCGCAGTCTGGTAGCGCACCCGGCTGGGGGCCGGGCGGTCGCAGGTTCAAATCCTGTCTCCCCGACTGATTCGCGCGAAGGGACTCGGGGGGACTCGGGGGGACATTGGGCGGGCCGGGTTCCCGTTCTCCCCGCAAACTAAGGGGACTGGAAGGGACTGGGGGGACTGGGGGGGACACGGCGTTTAGGCCGGTTTTCTACGGGACGTGAGCAGAACGTGAGCAGCGCCGCCCCGGGACGTGAGCAGCGATGACCGTTGACGTCGCCGCAGAGCTCGAGGACGGCGTGTACGAGACGTGCCCGGTGTGCCAAGGCGACGACTCGGGGTGCGTGTGGTGCGACGGCCTCGGCCTGGTCCCGCACGACTGCCTTGAGCTGCGGGAGGGGTCTGATGCCTAGTCCCCGGCAACCCGACCCGTCGGAGACGTGGGGGCTGAGAACCCGTAGGTTTCTGGCGTCCCAGGCGGTCGTTTGGGCTCGAGCGAACAGGAGAGCATCGTGAGCGTCAGGAAACGCGGCAAGCGATGGGTCGCGAAAACATGGGACCCCGCCACCGGCAGACAACGATGGCAGGGGACGTTCGACACGAAGGCCGACGCCCGCCGCGCCGAGCTTTCAGGACGCAAGCGCGGACGGTCAGCGGAAACGTGCGACCAGTTCGCCGCCCGGTGGACGGACGATTACCCCCGTCCCCGGGAGTCCACGAACGTCCACAACCGCGAACGGGTCAGCAAGCTCGCGAAGGATTTCAACGGCCGGCGGCTCGACTCGATCGAACGCAGTGAGGCGCGGGCGTGGGCGCTCGCGAACCCAGGACGGGTCGGCGCGGTGAGGGCGATGTTCAACGACGCGCGCCTCGACGGGCTGATCCACGAGAACCCGTTCGCCGGACTGCGAATCACCCAACCGAAAGGCCGCAAAGACCTCGACGTCGTCTCGGAGGACACGGTTTGGGAGCTCGCCGCCGCCGCCAGGCGGTTGCACGGCCCGATGTACCCGGCGTTCCTGCTCACCGCCGCGTTCGTCGGGATGCGCCCCGGCGAGCTCTACGCCCTCCAATGGCCGTCCGTCGACTTCAACGACGACGTGATCCACGTCCTAGCGTCCCATTCCCGGTCGGGTGGGATCACGACCCCCAAGAACCATCGCACGCGGTCTGTGGCGCTCACACCGCCCGCAAAAGAGGCGCTGGCGCTGGTTCCCCGAACCGACCCCAGGGTGTTCCTGACGAAAACGGGAAAACCGTTCACGTCACAGGCATCCCACTACTACTGGAACCCCGTCCGCAACGCCGTTGGCTTGCCGAACATGGCGTTCTACAAGCTGCGCCACTTCTGCGCCAGCTACCTGCTGAACACGCTTGAGCTTCCCGCCCAGGACGTCGCGCACCAGTTGGGCCACACCGACGGCGGAACGCTGGTGTTGAAGTTGTATGGGCATCCGTCTGAGGGGTTGGCGAGGGACCGTATCCGCCGGGCGTTCGGTAGCAACGTCCATCCGTTGCGCGGCGGGACGGGAGCAAAACGTGAGCAGACAGGGGGAAATGGTGCCTGAGAACGGGTGGTTCGTCCTGTCTCCCCGACTAAGCAGGCAAGCATTCCGCCTCGGTGACGCCTCAAGCTGAACAAGGGGCTCGCGCGGAAGGCGCGCGCAGCTAGCCCACCCAAGCGGCCTTTCTCTGTTCGGTGGTTTCAGGGGTCAGCCGGCCGCGCGACCGGATCCTAAGCCGCGGCGTCGGTCTTCTGTTCGGCGGCGACCTTTTCGAGGGCGTCAAGCGACTCCTCAAGCCAGCGACGGAAATATCGCTTACCCGCCAGGCGGTCGAAAATGCGCGTGCCGACCGTGAGTGGATCGAGGCCAAACTCCGCATCGATGAAGGTCCCGCGCTGCGCCTCGGTCAGAAGCCAGCGCGTATAGGTCCCGGTGTTCAGGCAGCGCACACGCAGCTCGTGACAATCATCGAGCCGTTCGACCGAGACGTCGGTTTCGATCACGCCCTTAGGGGACCTGTATACCTGCCGATAAGTGCAGCCCTCCTCAAGCCCCTCGCAGCGCACGTTAACCACCCGCGGCCACCAGTCCGCATGCCGATTGGGATCCCCCACCAGCTCCCAAATCTTCTGCGGCGACGCGTTGATCCACGCCTGCTGACGAAACAATGACATGGCCCTGAGTCTCCCACCGGCACCAAGCCGCGTCTAGCGCGGCCGGCTACACCATTGGCCGACGCGTCGCAGCTCGGCAATTCGATTCAGGCAGAGACGAGCGACCGAAACGGGCGCCCCCAGCGCGCCCGAGGTCAGTGATGCGTTGGTGGGCAAGCAACACTGAGCGCGCGACGACCGCTTTCGTGGGAGGCGACAGTGCGATCGCCCGCCGCGGACGCCTGCTCGGGACGAGCAGGAGCACCCTCGCCGCTCTCGTATGCGCCAGAAGCAGGAGTGCCAACACCTTGCATTTCCGTCGAAGGGGCCGACCCGCTGCGCTGTTCAGTGGTTGCCCGCCGTGGACGCGGGGCCTGGCCGCAGCGTACGATGGAGCCGAGCGATCAACGCTCTGGTTTCCGGGTTCAAAAGCCGTCCCGTCGTCCCGATTAAGCAGGCAAGCATTCGGCCTGTGACGCCTCAAACTCAACAAGGGGCTCGGGCCGCACTGGCGCTTGCCCTCTCACGCTTGCGGGGTGGGCCGAGCAACAGTGTCGCCCGCGCTGCCGCTAGACGGGGTTGACTGCCCGGCCATTTCGTGTCACCATAGGCGACATGAATACGAAGGTGCGGACGGTGAGGCGTCCTTATCGGATGGTGGAGCGGGCTGAGGCGGCGCGGGCTACGGCCAGTCGGGTGCTCGATGAGGCCTTGACGCTGTTCACCGATAGGCCGTACGAAGACGTCTCGTTGGAAATGGTTGCCCGCAAGGCTGGCGTGACCAAGCGGACGGTGCTGCGGCGGTTCGGCTCCAAGGAAGCGCTGTTCGGAGAGGCGATGCAGCGCGCCCGCAAAGCGATGATCAGTCACCGTGAGGCCGCGCCGGTTGGCGACGTTGCGGGCGCCGTGGCGAATGTGGTTGGCCAGTACGAGCGGTGGGGCACCAACCGCCTGCGGTTGCTTGCGCAGGAGGATCGGCTTCCCGTGATCGCCGAATGGGTTCAGGGTGGACGGGAGTGGCACTGGGGGTGGGTCGAGCGGGTCTTTGCGCCGTCGCTGGTGGGGTTGCGCGGTGCTGCTCGGAAGCGCCGGGTCGCCGCCTTGGTGGCTCTCACCGATGTTTACACGTGGAAGCTGCTGCGTCTCGATTTGAGCCTCAGTCGAGCCGACACCGAGCGCACGCTCGTCGAGTTGATCAACAAGCTGGAAGGGGAGTCCTGATGGCGCGTTTCCTTGTCTACAGCTCGCCGGCCCGCGGGCATCTGTATCCGATCGTCGACACGCTCCTCGAATTGCGTCGGCGCGGCCACGAGGTTCATGTGCGGACGCTCGCGTCGGAGATAACCGCGCTACGAACCGTCGGGCTGCACGCCGCGGCAATCGATCCTGCGATCGAGGCGGCTCCTTTGGACGACTGGCATGGGAGCACGCCGGAGGAGTCGCTCGGGGGGGCATTTCAGACGTTTCACGCGCGCTCGGAGCACGAGGTGCCGGACATTCAGAGCGCGATCGCGGATGTCGAGCCCGACATCCTCGTGGTCGATATCACGACGCCGGGCGCGGCAGCGGTAGCGGAGGCCGGGACGATCCCCTGGGCGCAGTGGATTCCCTTCTTCCAACACGTCGCGCTCGCGCCGGACACCTCGCCCGAGCTGACCCTCATTCCGTACACGATCGCGCCGCCGGGATTGGAGGTCCTCAATGCTCCGCGACGCCGCCTTGATCTGGAGCCGCTGCGGAGCCAGGTCGATGCGTGGCGGGCGCCGCTCTACCTCTACTACACCGCCGAGCCGTTCGAGGCCGAAGGGCTCAACTACCCAGCCTCGGTCCGACTCGTCGGCCCAGGCCTGTGGGAACCAGCAGCAGAAGCACCCGACTGGCTGGAGAAGACCGATCAGCCACTGGTCCTGGTCACCGCCTCCAGCGAGTTCCAACGCGACCAGACGCTCGTCGAGACCGCGCTGCAAGCCCTGAGTCCGGAGGACGTACGGGTTGTTGCCACCACCGCGGCGCACGATCCGGCCAGCATTGCAACGGCCCCGAACGCGATCGTCGAGCGGTGGCTACCGCACGCGGCGCTCACCCAGCGAGCCGCCTGCGTCGTATGCCACGGCGGAATGGGCATAACCCAACGAGCGCTCGCGGCCGGCACCCCCGTATGCGTCGTCCCGTTCGGACGCGACCAGTTCGAGGTGGCCAGCCGAGTCACCGCCACCCGATCCGGCACCCAAGTCCCGCCCGACGCGCTAAACCCGGAGACCCTCCGCGCCGCGATCAAGCAGGCAATGACCCTACGCGCAGGCGCGCAGAAAGTCGCAGCCGGCTTCAGGCGCGCCGGCGGCGCTCCATCGGCCGCAAACGCCCTCGAAACGCTGCTCGCGCACCAAGACCACGTGACAACGCCCAGCACACGCGATACCCCAACCAGCCAAGAAAGCGAGGTATCGCAATGATCCTCTACACGTGCGCAGTCAGAAAGCGTGGAGCAACCAGCCCGCTCATCAAGCATCCCTGCGGAGTAGCCGCAAAAGCCCTCGACGACGCCGGACAGCCCTACGACGTCAAGGTGGTCGGCGGTTTCAAGAAGCTGCCATTCAGCCGTCGCGGAAAACGGCAAGAAATCGAGGAACTCACAGGCCAACAAGACGTCCCGGTTCTAGTACTCGATGACGGCACCGCCATCGCCGGGACGGCAGCCATCGCATCCTGGGTGAAAGGACGCTAGCCATGAGCGACGCCGAGGTCGAGCTCTTCCAGTCGTGGGCCGCACAACTAGCTGCAGCCGACGATCCGCTGGATTACTGGTACGCGCAGATGTGGGCGGCGGATGTCGACCACCGCGCGGTCGAGGGTGCCCCCGACGACGTGGGCCCGATCATCGGGCGGGACGCGATGCGCGCTTATCTCGCCGATTGGTACAAGACGTTCGCGGATCTCACGGCCGTACCGGAGGAGTACATCGACGCTGGCCCTGAACGCGTGATCGTGGTCTTTCACGTCGCCGGCACCGCCCGCGCGAGCGGGGTTCCGACCGAACTCCGTATCGCGATCTCCTACACGATCCGGAACGGCAAGATCGTGCGTGGGCGGGAGTACATGACCAAGGAAGACGCGCTTGGCGCGCTCGCCAAGGAGGGCTGAGGACGGCAGGCTGCTCCCGCGCGCCAATCGCGGACTACTACTGCTCTGGTGGGCAACCAACACTGAGCACGCGACGACCGCTTTCGTGGGAAGCGACAGTGTGATCGCCCGCCGCAGACGCCCGCTCGGGACGAGCGGGAGCCCTACGTGGACTGGCGACGCGCTGGCAGCGTACGGTGGAGTCGGGCGATCAATGCTCTGGTTTCCGGGTTCAAAAGCCGTCCGGTCGCCCCGACTGAGCACGGAGGGATGAGGCTTGTTTGAACCCTGCGAGTTGTTCTGCCTTAGCGCCACTTGGTGCCGTGGACCAGCCAGCGGATGGCTAGGGCTTGCGGGGCGAGGCGGGTTCCGATCTGGCGAAGCCTGTAGGCCGGCTGGCGCTGGATCATGAGCACCCGTCCGAATAGCCGGGCGGATCGCACCACGCGCGCCGCGACTCGCCGGCGCTGCGCTTCGTATGCCCGCAGGCCGGCGGGATCACATCCGGCGGCGTGCAGACATTCCGCGAGTACCGAGGCGTCCTCGATGGCCAGGCCGGCGGAGATGCCGAGCGTGGGAACGCTCGCGTGGGCTGCGTCTCCCAGCAGGGTGATCCGGCCGTGACCCCAGCTGCGGAGTGGCGGCGCGTGCGGCGTGTCGTTGAAGAGGTGGTCGGCGTCGGCGGTTGCGAGAAGCGTGTTGGGCACTGGCGGCGGCCACGCGCCAAAGATGTCGAGCGCGGTTTGCCTGTGGTCCGTGTGCGATGACGGGCGCCGCTTGGGGAACGGCGCCGCCGCATACCAGCGCACCAGCTCGTCGCTGACCCGCGCGAGGCCGAAGAGCGTGGCTGGGCCCATCACGCGAATATGCACTCCTGTCGGCACTTCCTCTTGGTCGACCGGTGCAATGCCGCGCCAGACCCCTATTTCAGTCCGTCGTAGCTGCATGGTCGAAGCGAACGGAACGGCGCCGCGGACCACCGAGTGGACACCGTCCGCTCCGATGAGCAGGTCTGCCTTTGCCGTCTCGCCGTTCTCGAGATCTGCCTCCGCGGCCTCCTCGTCTTGACGTACGGCGACGCAGCGCGCGCCGAACCCGATCGAGTCGTGCCCGAGCGCCTCGGCCAGCAGCAGTTGCAGCTTCGATCGGTGGACCTCATAGCTCGGCACCCCGATCCGGGCGCTGAGTGGCGCGACCCCCACATCCCCCAATGTCTTGCCATCGGCCGAGCGATGGATCACGCGTTCGATCGGCTTCCCGATCTCACGTAGACCCCCTGCGAGTCCGAGTTCATCCAGCCGGCGTACCGCGAACGCCCACAGCGAGAGACCGGTGTTCACCTCCGACAGCCGATCGTGCTGCTCGAACACCCTGACGTCGAGGCCGACGCGACGCAGCTGGAGGGCGGCGGTGAGGCCACCGATGCCGCCCCCGATGACGATGGCGGACCTGGGGCGCGGCGTCGTCGTTGTCGAGGATGCGGACCGGATCCCGCAGTCGTATACACCACTCCGGGCGGGTTGTCCCGCGGCGGCGAGACATGCATCCTGACCGAGATGCCGAAATGGCTGCTCATCACGGCCGCAAGCGCCGTCGCTGTCTACATAGCCTTCGTCGTGGCGTTGCTCCTATTGGGCAGGAGGCAGGACGCGCGAGCGTGGGCCGGCTTGGTGCTGGATTGCCCAACCTACTTCGCGCTGTACATGGATGGGGAGCTCCCCAACAGCGTGCTGGCTCGTCTCACCGCCCGAATCGACGCTCCCGTGGTGGCCGGCGAGGACCACGTCGTGATCGCGTGGGCAATCGAGAGAGACGGCCGGAAGCATCATGCCGGATCGGCGGTGCTGTCGCCCGACGGCAAGGCTCTCGCAGTTGCGCGGGCGCTGCTCATCGAGCCGCGAGACGGGTAGATCGGCGAAGCTGGCATGGGGTGCCGGCGCTAGAACGGCGGCTGTAGCCCGTTTCTCCCGATCAGCTCCGGGATCGTCTCCAGCCTCAGGTCCAGCCGGTAGCGCTGCCTGACCTCGTCCATCGCCTGCGCGTCCTGGGCGTTGAAGGGTTCGGCGAGCTCGAAGAAGTACTCCTCGAAGCCCGCGGGGGAGATCAGCTCGAGGAAGCGCACGGGCTCGGATCCGGCGTTCCAGAACGCGTGCGGGATGCCGCGGGGCTTGACCACCAACTCACCCGGGCCTGCCTCGATCACGTCGTCGCCGACCTGTACGGTCAGCCGGCCGCTGAGGACGTAGGAGTACTCGTCCTCGCGCTCGTGGGTGTGCACCGGCGACCCCAGCTGCCCCGCCGGGAGATCGTGCTCCACGAGCCCGAAGCCGCCGCCGGTCGCGCTCGCCGAGAGCATCCGCCGGGTGCCCAGCGCCTTGCCGAATCGGACGTGCTCGCCGTCGGTCGGGGCGATCTTCTGCGCAGCGTTCATGGTCGGCTCCTTCGATCGGGACACGGGCGGTCACACGCTACCCGCGCTCGGAGCCGGCGGGGGCTATCGCACCCGGGTGACCTTCGCCTTTGCGACCGCCGTCGTTCCGGCGGCGTCGTAGGCCACGGCCTTGACCGTGTGGGTCCCGTAGCTGGTCGAGGACGGGACCGTGTAGGTGTAGATGTAGGGAGGCGCCTTCACCGTTCTGACTCGGCAGGTCACCCGCACGGCCGTGGCTGGACGGATGGCCCGCCCGAGACGTCCCCTACCGTAAGAACCGTGGACCCCGGGCGCGAAGCGCGCGATCAGCCGGCCGCCGTGATCCGCCACGGCCGGGCGACCGAGGTCGAGCCGATCCTGGCGATGTACGAGTGGCTCTGGGCGCCACCCGGCCGGCGGCCATCGGGATTGGCTTCGGCCTGGGCCGGCACCGCGCTGTCCGGCGCGATCGACTCGGAGGACGCGGCGGTGCTCGTGGCCGAGGCCGAGCGGGACGAGATCGTCGGCCTGTGCACCGCCTATCTCGACCTGGACTCGGTCAGGTTCGGCCGCCGCTGCTGGGTGGAGGACCTCGCCGTCCACCCCGAGCGCCGCTCGCGGGGGATCGGCGCCCGCCTGCTCGGCGCGGCCAGGGACTGGGCTCGCGAGCGCGGCGCGACCCACCTCGAGCTCGACACCGGGCCCGCGCGGGTGGACGCGCAGCGCTTCTACGAGCGAGAGCGCCCGAGCTCGCGCTCGCTCGGCTACGGGTGGCAGCTCTAGACTCGGCGCGGATGAACGGCGCCCCCTGGGACGATCCCGCCCTCTACGAGGACCTCGGGGAGGACGGGGACCGGGCGGCGCGACGCGAGCTGCTGCGGCGCCTCGTCGAGGCCGGCGTCTCGCGCGCCGAGCTGCGGGCGGCCGTCGAGGAGGAGCGGGTCACCGCGCTGCCCGCGGAGCTCGCGCTGGGCGGCGAGACGCCCCACACGCTCACGCACGTCGCTCGGTCTGCCGGGCTCGACCCCGCCTTCCTGCGCCAGGTGCTACTGGCGCTCGGCCGGCCCAATCCTCGTCGCGGCGAGCGCGCCTTCACCGACGCCGACATCGAGGAGGCGCGGATCCTGCGCTCCTTCGTCGACGCCGGGCTTCCGCGCAAGGACATCGTCGGGGTCGCGCGCGTCCTCGGTCACGGGATGGCCAACACCGCGGTCGCGATCCGCGACCTGGTGGCCGACGCGCTGCTCAAGCGCGGCGATGCCGAGCACGACCTCGCCTTCCGCTACGCCGAGGCCGCCGAGCGGCTCACCCCGCTGCTCTCCCCGCTGCTCGGACACGAGCTGCTCGCCCACCTGCGAGAGGTGGTGCGGCGCGAGGCCGTCACCCAGGCCGAGCGCGAAATGGGGTCGATTCGGGGCGCCCGCGAGGTGGCCGTCGCCTTTGCCGATCTCGTCGACTTCACGAAGCTCGGCGCCGAGGTGCAGCCCGACGAGCTGGGCGGAGTCGCGACACGGCTGTCCGACATCACCGTGGCGATCGCGCCGCCGCGCGTCCAGCTCGTCAAGACGATCGGCGATGCGGTGATGCTCGCCTCTGCCGACGTCGCGGCCCTGCTCGACACGGTGCTGAAGCTCGTCGAGGCCACCGAGAAGGAGGGCCCGAGCTTCCCGAAGCTGCGCGCCGGGGTCGCTTACGGGCCGGCCGTGACCCGCACGGGGGACTGGTTCGGCGCCCCGGTCAACCTGGCCAGCCGGCTCACCGACGCCGCCAAGCCGGGGACCGTCCACGTCTCGGCGGAGGCGCAGGCCGAGCTCGTCGACCGCTACGACTGGCCGCGCCGCAAGCGCAGGGCTCTGAAGGGGCTGGGGCGCGTCAGCTACTTCCGCCTCAACCCGCAGACGCCCTCCGCGAAGTAGCAGCCGCCTTCCGCGACGTTCAGCGCCTGGGCGCGAAGGCCGGGTCGTCCTCGTGCTCGCGGAAGAAGGCGACCATCGCGCTCACGTAGTCGCCGAACAGCGGTGGCTTGAGGGCGTGCGGCGAAAGGAGGTCCACCGCGCGGCGCGTGTCGAAGGTGACGGGATGGTTGAGGTAGGCGATCGACTCCCGCGGCGTCCCGCCGAAGGCCTCGCGCACCGGCGCCATCCGCAGGGCGCCCTCGATCACGCGGGGCGAGACCCGGCCCCGAGGGGCGCGGTTCGCGTACTCCTGCGAGAGCAGCGCGAGCAGCTCGCGTGTCGAGAGCGGGTCTGGGTCGACGAGGTGGAGAGTCTCGTCGACGGTGTCGGCCGCCGTGCCGGCCGCGGCGATCGCCGCCACGACGTAGTCGACGGGCACCACGTTGAAGGCCGCCCGCGCCGCGCCGAACTGGAGCACGGGCTGCCCCATCCGCTGGGAGCGCGCGATCGCGCGCAGCAGGTAGTAGGGGCCGTCGAACTTCTCGGTCTCGCCGCTCTCCGAGTCGCCCACGACGATCGCCGGGCGCAGGATCGTCGTCGGCACGCGGCGCATCAGCTCGCGCACCCACACCTCGGCCTGGAACTTGGTCGACTCGTAGTGGTTCTTGAAGTCCTGGCCCATCACGAGCTCGTGCTCGTAGACCACCCCGGTGCGCGTTCCGGCCACGTAGGCGGTGCTCACGTAGGCGAGCCGCTCGAGCCGCTCGGCGCTCGTGCAGAGCTCGAGCACGTTCCCGGTGCCGTCGACGTTGACGCGCTGGGCGATCTCCGCCGGGACCGCGAGGTCGTAGATCGCCGCGAGGTGGAACACGTGCGTCACCTCGGTGGCCAGGCGCTCCCAGGCAGCATCGTCCAGGCCGAGACGGCGCTTGGAGATGTCGCCGGGGACGATCTCGACGTGCTCGCTCACGCCGAGCCGTTCAACCACGTCCTGCGCGGGCTGCGCCATGCGCTCCTCGACCAGCGCGATCACGCTGCGCTCCGCGTCCGCTTCGGCCAGCCGGCGCACCAGCCGGCGCCCGATGAAGCCGGGGAAGCCGGTGACCAGGGCGGTCGACGCGCTCATCGCGGGCGGCGCCTGGAGCGGCGCGCCGGGCGGCGGGCAGCGGTCGCGCCGGCCAGCGCCTCGAGGAACCAGTCGGCCTGGGCGAGCAGGCGCTCGATCGGGTAGCGGGCGGGATCGGTCAGCAGGAGCCGGACGGTCTCGTCGGACACCACACTGAGCATCCGCGCTGCCAGTTCGGGGTCGGGCAGCTCGCGACGGGGGTCGAGGCCGGGTCGCACGGCCGTCGCAAGGTGCGCGATCACGGCGTCGCGGCCCTGGGCGATGCGCTCGCGAAGCGAGGCCGGGGCCCCCTCCGGGGGCATCAGCACGAGCTTCCACGTGCCGGGGTTGGCCTGGGCGGCCTCCAGGTACCCGCGCAGCCCGGCGAGCAGGATCTCGCGCGGCTCCCCCTCGGCAAGGTCGCCGGGCAGGATCGGGCCGAGTTGCGCGAGCGCGCGCGTGGTCTCGCGCTCGACCAGCGCCTCGAGCAGGCCGTGGAGGTCCTGGAAGTGTCCGTAGACCACCGGCCGCGTGATCCCGGCCGCCCGCGCCACGGCCTCGATCGAGATCGCGTGGAAGCCCTGCTCGAGCACGATCGCCTTGGTGACGTCGAGCAGCTGCTCGCGGCGCTCGGCGCCGGTCATGCGCGTGGTGGTCGCGGGCGTGGTCGGCATCGACTTGACAGCGAGATTACAGGACCGTAAGTTACGTTCCCGTAACCGAACCGCCAAGTCCGCGCGACACGGGAGAGTCGGATGACCACGGAGCATCAGCCATCTGCGAGCAACGGCGCCACCCCGCGCGGCGGCGAGGCCGAGGTGGCGATCATCGGCAGCGGGTTCTCCGGGCTCGGCATGGCGATCCGCCTCAAGCAGGCGGGGATCGACGACTTCGTGGTGCTCGAGCGCGCCGACGAGCTGGGGGGCACGTGGCGCGACAACCACTACCCCGGCTGCTGCTGCGACGTCCCCTCGCACGTCTACTCGTTCTCGTTCGAGCTCAATCCGTTCTGGACGCGCGGGTTCGCCCCCCAGTGGGAGATCCGCGACTACCTGCGCCGGACGGCGGAGAAGTACGGCGTGCTCCCGCACATTCGCTTCGGCCACGAGGTGACCGAGGCCGCGTGGGACGACGGAGCGCAGCGGTGGAGCATCGAGACCACGGGCGGCGACTTCACCGCGCGCGTGCTGGTCTCCGGAGCGGGTCCGCTCAGCGACCCCACCGTCCCGGCGCTCCCGGGGCTGGACGACTTCCAGGGCAGGGCGTTCCATTCGGCGGTGTGGGACCACGACCACGACCTCACCGGCGAGCGCGTGGCGGTGATCGGCACCGGCGCCTCGGCGATCCAGTTCGTGCCGGCGATCCAGCCCCAGGTCGAGCGGATGCACGTCTTCCAGCGCACGGCGCCCTGGGTGATCCCCCGCTTCGACCACGAGATCACCGACGTCGAGCACACGCTCCTGCGCCGGATCCCGTTCGCCCCGGCGATCGTGCGCTCGGTCCTCTACTGGACGCTCGAGTCGCGCGTCGTGGGGTTTCGCAACCCGCGGCTGATGAAGCTGGCCGACCGCGTCGCGAGGTGGCACCTTCGCCGCCAGGTGCCCGACGAGCAGCTGCGCGAGAAGCTCACGCCGGGCTACGTCATGGGCTGCAAGCGCATCCTGATCTCCGACGACTACTACCCCTCGCTGACAAAGCCCAACGTGGAGGTCCTGACGGAGGGCGTCAAGCAGGTCCGCGAGCGCTCGATCGTCAGCGGTGACGGCAGCGAGCGCGAGATCGACACGATCATCTTCGGCACCGGCTTCCATGTCGCCGACCCCCCGATCGCCGCGCGGATTCGTGGCCGTGACGGGCGCACGCTGGCCGAGCACTGGGCCGGCGGCATGACGGCCTACCTCGGGACGACGGTCGCCGGGTTCCCCAACCTCTTCTTCCTGCTCGGGCCCAACACCGGCCTGGGCCACAATTCGATGGTCTACATGATCGAGTCCCAGCTCAACTACGTCATCGACGCCCTGCGCGTCATGCGCGAGCGCGACGCCCGCGCGGTCGAGGTGCGACCCGACGTGCAGGAGCGCTACAACGAGGAGCTCCAGGCGGCGATGAAGGGCACGGTGTGGACGGCCGGCCAGTGCCAGAGCTGGTACCTGGACGACACGGGGCGCAACACGACGCTGTGGCCGAGCTGGACGTTCCGCTTCCGCGGGCGCACGCGCCGCTTCGACGCGGAGAGCTACGTGGTCGAGAATCGCCCGGCTCACGCCGAGGCGCGCGCAGAGGCGAGCGCATGAGCGCCAGGGTGATCGTCACGGGAGCGGCGAGCGGGATCGGCGCGGCGGCGGCGCAGGAGCTGCGCTCGCGCGGCGCGCGGGTGATCGGGCTCGACCTACGGGCCGATCGTGAGGACATTCTGGCGTGCGACGTGCGCGACCAGGCGTCGGTCGACCGCGCGGTGGGCGCGGCGATCGAGCGGCTCGGCGGGGTGGACGTGCTGATCAACAACGCCGGGATCGGAACGCCGCAGAGCGCGACGCTCCCTCCCAACGCCACGGCGGTCGCGGTGCTCGAGGTCAACCTGCTCGGCCCCTGGCGCGTCACCGCAGCCGCCTTCCCGGCGCTGCGCGAGTCGCGCGGGCGAGTGGTGAACGTGGCCTCGGGCCTCTCCCACCTGACGGTTCCGTTCGCCCCCGCCTACTGCATGAGCAAGCGCGGGCTCGTCGCCTACTCCGATGCGCTGCGCTTGGAGGTGGGCGATGAGATCACCGTCACCACCGTCTACCCGGGGTACATCCGCACGCCGATCCACACGGCGTCCCAGGAGCAGGGCGTCGCGCTCGAGGGCATGGTCCCGGCGGAGCGCCTCGCGGATGCCGCGCGTGTCTTGGCCGACGCGGCGCTGGGCGCGCCGGCGCGCGACCTCGCGACCACGAGACGGGGCGCGCTGGGCTATGCGGCGCTGCGGCGCGCCCCGCGGCGGCTGGTCGACAACATCACGCTGCTCCAGCTGCGCCGCGCCGCCCGCAGGGGCTCCTTCGAGGGCTCTCCGCTGGCCGGAGACCTCGCAGGCCGTCTCTCGGCCGGCGGGCGCCGGCGGCGCTTGGGGCGGATGTCCGCGACCGGAGATGACCGTGCCTAGCGCGCCGCACCTCACGCCCGCACAGCGGCGGGCCGCCACCGGCGGCGCCCTCGTCGCCGGCGCTGCCGCTGCGATATGGCGCGCGCAGCTCGCGCGGGACCGGCGCGCCGTGGCCCGTGACCCCGAGCACGCGCGCCTCTTCGCGGCGCTCGAAGGCTCTCCGCACCGCGTCCGCGCCGGCGACGGCACCGAGCTGCACGCGGAGGTCTTCGGAGCCGAGGACGCCCCGACGATCGTGCTGGTCCACGGATGGATGTGCGCGCTGGAGTTCTGGTCGCCGCAGATCCAGGACCTCGCGCGCGACCACCGCGTGGTCGCCTTCGACCTGCGTGGCCACCGACGCAGCGCACGCCCGGCGGACGACGACTACTCGATCACCGCGCTGGCGGACGATCTCGAGGCGGTGCTGGAGACGCTGGTCCCCGCGGACCGGCGCGTGATCGTCGCCGGCCACTCGCTCGGGGGTATGACGACGGTGGCGTGGGCGCAGCGCCACCCGTCCTCGCGCGCGCGCCTCGCGGCGGCGGCGCTCGTCAACACCGGGATGGGCGACCTCGTCAGCGAGTCGCTGGTGGTGCGGATGCCGACCGTCGCCGGCCGGGCACAGCAGCTCATCGGCCGCGCCGTGCTCGCCGCCCCGGCGCCGCTGCCGCGCCACTCGAGCCCCGTGACCCACCGCGCGATCCGCTACGTCGCCCTCTGTCCGGACGCCACCCCCGCGCAGGTCGCCTTCTGCGAGCAGATGATCCTCGCCTGCGGGCCGTCGGTCCGTGCGGGCTTCGGGCGCACGCTCTCCAAGCTCGCGCTTCACGACGCGGTCGAGGACCTCGATGTACCGACCCTTGTGATCGCGGGCGAGCGCGACCGGCTGACGCCCCCCTCGCTCGCCCGGCGCCTCGCGGAGGCGCTGCCCCGGCCCGCCGGGCTCACGACGCTGCCGCGGGTCGGGCACATGGCGCCGGTCGAGGATGCCGACGCGGTGATCGCCGCGCTGCGCGGTCTGGCCGACGATCACCTGCGATCCGCCGCGACAGAGCGCCCGCCTTCCGGCATGATGCGCCTGCCATGAGTCCCGCCGGCCTTCCCGCGCTCGACCGTCTCCTCGGGCTGCCCGGGGACGTTTTCACCGCGCTCGAGGTCCTTCCACTGATGGCGCGACACACGGAGGCGATGGAGGCCCACACGGCGACGCTGCACGACATGACGCGGGCGCTCGAGCGCGTAGCGGTCGACACGGAGGCCCTTCCCGAGCTGCGCGAGGACATGGCCCGCGTCGCCGAGACGACGGCCGTCCTCGGTCCGATGGACGACCGGATGGCGGCGATCGAGCAGGCCATGCCGGTGCTGGTGGAGGTCCAGCGCCACCTCGCCCAGCTGCCGGAGACGATGGGCCGGCTCGACGATCGAATCGACCGTCTGAGCACGCTGATGGAGCGGATGCTCGCGTCGCTCGACGGGCTCGCCGAGAGCGTGGAGACGCTCCAGGGCGCGGTCGGACCGATGGGCCGTCTGGCCAGCCGGCTGCCCGGGCAGCAGAGGGGCCAGCGCGACTGACGATCCGGCGGTGCGTCGACAGGCGTAGAGGCGGGCATGAAGGGTCGATGAGCTCGACCGCGGCAGTGACCAGGCGAACCCTGATCTCGTTCTACGACGATCAGATGACGCACCACGCGGCAGCGCTGACCTACTACGGGCTGATGTCGCTGTTCCCGGCGCTGCTGCTGGCCCTCTCGGTGCTGGGCCTCGTCGGCCAGTACCCCGACACCTACGACGCGATCATGGGCTACGTGCGCGAGGTCGCCCCGCGCTCGGTGGTCGTGCCGCTGGACAGCTCGCTGCGCGGTGCGCTCCAGAGCAAGGGGACCGCGGCGACGGCGCTGGGGATCAGCATCGTGATCACCCTGTACGGGACGACCGGCGTTTTGGAGGCCGCCCGGCGGGCGCTGAACGTCGTCTTCGAGATCGAGAGCGGGCGCAGCTTCCTGCGGCGCAAGGCCGTCGACGTGGCCTCGACGTTCGCGCTGATGGCGCTGATCCTGGTCAGCCTCGTGCTCGTCTTCGTCGGAGGGCGCTTCGCGGAGGACATGCTTGGCTTCATCGGCCTGGGCCCTACGGCGGCCACGGTGTGGAACATCGCGCGCTGGCCCGCCGCGCTGCTGGTGGCGATGCTGGTATTCGCCTACGTCTACTACGTGACCCCCGACGTCCAGCAGCGGGCGTTTCGCTGGGTGACGCCGGGGGCGGTCGCCGGCGTGCTGCTCTGGCTGCTGGCGTCGGCGGGCTTCTCCGCGTATGTCTCGCGCGTCGCCGACGTGGGCGCGCTTTACGGCGCGTTCGCGGGCGCGATCGTGCTCGTGGCGTGGCTGTGGTTGACCAACGTCGCGCTGCTGTTCGGGGCCGAGCTCAACGCGGAGATCGAGCGCCAGAAGGAGCTCAGCGAGGGCGTGGCCGAGCCGGACACGCTCAACCGGCCGGCCAGGCGCGGCTGAGCGCGGACCGCCTCCCGGTGTCCCCGAACACCGGCGCTAACCTCGCCGCGGAGCCCATGAGCATCCACCCCGACACCAGGATGGGCGCCGTCAGGCTGCGGGTCGCCGACCTGGAGCTGATGGCGGCGTTCTACGAGCGGGCGATCGGCTTGCGCGTGATCAACCGGCGGGAGGGTGCCGTCACCCTGGGCCCGGCGGGCGGCCCGGCGCTGGTGGACCTGGCCGCCGACCCGGCCGCGCCGCCGCGCCCGCCACGCACGACCGGGCTCTTCCACCTGGCCATCGTGGTGCCCACGCGGCCGGACCTGGCGCGCGCGCTGCGCCGCGTGGTCGCGGCCGATCACTTCCTCACCGGCGCCTCCGACCACTTCGTCAGCGAGGCGCTCTACCTCGATGACCCGGAGGGCAACGGGATCGAGCTCTACCGCGACCGGCCGCGGGCGCAGTGGCGCGATCCCGACGGCGGTCTGCGATTCGGCACCGTCCCGCTGGACGTGCGGGGGCTGGCCGAGCAGCCCGGCACCGACGATCCGCCGGACGGGATGCCCGCCGGGACGCGGATGGGCCACGTCCACCTTCAGGTCGGAGATCTCGAGGAGGCCGGCGACTTCTACGTCGGCACGCTCGGCTTCGATTTGATGGTGCGCATCCCGCCGGCGCTCTTCATCTCGGCCGGCGGCTACCACCACCACCTCGGCCTCAACGTCTTCTACGGGGAGGGGATGCCCCCGCCGCCCGATGGGGCGCTCGGCCTGCACTCGTTCGACGTCGTTCTGCCCGATCGCACGGAGGTCGAGCGCATGGGCGAACGCGCGCGGGCTGCCGGGATCGCCGTCGACGAGGTCGCGGGCGGCCTCGAGCTGCTCGACCCGTCGCGCAACCGCCTGCGCCTCACCGACTCCGGGGGATAGGCGGCTCGCGCCCAGCGCGACATCGAGCGGCGAAGGGCGTAGCCTCTGTGGTGCAACCCCCGTCGAGTGTTCATGCTCCTCGCACCTGCGGCGGCCTTTTTCCAGCGGGAGCTAGACAGGAAGGCATCGATGTCGATCTCGCGCGAAGGGCATGAGGAGGCGCGCCGGGTCTCCGAGCGCAACGAGAAGGCCCGCCGGGACGAAGTGCAGCGCGTCGCCGACCGCAACGCCGAGGCGCACAAGAAGGCCAAGAAGGTGCGCGAGCGCGACGAGCGCCGTCGACAGGAGATGCTCAAGGGCTCCGAGCGCTAGGCCCCGTCCGGGGGCGACAGGTATGCCCGGCTATCGGCGCTTGCGCCGGTCCGTTCGGGACCAGCGGGTTCGATTCCCGCCGCCTCCACTCCCATGAGCCCCGATCTCCGCCTCGAGGACCTGCGCGCCGAGGTCAGCTATCACCGTCAGCGTCTGGACCTCTATCGCGCCAAGCGCTACGGGCCGCGCGAAACCTCGGCCCAGCGCCTGCGCGAGCTCGAACGCGCATACGCGAGCGCCGAGGCTCGGCTCAAGGCCGCCGCGGCACCTCCTCCGCCGCCGGAAGGGTGATGATCGCGGGCGCCGGAAGGGTCGTGATCAGCGGGCGCCCGCGGTGGGCTTGTGCGGCGTCGATCAGCCTGGGCAGGCCCGTGAAGAGCGTGCGCCGCTAGCCGGCGCGCGCGAGCGCGCGGCGGGCCTGGCGCTCCGAGGGCACGCGGACCACGTCCCAGGCCAGCCCCAGGCCTTCGAGGGCGCGGATGACCAGCGCCGATAGATCCACCTCGAAGCGCCGAAGCCCGTGCGCGGCCGACGTGGGGAAGGCGTGGTGGTTGTTGTGCCACGCCTCGCCCATCGAGGGAAGCGCCAGCCACGCGAGGTTGCGCGACTCGTCGCCGGTGTCGAAGCGCCGGCGCCCGAAGAAGTGACACAGCGAATTGATGCTGTACGTGACGTGGTGAAGGACGAGCATCCGGACCGCGCCGCCCCACAGCAGGCCGGTCAGCCCGGCCGTCACGGTCCCACCGATCGCCCAGCCCAGCCCGAACGCGGCGGCGAGCCCGGCGGCCACCCACAGGACGAAGGTTCGGTCGATGAAGCGGATGGTCGGATCGTCGATCAGGTCACGTGCGTAACGGTCCTTCGCCCCGCGCTGGGTGTGGATGAAGAGCCACCCCAGGTGGGCGTGCGCGAGCCCCTTGAGCGCTCCGCGCAGCCCGCCGCTGTGGCCGACGTGGGGGCTGTGAGGATCGCCCTCCTGGTCGGCGAAGGCGTGGTGCTTGCGGTGGTCGGCCACCCATGCGATGACGGGGCCCTCCACGGCCGCCGAGCCCAGGGCCGCGAGCACGGCGCGGACGGGCTTCTTGGTCGCGAAGGCGCGATGCGTGAAGTGCCGGTGAAACCCAACGGTGATGCCCAGCCCCGTCGAGAGGTAGAGGATTGCGAAGACCGCGACGTCGCTCCAGCGCAGCGTCTCGGCCCACGTCTGCCACACGACGGCGCCCAGCGCGAGGAAGGGGATCACCGTGATCGTGCCGGTGGCGATGCGGTCGAGCGTCTCGTTGGCGACGGGCTGGACGTCGCCAGGGCCCGGTGGCTGTGCGGGATTCACCGGCGGCGCTTGCGCTCGTGCCCGGCCTTGCGCTCGCGCGGCGGGTACTTGCGGCGCTCCTCGTCGGTCATCTGGCGGACCGTGAGGGTGCCCTGCTCGATCTGCTCCTGGACGAGAGCGAGCTTCTCGTTGCGCTTGGCCTCGGCTCGCTGCTGCTGGGGTGTCTTCATGGAATGCGTCCCTTTCCTGGCTGATGCCGCTTCGCGCGCGAGGACCGAGGGGCCTCCCGGACGATGGGCCTCTCCTCAAGGGTACCGAAGGTTCAGGCGTGTCCCGGCGGCACGCTTGCACGGCGCCCCGGAGCGGCGCGTGCATGAACGGCGACCGAGCGGGGAAGGTCGGAGTTCCTGGCCGTGGGGTCCATGGCGATCCTGGCCGTCGCACGACGCGACGGGCGTCGAGGGCTAGCGCCGCGGCTCGACGGGGGCGGTCTTGACGCCGATCGGCGCCGCGACGCCGCCGGGACGGCCGTCGGACGCCGACGTGCCGGTGTCGGCGCGGCCGCCGCCCGCGGCGCGCAGAGCCTTCGCCGCGCCGATTGCGCCCGCCAGACCGGCGAGGGTCGAGCCGCCGGTGACCGCCAGGCCGAACGCGCGCGCCGTGCGCGGAAGCTTGTCGCGGACCGTGAACGTCGAGGCGAGGTCGGCTCCGTCGGAGATCACCTGGGCGACCATCCAGGTCAAGAGTGCCCGCGGATCGTCACGCGCCGCCAGGGTCCCCGCTCCGACCGCGACGTCGCGTGCTCCCACCGCGCGGGTGAGGATGGTCACGCGCGAATCCCGGCCGGGCCGTCCGATCCAGCCGGCTGCGGAGCGCTCGGGCAGCGCCAGCATCCCGGCGCCGAAGAGAATGCGGTTGACGGCCAGTGCCTGCCCGGCGATCCGCAGGTCCATGCCGCGGTTGTCACCGCCGACGCAGGACGCTAAACCGTGCAGGCTCGCAGGAAGGGCGGTACAGGAAAGGTGAGAGCCCTCATCGAGAGGGCTCTCACCGGCACCGGAGTTCTCCGGTTCCCGCCGTCCAGTGCGCGCTAGAACAAGGGACGGCCAGGTTCTCTGGTCAGGCGCGGACGGTGGTGGCCACGCACCTCCCGAAGGCGTTGGACTTAGTCGGGCCGGTGCCCCAGCGGTTGCGGAACGTCATCGGCGCCGAGCGCTGGGCCGTGCGGCAGTACCGCGCCGCGTTGAGCACTGCGGTGTTGCCGGCGGTCGCGGCGGCCTGCGCCTTGGCGGAGACGCACTTGCCGAAGGCGTTGGTGTCCTCGGCGTTGGCCCCGTAGAACTCGGCGAACGACTTGCCCCCGTGGGCGGCGGCGAAGTTCGCGTCCGACTGCTCGGCGCGACAGCGCTGCGCGGCGTTCATCGTGTGCGTGCGTCCGAGCGAGGCGTAGCGCGACACGCAGCGGCCGAAGGCGTTGGACTTGTTCGCGTTGGTGCCGTAGGTGTTGTTGAAGTTGACGACGGTCATCGTCGTCCGCTCCGCACGGCAGCGCTCGGCCGGGTTGGGCCCGCGCGGCGGCGTCGGCGTGGCGCCGGAGCTCCCCCCCGCATTGCTGTTACTGGGGGGCGTGCCGGCCGGCGGCGCGGCAGCCGCGGTCGCCGGAACCGCGAGCGCGGCCAGCGTTCCGCCGATGATCATGATCCTTTTCATTGCGTCTCCCGGTGACAAAGTGGTCACCGCTGGAACGCGGGGGCGGGCTCGAGGTTGGAGGCTTGCGCGCCGGCTCGAGGCCGGGCTACTTCGACTTGCCGTTCTTCTCGGGATCCGCTCCGCCGGAAAGGTTGCCGGACTCGCCCGGCGGGGGACATGCCTCGCCCGGGAGTGTGCCGGGCCGGCCCGGCGTGATGTCCGACTGGCCGGGAGTGGTGCCCGACTGGCCGGGCGTGAGGCAAGACTGGCCCGGCGTGGTGCCCGCTCGGCCGGGACTTGCGTCCGTCTGGCCGGGGTTGGCGCCTCCCTGGCCTGGAGTCGCGCCGGAGCGGCCGGGAGCGGTGCGCGCCTGGCCGGGCGTGGTCTCCGCCTGGCCGGGGGCCGTTCCCGCCTGGCCGGGGGTGGTCCCGGCGCGGCCGGGTGCCGTGCCCGCCTGGCCGGGGGTGGTCCCGGCCTGGCCGGGGGAGGTCCCCGCGAGGCCGGGAGCTGATGCAACCGGAGAGCGGCGCTCGGCACGCGCGGCAGCGGACCGGGCCGCCTCGCGGGCGTCGCCGGCAGAGCGGGCGGCGGCCGCGTCGCGGGCGGCAGAGGAGATGGCGGCGCCTGGAGTCGCGCTGCGGGTGCCGGACTCGTCGTCGCCGGCCTTGAGCGTCGCGACACCTCCGGTGGCGGCACCGGCGGCCAGGATCCCGGCGACCAGCAGCTTGGCGGCACCGCTCCCGGAGGCCAGCGACCCGAGCCCGGTACCGGTGGCGCCAATGCCACCGGCCGTTGCCGCGGCGCCCGCGCCGGCGCCGGCCTGTGCCAGGCCCGCGCCCGAGAGGACGCTCGCCTTGAGGCCGGCCGTGGGCAGAACGGGAAGCAGGATGGCCATGCCGGCGCGCTGACGCTGGACCTCCGAGCGGAACTCCTGGCAGCCCTGGCAGTCGCGCAGGTGGCGCCGCAGCGTGTTGCGCCGCAGCGCGCCGCCGCTCAGATTCGCGAGCTGCTGGCGGATCTCGTGGCACGGCGTCTCGCGCGCGGCGCGCGAGGCGGCAAGCGATGAACGGGCCTGGAACACGAGCGCCTTCACCTTCTCCCGCGGGCAGCCGACGACGTCGCCGATCTCGTCATGCGTGAGGTCGCCGAGCTCCGCGAGCACCAGCGCGGCGCGCTGCTCTTCCGGGAGGCGGCCCATGTCGGCGAGCATCTGGCGAAGGTCCTCGCGGCGCTGGACCTCGCTCGACAGGCCCTCGACCGCCGGCTCGGCGTCGTCGATCGAGACGGCCTCTCGCCGCGCGCGCAGCGTGGACAGGCAGTTGTTGCGCGCGACCGTGTAGAGCCACGGCCGCAGCAGGATCGGCTTGTCCGACTGCGGGATCGCGCGGTGGACGGCGAGGAAGGTCTGTTGGACGGCGTCCTCGGCCTCCTCGCGGCTGCCGAGCATGTGCCGGCAGAAGGAGAGGATCGGACGGTGGTACTGGTCGTAGACCCGCTCGAAGGCGCGCTCGTCGCCGGTTCGCAGGCCCTCGACGAGTCGCTCCTCGGCGCCCTCGCGGTGCAGGTCGAGGCGCCCCGGAAGCCGGGGCAAGCGCCAAGCGGAGGCTTCCATGAAGCCAGTATCGGCTGAAAGCCGAAATTAACCAAGGAGGAACTCGCCATACGGGTCTAAACGCGCAGTGCCCAAACAGGTTGGGGAGTGCCGTGCCTGGCGTTTTTCCGTGATTGCGCGAGAATGTCGCCCGACGTGCCGTTCCTGCCGATGCAGACGCTGTACCGGCGACTGGGTAAGCACTACCCGGCGGCCTTCTTCGTGCTGCAGCTCTCGATCGGCCTGCTGGTGACGGCCGGCACGCTCGCGCTCGTCACGGTCTACTACAGCGCCAGCGACGCGGAGCTGCTGCGCCTCCTCATCATCACCGAGTCGCTCACGCTGGCGGGCCTCACCTACGCGTTCGCGCGCGCGGCGCCGCGGCTGCGGCCGCTGAAGGCGTGGATCGCCGGCCGGCGCGACGAGCCCTCGTCGCTGGCGGCCTGGGACGCAGCGGTCAACCTCCCGGTGCGCGTCTTCCGCCACGACGTCCTCGTGCCCTGCATCCTGGTCGGCGTTGCGAGCGCGATCGCAGTGGTGCTCGTGCTCGACCTCGGCTGGACGGCCGCCCTGCCTCTCGTGGTGGGCGCCGCGATCGCCGTGGCCTACGCCGCGGTGCTCCAGTACTTCGCGATCGAGGTCGGCATGCGGCCGGTGATCGACGAGATCGTCGACCTGCTCCCGCCGGCATTCCGCTTCGAGCAGCTCGGGCTGCCGATGCGGCTCAAGCTGCTGACGATCCTGCCCCTGATCAACATCATCACCGGCCTGGTGGTCGCCGCGCTGACCTCGCACGGCGACGGGGCGACCAGCCTGGGCCTCGACGTGGTCGTCGCCCTCGGAGTCGCATTCACGCTGTCGCTGGAGCTGACGCTGCTGCTGTCGGACTCGGTGACCCGGCCGCTCGGCGCGCTCAGCCGCGGGATGGAGGCGATCCAGCGGGGCGACTACGAGGTGAAGATCCCGGTGACGACGTCCGACGATCTCGGCGAGCTGAGCCACGGCTTCAACCGCATGGCGGCCGGCCTGGCCGAGCGCGAGCGGCTGCGCGAGGCCTTCGGCACCTACCTCGACAAGGAGGTGGCCGAGTACATCCTCAGCCAGGGCTTCTCGCCGCGCGGCGTGGAGGTCGACGTGTCGATCCTCTTCTGCGACGTGCGCGACTTCACCTCGTTCGCGTCCCGCGCCGAGGCGACGCGCGTGGTGGGCTGCCTCAACCAGCTCTTCGAGGTGATCGTCCCGATCATCGCCCGCCACGGCGGTCATGTGGACAAGTTCGTCGGCGACGGGCTGCTGGCCGTGTTCGGCGCGCCCGAGAGCTACGCCGATCACGCCGACCGCGCCGTCGCGGCGGGCATGGCGATCGTCGAGGCCGTGGAGGGCGGCGAGGCCGGCGACCTGCGAGTGGGGGTGGGGATCAACTCCGGCCGCGTCGTGGCCGGCTCGATCGGCGGCGCGGGGCGACTGAACTTCAGCGTGATCGGCGACCCTGTGAACGTCGCCGCACGGGTCGAGGCGGCGACGCGGGAGACCGGCGACCACCTGCTGCTGACGGCGGCGACGCGCGACGGGCTGACGCGCGACGTTCCGCTGGTCGCACGCGGGGCGCCCGCGCTCAAGGGCAAGGACGAGCCCGTCGAGCTCTTCGCCGTCGGCTCCGCCGACGGGCGCCCGCGCGAAGCGGTTCCGGTCGCTGGGCGCGTGCCGGCCGCCTAGCCCGTCATCCCTCCTGGTTTGCCCGCCCGGTGTACGAGCTCCTGCGCGAGCACGGGGTCGCGCTGACGATCGGCGACCACCCGCAGCGGCCGTTCCAGACGTATGAGATGACGGCCGAGTGGACGTTCGTGCGCTTCCACTGGGGTGCGGGCGGGCGCCGGGACAACTACTCCGAGCGCGAGCTGGCGACCTGGGCGCGGCGGCTCGCGCGGTGGCGCCGCCGGGTCGAGGTGTTCGCCTATTTCAACAACGACTGGGAGGGCTTCGCGGTCCGCAACGCCCGCTGGCTCCAGCGCGCGCTCTCCTGACGGGGCGGGTTGGCCCGCGCCGCGGGTGGGTAGGCAGCGCACATGTCCTCACCTCCGCAGAACCCCAGCGGGTCCGCCGACGGCCCCGATCCCGTCAACGTCACCAGCGCGCCGATCCGCGAGGAGGAGCGCGGCGAGCTCGCCGCGTCGTCGGCGCCCGCCGACAGGCCGTTCCCGTGGCTGATGGGGGCGGCCCTCGTGGCGATCGTCGCGCTGGCGATCGTCGCCGCGGTGACCGTCGGCGCCCAGTACGCGATCCCGTTCGCGCTGATCGCCGTGATCGTCGCGGTCTTCGTCGGCACCAACCGCGGGTTGTCGCTGCTCAGCACGCGCCGCCACGGGGAGGGGGAGGACAGGGACGCCCAGGCCGCGGACGCGGACGACCCCGTGCCCTCGTTCGGCTTCGACGAGGAGTCCCAGCTCGGACAGACCTCCGAGCTCTCCGACGAGCAGCAGCAGTCGCACGCGGACATGGAGCGGAGCCCGGGGACCTGAGGCGGGCGCGAGCTAGCGCGCCGGCGAGCCTTCAGCGCTTCGGGCCGATGAACGCGTCGAGCGTTGCGACGTCGGCCTTGCGTGCATGTCAACCCTTCGCCGGCGATGCGGCTGAGAGGATTCGAACCTCCACGCTCTTGCGAGCAATGCGCCCTGAACGCACCGCGTCTGCCAGTTCCGCCACAGCCGCGTGGCTACCCGAAATGTAGCGAGGTTGGGGCGTGGTCCACCGAGGCGTCTGTCGCGGGAACATACGTTCGTCTGATCGCGCCTCCTTCGGATGGCATCGGAGGGTCAGCACTGAGGCGTGGAGAAGGCGCTTTGCTAGGCTCGCGCTCGTTCCGCGCCGCTATCGTCTAGGGGACTAGGACGCCGCCCTCTCACGGCGGAAACCGGGGTTCGAATCCCCGTAGCGGTACTCAGAGAATCCCTGCAAACGCTGGGGTTTTGTCGCGTCTGAGACCGCCAAGGGGCAGTTTTAGGGGCAGTCCGAAAAAGTGACTATCGGCGCTTACCCCAGGGGCTACAACCCCCAGGCCGCATCGCCCAACTCCACCCCGCCACTCGACTGTGCGGCCACGGCGCCCCGGTTGAAACGGTTGAGCCGCAGACAGGGCCCTCTTGACAGCACGGGCGGGAAGCCCACGCGGGATACTGGGCGGGCGATGTCGCGGGAGAACGTAGAGGTTGCGCTGCAGGTCATGGACGCACTCAGCCGCCGTGACGCGTCGGCCTTGGTCTCGCTTGCCGATCCCGATGTCCAATGGCACTCCCTCTTCGCGATGGGAGACCATTTCAGCGGCTACGACGGCACCCGGCGATACATGAGCGACCTTGACGACGCCTGGGAGGTGGGCCGGGCTGACGTCGAGGATTCCCTCGCGGTGGGCGACCTCGTCGTGATGGTCGGACGCATCCACTACCGGGGAAGGGCGGGCGGCACCGAGAGCGAGACCCCAGTCCTCTGGCTCCTGAAATTCCGCGAGGGCAGGGTGCTGCGCTTCCGCGCCTTCCGCGACCCCGAGCAGGCCCTCGAAGCCGTGGGGCTGCGGGAGTAGCGGTGTCGCGTGAGAACGTGGAGCTGGTCCGCCGCATCTACGCCGAGAACCTGCTCGACCGCCACCCGGAGCGCCTCCTCGCGCTCGCCGCACCGGAGATCGAGTACGTCAATCCCCCCGAGGCCGTGGACCCGGGCGTGCGCCGTGGAGCGACCGAATTCGGACAGGCGCTCCGGAACCTCGCCGAGTCGTTCGACTCCTCCCGCAACGAGCTACGCGAGCTGTTCGACGCCGGGGAGGTGGTGGTGGCCTCGGTGAGCTTCTGCACCCGTAGCCGCGGCAGCGCGACCGAGGTCGTCCAGGAAGAGGCGCACACCTGGACTCTGCGCGACGACAAGGTGGTCCGGTTCGAATGGGGCCGTGACCTGGCCGCGGCCCTCGAAGCCGTGGGCCTGCGGGAGTAGGCGATGTCCCGAGAGAACGTGGACCTGGTGCGGGCGGCCTTCGAGAACTTCCTCGCTGGTAGGAGCGACTTCGGCCCGGAGCTCTTGGATCCGGAAGTCGAATGGGATGCCTCCGAGGGTGCGCTGGACATCAGCGGGGTCTACCGGGGCCCAGAGGGCGTTCGCCAGTTCTGGCGGGAGTGGCTCGCCGCCTGGGAAACCGTCCAGTTCGACTACCGACTAGTGGACGCCGGGGATCGCGTAGTCGCGCTGATCGACCAGCGGATGCGAGGGCGCTCATCGAGTATCGAGGTGCCCTTCGGGGAGTACGCCCACGTCTACACGTTCAGGGACGGGTTGATCGTCCATTGGAAGGCCTACATGAGGCAGTCCGACGCCCTCGAAGCCGTGGGGCTGCGGGAGTAAGCGGTTCTTTGAGTGTCGGCCTGTTATGGCCGCCCCGTGCGCTTTTCTACACGGCCTGCCATCGGTCGCGGATACTGGGCGGGCGATGTCACGGGAGAGTCCTGAGTTGCGTGCGACCGCGGACGCCGCCATCGGGGCGATCAACTCCGGGGATCTAGACGCCTTTTTGGCGTTGACGACCGAGGATGTCGAGTTCACGTCCTTGGTGGCGGAGATGGAAGGAACGACCTTTCGCGGCCACGACGGAATCCGCGCGTGGTGGGAGACGGTTCGCGGGGCCTTTGAGGGCGTGAGATGGGAGCTGCTCGACGTGAGGGATGCGGGGGATCGAGGCGTGATTCGTTTCCGTATGTCCGGAAAGCTGAGCGGCATCCCGCTTGAGCAAACGATGTGGCAGGCGGTCAGGCTGCGAGACGGCAAGGTGAGTTGGTGGGCTAACTACCGCACGGAGGCCGAAGCCCTCGAAGCCGTGGGGCTGCGGGAGTAGGCGATGTCGCGGGGAGACGCGAGGGGGGTGACACCTCAGGCAGCCCAGCCTGGACTGGTCGGCGGCCAGGAGGTTTTTCGCGGCCACGACGGTCTCAAAGAGGCGTTTCGACTGGCTGAAAGCTGGCTGAAAGTGAGCGGCGGAGCCGAGCGGTAACGGAGCGGAGTCCAACGGTATAAAGGTGCTGCAAACCCGTAGATTCCGTGCCTGACTGGCGCGCTTCGAATCCCCGTAGCGGTACTGAAGGAAGCCCCGTAAACGCGGGGCTTTCGGCGTTTTCGGGGGCGTAGGTGACAGTCGTAGGTGACAGTCCCCCGCCACGTGCGCAACGCGCTTACTCCCGCAGCCCCACGGCTTCGAGGGCTTGTGCCTGGTCGTTGAAGTACTCCAGCCTAGTCATCTTGTTGTCCTTGAGGACGTAGACGATCGCGTCTAGACGCTCCATTTCGAGGCCGCTGCCCGCGCCCTTGGTGATCATCCGAAATAGCGCGATCACCTGGTCGTCACCCACGGGACGAATCTCAACGTTGTCGACCCTCCAGGTTTCCCAGCCCTCGCTCCAACGAGCAAGCCAGGATAGGAAGCCGTCTCGCCCGTGATAGACCCCGGCGTCCGGGATGTCGAAGTCGTGAACCTCGACCTTCGGGTCGAGCATCTCCGTGATCGCCGCCCAGTCGTCCCGCCCGAGCGCCTCAAAGGCTCGCGCCACAACCTCCACGTTCTCCCGCGACATCGCCCGCCCAAGTATCCCACCGACGGCGCAGCCCAGCCCGTGAACGGAAAATGGGCGCTCCTCCCGCCGAGCGCGGCGGCAACGCGCTACGCTCGAAACGAGATGGCCCGCAACGGACTTCCACCTCTCGACCGCGGCCAGGCCGAGCGCGAGGTTGACCGTAGGGCTCGCGCGAGACGCGAGGCCGCCCGCCCGTTCGAATCCCCGTAGCGGTACTGATAAAACCCCCGCAAAAGCGGGGGTTTCAACGTTCTCCAGGGGCTTGCGCGCCACTTTGTGCGCCAGTCGCGAGCTGTGCAGGCATGAAGCGACCGCCCGGGGGGCTACGAGGAAGCGGCATGACCTCCGTCGACGTGAAGCAGGCGCGCCCGGCCCGAGCGGGTCAGGCCGGGCGCCGCCCGCAGCAGATAGGCGCCACGGTGTCCGTACCAACGAACGCCCTCACCACAGATTCGGATCAGGCGCGGCGTCGGATCACCGGGCCGACGAGCGCGACGGGCTCGGGTGCCACCCGGCGCGCTCGAGGCGCCGCTGCCGGCTGGAGACAGGCGCCGTGGTCCGCGTCTCTGCGCCCGACGCCGGGAGCGCGCTCGGCCGTCGCGGCGTGTAACCGGGGGCGACCCCGCCCCGAAAGCGAGGCGAGGTCGCGCGAGTCGTACGTCAGATCGCTAGTTCTGGCCGGGTGCCCGCTGTGAGGGGCTGCCCGTGGTCTCACGGCAGTTGGATGCTCCGGGAGTACCGGCGTGAGGCCCGCCCTCGCCCGGTGACCGCCCCCCAGTCGGAGACGGCGATAAAAGGAAGATGAGAGGACTCTCACCTTCCTTTCACGCTCACCACATGTACGCCAGCGACCTTTCCGCATATGACTATGAGCTTCCGGACGTTCGTTGTCGCGGTCGCGACGGGCTTGGCGCTGGGAGGGGTGGCGTTCGGGATCATCGAGCTGATTCGCGCCCCGCAGGGGGCACTGCCGTCTCCGGTCGAGATTGGCACCGCCAGCGATCGTCCCCAGGCGACGTCGAGGCCCGAACCGCGCGGCCGCGAGGCGGCGCGGACGCCGCCCGTCGCCGCGGCCGCTCCAGGCTTCCGGCCACCTCGCGTGATCGCGCAGCGGCCGCGCCGTCCCGACCCGACCCCGTCGCGGCCCGCCTCGCCGACACCGATACCGCCGCCGGCGAGCCGCTCCGCCCCCAGCACCACGAGCAACGGCAAGTCCGGCGATGATTCGGCGGATGACGAGACGGGCGAGGACGACTCCGGCGACGACGTCGGCGGCGGGGACGACGACTCCGGCGGCGGGGACGACGACTCCGGCGGCGGCGACGACGACTCCGGCGGCGGGGACGACGGTTGAGTCCGCCGCCGGTCGGCCGGCCGGCCGCGGCCGGCTGCTGCTGGCCGGGCTTCGCGTGCGGGTGCTGGCGTCCTTCGTCGTGCTGCTGGCGCTCTCTACGCTAATCAGCGTCGTCGTCGTCCGCCAGCTGCTGATGGTGCGCACTGGTGAGCGGGTCGACGACTCGCTCACTCAGGAGGTCGAGGAGTTTCGGCGCCTGGCGCGACTGGGAGTCGACCCGCGCACGGGGAGACCCTTCGGGACCGATGTGCGAGCGCTCCTCGACGTCTCCCTGGCGCGCAACGTGCCCGGAGAGGATCAGGCGTTCTTCACTTTCCTGGACGGCCGACCGTACCGGGCCAGCTCCAGCGCCCCGGTCCGCAGGCGCCTGCTCGCTCGGATCCGCCAGCTCGCACGGACGCACCGGCCGGTCCGCGGGCAGGTCGAGACCAGCGCGGGTCCAGCGCGTTACCTGGCGGCGCCCGTACTGATCGAGGGTGAGCCGCGCGGGGTGTTCGTGGTCTCCGTCTTCCTGCGCGGTGAGCGCCAAGAGGTCAGCGAGGCGGTGCGGGTGTCGGCCGGGGTCTCGCTTGCGGTGCTGCTGCTTGCCGGTCTGCTCGCCTACCTCGTGACCGGGCGGGTGCTCGCGCCGCTGCGGGCGCTCACCGACGCCACCCGCTCGATCACCGAGTCTGGCCTCTCGCGGCGGATCGCGGTCCGGGGCAACGACGAGGTCGCCGAGCTCGGACGTACCTTCAACGGGATGCTCGACGGGCTCGAGGCGGCCTTCGCGAGCCAGAAGGACTTCATCCGGGACGCCGGACACGAGCTGCGGACGCCGATCACGATCATCCGCGGCCACCTGGAGCTGCTCGGTGACGACCCTCAGGAGCGGCGCGAGACCGTGGCGCTGGTCACCGACGAGCTGGATCGGATGAGCCGGTTCGTGAGCGACCTGTCGCTGTTGGCCAAGGCCGAGCGCCCCGACTTCCTCAATCCCGAGACGATGGAGCTGGAGCAGTTCACCGAGGAGCTGCTGACCAAGGCTCGCGCGATGGCCGACCGCGACTGGCGGCTGACCACCGTGGGCCGGGGACGGCTGCGGGCGGACCGCCAGCGGCTGACTCAGGCTGTGATGAACCTCGTCGACAATGCGGTCCGCGTCACCGCGGACCGCGATCCGATCGAGCTCGGAAGCGCCGTAGTGGAGGGGGAGGTGCGGATGTGGGTTCGCGACAGCGGGCCCGGTGTGGCGGACGAGGATCAGGAACGGATCTTCGAACGCTACGCGCGCGGTAGGAACGGCAGGGCGCCGTCCGGCGGAAGCGGGCTCGGCCTTGCCATCGTGAGCGGGATCATCGCGGCGCACGAGGGGCGCGTGGAGCTGGACAGCCGGCTGGGCGAGGGCGCCACGTTCACCTGCGTCATCCCGCTGGAGCCGGCATCGAGGGTGACCGCGTGAGCCGCATCCTGATCGCCGAGGACGAGCCGCGTCTGGCCTCCTTCCTGGAGAAGGGGCTGAGGGCCAACGGCTTCACCACCACCAGGGTCGCCGACGGCGGCGCCGCCTCGCTGATGGCGCGCGACGAGGAGTTCGACCTGCTGGTCCTCGACCTCGGGCTCCCCGGCAAGGACGGCCTTGCCGTCCTGCGCGACATCCGCCGTGCCGGCCAGCATCTTCCGGTGCTGATCCTGACGGCGCGCGATGACGTCAGCGACAAGGTGGCAGGGCTCGAGGGAGGCGCCGACGACTACGTCACCAAGCCCTTCCGTTTCGAGGAGTTGCTGGCCCGGGTGCGAGTGCGGCTGCGCGGCGAGCCAGCGGCCGAGCCCACGGTGCTTCGCCAGGGCGACGTGGTCCTCGACCTGCGCACTCGCCGGGCGAGCTGCGCCGGGCGCATCGTCGAGCTGACCGCCAAGGAGTTCGGGGTGCTCGAGACGCTAATGCGCCATCCCGGTCAGGTCGTCAGCCGGGAACAGCTGCTCTCGCACGTGTGGGGCTACGACCACGACCCGGGCTCCAACGTGGTCGACGTCTACGTCGGTTACCTGCGCAAGAAGCTGGGCGCCGACACGATCCAGACCGTGCGAGGCATGGGCTACAGCTTGCAGCGCTGAGCGCGCGTGGAGCGCGGCGCCGCGTGGTCGCTGTGCAGAGGCGGGCTGCTTCTCGTTGGTGTTCGAGTTGATCCCGGCGGGGGCAACCGAGCCGGCGCGGCGGATCGAGATCCCGGTTTCGTGAAGCGCTACGCCGCGGTGAGCAGGAGCTGGTGGGATGCGGGCGTTCGCGGACGACCCGCGTTCCCACCTCTGGCTGGGAGCACACGGAATCCGTCGAGACGAGATCGAGGGCTTCCGGGCGGACCCGGGCTGCTGGGGAGAGCACGGAAAGTGTTAGGCAGCGCTCGCCGCGGGACGGGCTTGGGACCCCCCGCCTGCGCGTGCGGGCACGAGCGGAGGCTGCGCGGTGCCCTCGACCGCGGCCTCCACCACGGCGGCGAACCGATATCCCACCCCGAAATGGGTGTGGATGTAGCGCCAGCCCGGGCTGCGACGTTCGAGCTTCTGGCGCAGCTTGCGCACGAACACATCCACCGAGCGGTCGCCGTGGCCATCGCGTACCCCCACACCCGCTGGTAGATCTGCTCGCGCTCCAGCACCCGGCCCTCGGCCCGCGCCAAGAGGTCGAGCAGCTCGAACTCGCGCCGGGTCAGCTCGAGCGACGCGCCGGTCACGAACGCCTGGAACTGGTCATGGCGGATCTCCACCTCGCCCGCGACGAGCGGCGGGTCGCTCTGCGGGGCGGCGGAGCGTCGGCGACCCCGGCTGACGGCCTGGACGCGGGCGATCAGCTCCTCGGGATGGCACGGCTTGGACAGCCAGTCGTCAGCGCCCAATCCCAACCCCCGGACGCGCTGGGCGACCGTCGAGGAACCGGAGCCCGGGCTCACTTGGTTGCCGGTGGTCGCCCCGGCGCGGTTGTCGCCCGTCCCGGCTCGGCTGCGGAGCCGGGGGCGGCTCCGCGAGCGTCGCTGCGCAGCAGTCCCTCGAGCGCGAGCGCGTAGATCTCCGCCACCACGGCGAGTGCCGCCCGCGTGACCAGGAGTGCCGGCACTCCCCAGGCGCTCCAGATCAGCCCCGCGACGATGGGGCCGGCGAGCTCGCCGGCGTCCTCGCCCTGACGCAGGACTCCCATCGTCCGTGCGCGCCGGCGCCGGTCGAAGCTGGAGACGTGCGCCATGAGCGCTCCCCAGGCCGGCCGGAACGCGGCCTTGCCGAGGTCGTCGAGCAGCCGGCCGGTCGCCACGCCGACGAAGGTTGGGAAGGCCAGGTAGAGCAGCGACGACACGCCGTTGGCGAGGCTGCGGATCGAGAGCACGAGTCGCCGGCTGACGTTGTCCGACAGCCAGCCGAACAGCGGCCCGGAGAGGGCGGCGGCGACGGAGATCAGGTAGATGGTGCCGACCTGCCCGGGGCTTAGGCCGGCGTACTCGGTGGCCAGCAGGGGGAACAGGTTGCCGAGCATCATCGCCGTGCCGCTGACCAGGAATCCGAGGCCCATGAACGGCAGCTTCGGCGGCTGCGTGGCGCCGGCCCGTTCCTCCGCAGGGCGCGCAACTAGCGCGGCCTTCGCCAACCCCTCTCCGCGGTCAGGCTCGCGCACGTGCCGAGCGACCACATACAGCGGCAGCATCGAGAGCACGAAGGCGACGACGAACACGGTGGCGAAGCTCGACGCGGTGAGCGCCAGCAAGAGGCCGGCTGCCGCCTTACCGATCCCGCCCGCAGCGCTCTTCGCGGTTTGGTACCAGGCGAAGGCGGACGCCACCGCTCGTCTGCCGCCGTGCTCGGCGATCAGGGCGTCGACCGCGGGGTCGCGCAATGCGATCGACGTACCGTGCACCGAGCGTACGGCGAACAGCTGCCATGGCACGGCCGCAACCGCCAGGAGAAGCGAGGTGAGGCTGCGCAGCGCGATCGCCGCGGACAGGCTGCGCTTCAGCCCGAAGCGGTCCGCGGCGGCCCCCGTGGCGGGTTTGAGCAGCGTGGCGACGATCAGGTTGAACGAGGTCAGCAGGCCGATCTCGGCCACGCTCAGCCCGAGCTGATAGGCGTACAGCGGCAGCGCGAAGCCGATCAGGCCGAAGCTCAAACGGGACAGGAAGCCCTCGGCGATGATCGCCATGAGCGAGGGATCCACCCGTCGTAGCCGGGCGCGCATCGGAGGCGCTCAATGCGCGGCTGCAGTGAGCGCGGGCAGCCACAGGTCGTGCTGGCCGCGCCCGAAGCCGTGGATGTAGTCGGCAACGAGCGCCGCCGCGTGCGGCACGCCGCGGTAGCCGGGGAAGTAGTTGAGGTCGATGACCACCGGGCCGTCGGGTCCCTCGACGAGATCGAGCCCGTAGAGCCCGAGCCCGAACGCTGCCCCGCATCGCAATGCGATCTCGCGCACCCCGTCGTCCACAGGGCAGGGACGCCCGGGACGGCTGAAGCTGGCAGAGTCGAACGGCTTGCGAACCGCGAAGACCTCCTCCCCGACGACGTACACCTTCAGGTCCTCGCCGCTGCCCGCGACGTGCTCCTGGAAGATGGTCGGGCCTCCGTCAACGCATCGATCGGGCAGCCCGGCGCCGCTGGGCACGAACGAGACCCCTGCCCCGTGCAGTCCGCGGGACGGCTTGGCGACCAGGGGCGTCGTCCCGAGCACCCTGGCGACCAGCTCATGCTCGCTGCCGGCCCAGGTGCGCGGGATGGGGATATCGGCCTCGCGCAGCCGCCGAACGGCCACGAGCTTGTCTCGCGCGGCGATGCACGACGGATAGGGGTTGAGGATGCGCGCTCCCTGCGCGTGCAGGATCGCGGCGACGCTCAGGGTCAGGTCGGAGTACGACTTGAGCAGGTAGAGGTCGTGCTCGACGGCGAGCTCGTCGGGGCGGATCAGCAGCTCCTCGGGGATCGCCCAGCGCACATCACAGCCGCGCCTACCGAGCCGCCCGAAGACCTCCTTCAGCAGCGGTGTTGGCATCGGGTGCGGCCGCCGCTCCAGCAGGAACAGTGCCTTCACGCGTACGCCTTCGCCCGCTCATCCGGGCGCCATGCCCACAACGGGTGGTCGAGCCTGAGCAGAAGGCAGCCCGCCGACGCCGCGAGCAGCCGGTCCCACATCTCCATGACCGCGCGTCCAAGCCCGTCGGTGGGCTCGAGGCCGCAGACGTCGCGAATCGCGGCCCCGCGTCCCGTGGAGCGGATGTCGCGTTCGAGCTCCGAGGCCGACAGGTCCTGAGGAGCACGGAAGCAGAGTGCGGCGGCCACCGCCAGCTCCAGGTTCACGGGGCGTACGCCTGCCTGGAGGGCGGCCAGTGCGGCGCCCACCAGGCGCTCGTCGGCGGCCAGCTTGCGCCGAGGGTCACGGCCCACCCGCTCGACCGGATCGTCGAGAGCGGGATTGGCGAAGCGGTCGAGGATGTCCTCGAGGTCGCGGCGGTCTCCCGCCACCTCCCGGCCGTAGCGCCTGGCCAAGCCGGCCTGCGCCTCCGCCATGGCGGCCAGCACCGTGGCCCGGATCTCCGGGTCTCGGACGGCGGTGTGGATGTAGTGGTAGCCCTTGACGTGGCCGAGGTAGGCGGCCGTCGCGTGGCCGGCGCTGTACAGATAGAGCTTGCGGCGCATCCAGGCCCCGTAGTCCCCGGTGCAGACCACGCCCTGGATCTCGGGAAGCGGGCGCACCAGCGGGCGGGCGTCCACCACCACCGTCTCGGGGTCGTCTCCGATGAACAGCAGGGGCTCCGACCCGCGGGGGTCCCCCAGCCGGTGGGGCACGGCACGGTGCACCACGGCGCCCGCGAAGCCGTGCCGGGCGGCGACTCGCGGCCCGACGAGCCGCGCCAGGCGCGCGCCGGCGTCGGGCGAGTTCTCGAAGGCGAGCACGTTGAGCGGCTCGCGGCGTAGAGTGAGGCCGCTGGCGATCAGCGGCGCGATGAGCGGGAGGTTGGGAGCGCCGACCGCAGTGACCACCAGCCCGGCGTCCGCCAGCTCGCGTGCGACCTGTGCACGCTCGGTGCAGCAGACGGCGCGCACCGGTCCGACCTCGAGCTCGCGCTCGGCGCGCCCGCGCGCCAGCCGCACGCGGTAGCGCCCCACACGGTTGAGGTGGTCCATCAGCCGCGGGTCCCGGCCCACGAAGACCACGTCATGGCCCGAGGCGCGCAAGAGCTGGCCCGCCACCCCGCATCCGATCCGGCCCGGGCCGATGACGACCGCCTTCACGACTGCCCCACCCGCGTCGACGCCCTGACCGCCGGATTTCCTTCCATCATCCGGTGAGCGGCGGAGTAGATGTAATCGGCCAGGCGCAGAGCGGCGTCCGGTACGCCCTTGAACCCGGGGAAGCTCGAGATGTCAACGACGTATGGGCGACCGTCGCTGAAGATCACGTCGAGCCCGTACAACTCGAGTCCGAACGCCCGCCCGCAGCGCAGCGCGATGTCGCGCAGCTCCGGCATGATCGTGAACGGCTCGCCCAGCTTGTCCTCCAGCGTGCGAACCGGCCACACCCGCTTCACCCCGAAAACCTGACCGCCGATGCAGTAGATCTTGCGATCGCGCCCCTGGGGCTCGTGGTAGCGCTGCGCGAACACCGGCCCGTGGTTAGCCGAGATGTCGTCGAGCTCGTCCGGCTCCCACACCACATGCACCCCCCGCCCCTCCGACCCGCGGTAGGGCTTCACGACGAGCGGCCCGGCGTCGAGCAGTCGCGCCAGCCGGTTGGAGTGGACCGTCACGAAGGTCTCGGGCACGGGGACGCCGGCCCGCTGCAGGATGCGCGTGGCGATGATCTTGTCGCGGCAGCGGGCCGCGATCGGGTACGGGTTGAGGATCGCTGCCCCGACTGCGTCAAGCGCGCCCGCGAGGCTGAGCGCCAGCTCGGCGCCGGACTTCAGGACGTAGAGGTCGTGCTCAACCCGCACGTCGCCGAGCGCGCTCAGCTCCTCCTCGGGATAGATGAGGTCGACGTCGGCCCACTCCTCCAGCAGCGAAACGACCTCCGGCATGACCGGGCTCACCCTGGTGGGCGGATGGCGCATCATCAGCAGGCCGATCCTCACCCTGACGCCCCCAGCTTCCGCTCGACGTAGGCGGCGATCAGCTCGCCCGCGTCGGGCACCGCGGTGTAGTTGGGGAAGTCGTTGACCTCGATCACGACCGCACCGTTCGGGGTCTCGATGCAGTCCGCGCCGAACAGATCCAGCCCGAACAGCTCGCCACAGCGCCGGCCCAGGGCCTGGAGCGCAGGTGTGACGGCAACCGGCTCCGCCGCGTTCGCGACGATGCCGGCAACCAGCGGCGACGGCTTGCGCACCGCCCAGATCTTCGATCCGATCGCGTAGAGCTTGAGGTCGTAGCCATCGCTCGGCACCCGCTGCTGCGCGACGGCGGTGGGCTCGCTCCAGCGCAGCACCGACAGCTCGCGCGCGTCGCTCACCGTCGTGATCCCCCGCCCGTTGTCGCCGTGCACCGGCTTGACCACCAGCGGGTAACAGGCAGTGGGGACGCGGCGGGCTAGGCGCTGGGGCGGCCCGGCGAAAGTCCGCGGCGTCGGGATCCCGGCGACGACCAGGCGCGCGGCCATGGCCGCCTTATTGCGAACCGCCGCGATGGCCGCCCGCCGGTTGAGCGTCGGCATTCCCCGCGCCTCCAAGGACTCGAGCACGTCGAGCAGCTCGGGGCTGCGCCCCCGGGCCACCACCGCATCGATCCCCTCCGCCCACGAGGCCTCGCGGTCCGCCCGCAGAACGTGCACGTCCAGCAACGTGACCGCGTGTCCCCTCGCCGCCAGCCCCAGGCACGCGCCAGCCGGCTGCACGTGTCCGAGATAGCGCCCCTCCGCGAGGACCACCACCTCCAGCCGACGCCTGCTTCGATCGTGCATCCTGTCGCCTCCGGACCCGCCCGGGACAGCGGGCGGAATGTGAAGAAACCGTGATCGAGAGGGTCGCCAGACCGAGTGAAGCGCCCATTAGAAGCCAATGAGAGGTTCCTCATCTGAAACCAAGGTACGAGCTGGCTCGCTCAAGCCGACGGCTCCCTGAGGATGCGTGCGAGTGCACGGGCGCTCGCAGTAAGCGTGCGCCTCATGGCCCGCACCATCACCGAGCCCGTGACCTCGCCCACCCGCGGCGGCGCTCGTTGCGCACGTCGCCGACGGTCACCGCCCGTCGCCGAAGCCAGGCGACCCGGGGCTGATCGGGCCGGCGCTTGCCCATCAGCGGCGCAGGCGCAGGCCCGTCCGTCCCGGGCGGCTCGCGCCGGCAAGCGCCTCAAGCGCGCCGGTCTGCTGTCCCTGATGAGCGTGACCACGGTCAACGTGTGGACCGGAAGCCCCCTGATGGCGCTGTGGGTGGGCTCGCGCGTGCAGACCCTCGGCGCCTCCACGATGGCGGCGTTCGCCACCGTGGCCGTGGTAATGGCCGTCATCTCGCTCACGCTGGTACAGGTCCTCAGCCACCTCGGCGCGGCCTACGACCGGCTGGTGGAACGCAGGCCGCAGGTGCGCCGCCCACGCCGTGGCTGCGCTCGATGCGCGGCGAGCGTCCCCATGAGCAGGGCGCCGAGTACCGCCTGTCCGCGCTCGAGGTGATCCTCGTGGTCTCGGTGGTGGCCGCTGTGGTGGCGTTCGAGATCTGGTTCTTCTTCTACTCCGGCTCGCCCATCGACGCGCGCTCCGGCCGCGGGCGCGGCTGGTGAGCGCCTGCTGTCGCCGGGCGCCGTGAGGGGTGGTGGTGATGCCGCGAGAGAACGCCGACGTGCTGTCCGAGGCCCTGGAAGCCCTCAATCGCCGGGACATCGAGCGCAAACGGCCTACTCCCGCAGCTCCACGGCTTCGAGGGCCTCCTCGCGAGTCGGAAACCACACCACTCGGGCGATCTTGCCATCGCGGATCGCAAACGCCGCTGCCATCCGCTGCTCCACGTCGATCCCGCTCGTGCGGCCCTGGCCTCGTGTTGTCACCACGGCGATGACGGTCTGGCCGCCGTCGATCAGTTCCTCGCACTCATCACCGACGTTGCAAAACGCTTCCTGCCGCTCACGGAGGAAGTCCCTGAGCCCAGCATGTCCGCGCAGGAGGCTATGAAAAACGCACGGCGTGCGCGCCAGTTGTGCGCCAGTCGCCCACCGACCCAGGCGGATTCCAGCGGACTCGGCGGGATTGGCGGCTAGCGTGCTCCCCTGGACCTGACCGGAACTTGGCTCTGGAGCGAAGATTGCGGGCGCCGGGCGCGCTCGGTTCGAATCCCCGTAGCGGTATCACGAAAGCCCTGCAAATCGCGAGCCTTTCTGCTGTCTGGGGGCGCTGGCTGACGGCGTGGCTGAGAGTCCGCTGCCAGGGCCGTGGTCTCGTCCGAGCAGCCGCTCATACTGCACGTTTGGGGCGCGGGTCGAGCCCGAGCTCGCCGCTGCGTTCGCGCTGCTCGCCGCCGACCAGGATCGCTCAGTCTCGGCGCTGCTGCGCGGCGCAATGCGCTCCGCGCTGCTGCAACACGCCGCCAAAAATGACGACGGCCACCCGGGGAAAGGTGGCCGATCGTCCCGACCCGGCTGTGTCGGAGCCGGTTCATGCAAACTAGCGGCCAGGGCCGACCGACCCCCGGATACCGGCTTCACCGCTGGTTCGCGGAGAGCACTTCGCCAGGGTGTGCCGGACCGCGCTGAGGCGGGAGCGCGGCGAGAGCAGCGCTCGGGACGATGAGTTCTGGGCGAGCCTCCCCGCGAACCTGCGAGGCGACCAGGCGGGGCTCGCGCGGTCCGCGCGGAGGCCGCTGGTGGCTGATACCGCTACGGGGATTCGAAAGGGCGGGCTCAGCCTAGGTCTTGAGCGCGCTCGGGCCGCTCCCCGTTCGCGGCAGGGCTAATCGGTGCCGTGTGTCGAGAAGGTGTCTCCGGCGCTGATGCCCGGGCTCTTGTCCCCGGTGCTTCTCCCCTGGCCAGCGGCGTTGCTCGGCCCCTCTGAGCCCGGCGCCCCGTCAAGGCCATCGTTTGGGTGCGGGTCGATCGCGCTGCCCTTGTAGGTGAAGAAGCCGTAGACGACTGCGAAAAACATCACGACGGCGAAAGCGACGATAATGAAGCTTCCGGCAGTGACGGCGAGGATGGTGAACGCTGCGGTCATGCTGACCCCCCTTTGACGGCGTTTGCGTCAGCGCCAGATGCAACGCCGACCTACCATCTAAACGTTCGCGAGGAAGGCCCGGATCAACGTCCCGGGCTGAGAGTTGACTGAGAGTGAGCACCGGAGCCGAGCGGTAACGGAGCGGAGCCGAGCGGTAACGATTGTGGCGGGTTGCAGGGAATCCCTGCAAATGGGCACCTTCCGCCGCGCTTCGAATCCCCGTAGCGGTACTAAGAGAACCCCTGCTAGTGCAGGGATTTCGCCGTTTCTACGGGGGGCGAGGGGCAGTCTGAGGGGCAGTCCGGCGGCCATCCGTTCGTATGGGGGATACTGGGCGGGCGATGTCGCGGGAGAACGTGGAGGTCGTGCGGGCGATGTGGGCGGCTTACGCGCACGGCGAGCCCAGGCCTCGCTCGGGCCGTACGCCGAGGACACTGTCTGGGACGACACCCGCTTCAGGCCGGATGGCGCGGTGCACGTGGGACGGGACGCCCTTGTA
>Ga0208612_1000039_pt1 | contig 97113 bp, 108 predicted proteins | sample AntDryMetagUQ889_FD_188089 | JGI IMG/M metagenome (GOLD analysis project Ga0208612, IMG submission 188089) | Polar desert microbial communities from Antarctic Dry Valleys - UQ889 (SPAdes) | ecosystem: Environmental > Terrestrial > Soil > Desert | place: Antarctic Dry Valleys | collected 2008-12-31 | reverse complement strand
GCGTCGAGACGGCGGAGCTGCTCCACGCGGCCACCATCGCGGTGGTCGGGGAAGTGCCGCTCGACACGCTCTGGCACGCCGTGCCCTCGTTCCCTACCCGCAACGAGATCTGGTTGCGGTTGCTGGAGAGCTACGGCCTCTAGGGACGGGCCGAGGGACAGTCCCTAGGACACGTCCCTCGCGGTCGTCGCGGTCAGCTGGGCGGCGCTGCTCCACCCATCGGCTCCGCTGCGGTAAGGCTCATGATGTAAGGCATGCCAGGAATCGCTGAGCTCCTCGCGCGCCTCTTCGCCGACGACGCCCTGACCCGCGCTGTTCTGTCGAGGCCTGCGCGCAGTGACCTCCCGAGGAAGGTGACGGTCGAGCCAGTTGCGCTGCGCGACGGGCTCGCATACCGCTTCACGACGCAGCTTCCCGACCGTGCGAGCCACGAGAACCTCTCTGCACCGGCCGCGCGTGAACGCCTGGCCACGCTGCTCACCGGCTATCGGCAGGGCTTGCTGCAGAGCGCAGAGGCGGACTGGCAGGTGTTCGGCGAAAAGGTGCTGCGCCGGGCCCCGTCGCGGCGGGTCTCGTCGCGGACACACGACCGGCGCAAGCGGTACCTCCTCGAGGAAGGCACGCCCGTCCCGTACCTCGTCGAGCTCGGCGTGATGACCCCGGAAGGCATGGTGCGCAAGAGCCGCTACGACAAGTTTCGCCAGGTCAACCGGTTCTTGGAACTCGTCGACGATGTCGTGCCGGCGTTGCCCCCGGACGGGCCGTTGCGCGTCGTCGACTTCGGCTGCGGCAAGTCGTATCTCACGTTCGCCCTCCATCACCTGTTGACGGAAGTGCACGGACGCGACATCGAGCTCGTAGGATTGGATCTGAAGGAGGACGTGATCGAGACCTGCAGCGCATTGGCCATCCGGTCAGGCGCGCGCGGGCTTCGCTTCGAGCGCGGCGAGATCGAAGGCTTCAAGCCCGTCGAGAACATCCATCTGGTCGTCAGCCTGCACGCCTGCGACACGGCGACCGACCAGGCGCTTGCGCAGGCCGTGCGGTGGCAGGCCGATGCCATTCTGGCCGTACCCTGCTGCCAGAAGGAGGCCTACCGGCAGATCTCCTCCGATGTGCTGGACCCGCTCCTGCGCCACGGGCTCATGAAGGAACGGCTCGCCGCACTCCTCACCGACACGCTGCGCGCGCAGCTACTCGAGCTCGTTGGTTACAGAACACAGCTCGTCGAGTTCGTGGAGCTCGAGCACACCTCGAAGAACGTCCTCATCCGGGCGGTCAAGGGTCGGGAAGCAGGGGCGGATGTGCGGGTGGCGTACGAGAAGCTGCGGGATGCGTTGGGGTTGCAACCCACGCTCGAGCGTTTGCTACGCCAGCCACAGGACGCCGCAGCGGCGCTCGCGTAGCGTGCGGGTCTCGATCTCCGGTGGGGCGGGTTTTCTCGGCCTCCATCTCGCTCGTCGTCTCGTCCAAGAGGGCACGCGGGTGCGAACGCTCGACCTCGCCTCACTCGAGGACGCCGACCTCGACGGCTCGGTGGAGGAGATTCGAGGGGACGTCCGTGACCAGGCTGCGTGTCGACGACTGGTCGCCGGCGCGGACGTGCTCGTGCACGCGGCGGCGGCGCTGCCGATCCAAGCCTCGCGGGAGACGATCTTCTCTGTCAACGTCGACGGCACGGCGACTGCCCTTGCCGCCGCGTCCGAGGCGGGCGTACGGCGGGTCATCCTCATCTCCTCGACCGCGGTGTACGGGGTGCCGGAGCGGCATCCGATTCGAGAGGACGATCCGCTCGTAGGGGTTGGCTGGTACGGCGAGTCGAAGATCGCAGCGGAGGGGGTGTGCCGGGCCTTTGCGGCCCGTGGGCTCGAGTCTGTGATCATCCGACCGAAGACGTTCGTCGGGCCGGAACGACTCGGCGTCTTTGAGATCCTGTTCGACTGGGTGCGGGAGGGGAGACGGATCTACACGCTCGGCACCGGGGGGAATCGGTACCAGCTCCTCGCGGTGGAAGATCTCGTCGATGCTGTCGTGCGCTCCTTCTCCGCCGCTAGGGCTTCCGGCGAGGCACTGAACGTGGGTGCTGCCGAATTCGGCACCGTGCGGGAGGATCTCGGAGCACTGATCGAGCACGCACAGTCCTCTTCCCGCCTCACCCCGGTGCCGGTGCGACCTGCTGAGCTCGTCCTGCGCGTGCTCGAGCTGCTGCGGCTCTCGCCGCTCGCGGAATGGCACTACAAGACCGCCCACAGGGATTCGTTCGTCTCGACCGAGAAGGCGCAGCGGCTGCTCGACTGGCGGCCGCGGCTCTCGAACACGCGGACGCTGATCGAAACCTACGACTGGTATCTGGCAAACCGCGATCGGCTTGGTGCCGCCGGCGCGACGCACCGGGTACCCTGGAACCAGCAGGCCCTCGGTGTCCTGAAACGGTTCAGCTGAAAGTGTGGCGAGCCCTCGCCAGGGCCAGTCGTGGAGGCCGACGCGGGTCGCGTTCTCGTACACGTAGTGGCACGCGGCGACGAGGTATTCGTCGGTGTCGATCACCCGGGAGTCGAAACGGCCCTGGAAGAGATGGCCGACTCGGTCGTACCGCCGGTTGAAGCGTTGAGCGTAGAGTCCGTTCAGCCGCTGCATCCCGGCAGAGAGATCGGGCTGCGTCGTCTCGAGCACGAGGTGGAAGTGGTTGTCGAGCAGGATCCACGTGTGCAGGATCCAGCCGAAGCGTCGTCGCGCGTCGGTGAGCGTTCGCTTCCACCAGCCGCGGTCAATATCGTCGAGCACGATCCTCCGCCGTTCGACACCTCGTGAAGTGACGAGGTAGTAGGCGGGCGTCGGGAGGAGCCGGCGTGGCAGGCGGGGCATCGCCTTCGACGGTACGGCGGCCGCAGAGAAGTCGAAAGGGCGTCCGGCGAACTGGCACACAATCGTTGCAAATGGACATCACCCGGGGACAGTCCCTCGGACACGGCCCGCGCGGCGGCCCGCGTGAGCTGAACGGTTGCTTCCGTCAGACTGCACCCGTGCGTCAATTGCTCGAGTACCGCTCCCAGTTCCCGATCCTGGCGCACACGACGTACCTGATCAACCACTCGCTCGGCGCCATGCCCGCGAAGGCGGAGGAACGCGTCGCGGAGTACGCTCGCACGTGGCGGGAGCGCGGTATCCGCGCCTGGGCCGAGGGGTGGTGGAACCTGCCACTGACGGTAGGCGACCAGATCGGCCGGATCATCGGCGCCCCGGCCGGCTCGACGGTGATGCACCAGAACGTTGCGATCGCTGAGGCGATCGTTCTCTCCTGCTTCCGCCCCTCACCGGAGCGCAATCGCATCGTCTACGAGCGGGGCAACTTCCCGTCCGTTCGCTACCTGTACCAGGCCCAGCCCGAGCTCGAAGTCGTTGTCTGTGAAGACGACGCGGGAATCGTGGACACCATCGACGAGCGCACGTTGCTCGTCCCGATCAGTCACGTCCTCTTCAAGTCCGGCGAGATCCAGGACGTCAGGAGGATCGTTCGTCGCGCGCACGAGATGGGGGCGCACGTGATCCTCGACGCCTACCAGTCAGCGGGGATCGTCCCGCTCGATGTGGCGGCGCTCGGCGTGGACTTCGCCGTTGGAGGCTCCGTCAAGTGGCTCTGCGGCGGCCCGGGAAACGGCTGGCTCTACGTTCGCCCCGACCTCGCCGAAGTGCTCTGCCCTGCCTACACCGGCTGGCAGGCCCACGAGGCACCCTTCGCATTTGAGGAAGAGATGCGGTACGCCCAGGGCGCCGCGCGCTTCCTCACCGGCACGCCGAATGTGCCGGCGCTCTACGCAACGACCGCCGGTTATGACCTCATCGAGGAGATCGGAGTCGAGCGAATCCGCGAGAACTCGCTTCGCCAAACAGGCCTCCTCACTCAGCTCGCCGAGGCGGCGGGCTTCGACATCCGCAGCCCGCGCGATCCTGTCCGCCGCGGCGGCACCGTCACCGTCCACGTGCCGGACTTCCCGGCCGTCCAGAGGGAGCTGACGGAGCGGGAGATCCTGTGCGACATCAGGCCCGACGCGGGGATTCGGATCGGGCCGCACTACTTCACCTCGGACGAGGAGCTGCGACACGTGATCGACCAGATCCGTGAGATCCTCGAGACCGGCGCCTTTGAGCGCCATCTCGGCGCTCTCGTGACGCATTAGGGGGACGCCCCCGTCGTGGCGGACGTAGAGTTGCGCGCATGAAGCAGTCGATGCCGTCGAGCCTCGAGATCGCCCAGGGTGCGACCCTGCGGCCGATCGACGAGATCGGCCTCGCCGCAGGGCTCGAGGTCGAGGAGATCGAGCTCTACGGCCGCACCAAGGCGAAGATCGATCTCGGCGTGCTCGACCGGCTCGCCGCCAGGCCCGATGGGAAGCTCGTCTGCGTCACCGCGATCACCCCGACGAAGGCCGGGGAAGGGAAGACGACAACGTCCGTCGCGCTGACCCAGGGACTCGGTCAGATCGGACGCCGGCCCGTGTTGTGCCTGCGCGAGCCGTCCGTTGGACCGGTGTTCGGAATCAAGGGCGGTGCAGCCGGCGGGGGGTACGCGCAGGTCGTGCCGATGGAGGAGCTGAACCTCCACTTCACCGGCGACATCCACGCGATCGGCGCGGCGAACAACCTGCTGGCTGCCATGTTGGAGGCGCACATCTTGCACGGCAACGAGCTCGGCATCGACCCGCTCTCGATCGGCTGGCGGCGCTGCGTGGACATCAACGACCGCGCGTTGCGGAACGTGGCAGTCGGCCTCGGCGGCCGTGCGAACGGCTACGTGCGCGAGAGCGGCTTCGACATCACGGCGGCCTCGGAAGTGATGGCGATTGTGGCTGTTGCGCGCGATCTCCACGATCTGCGGGCGCGCCTCGGCTCGATCACCGTCGCGTACACCTACGAGGGCGAGCCGGTACTCGCGGAACAACTCCGCGCGGCCGGTGCCATGACCGTGATCCTCAAGGATGCGCTGAAGCCGAACCTGGTCCAGACGCTCGAGGGGCAGCCTGCGCTGGTGCACTGCGGCCCCTTTGCCAACATCGCCCACGGAAACAACTCACTCGTCGCCGACCTCGTCGCGTTGAAGCTCGGAGAGTACGTCGTCACCGAATCGGGCTTCGGCTCCGACATGGGAATGGAGAAGTTCCTCAACATCGTCTGCCGCGCGGGTGGGCTCTCACCGAGCGCGATCGTCCTCGTGGCGACGGCGAGGGCCTTGAAGCACCACGGTGGGGACCCGGAGGGAGGGCTTGACGCGATCGAGCGTGGCTCGGCGAACCTGGAGCGCCATCTTGGGATCGTGCGCCGCTTCGGACTGAAGGCCGTCGTCGCAGTCAACCGCTTCCCCGCCGACACGGACGAGGAGGTGGAGCTCGTGCGCCGCCTCGCGCTCGAATACGGTGCGCACGCGGCCGAGCTCAACGAGGGCTTCGAGCGCGGCGGGCCTGGCGCGACCGGCCTCGCGGAGGCTGTGGCGGACGCGGCCGATCACCCCAACGACTTCTCGTTCACGTACCCGCTCGACGCTCCGATCGAGGAGAAGATCGAAGCGATCGCACGCGGTGTGTACGGCGCGCACGGCGTGGTCTTCCTGCAGACCGCGCGGGACAAGATCAAGCTTTACACCGAGGGCGGACTGGATCGCCTGCCGATCTGCATGGCGAAGACGCATCTGTCGCTCTCGCACGACCCGGAACTGGCGAATGCGCCGACGGACTTCGAGGTGACCGTACGCGACGTGCGCGCCTATACGGGTGCCGGCTGGCTCGTCGCGCTCTGCGGGACGATGCAGACCATGCCGGGTCTCGGCGTCCGACCCGCGGCGTTCGACGTCGACATCGACGAGGACGGTCGCACGGTTGGTCTCTTCTGAGCGTCCGTCTTTTCTCGATCTCTCGCTGAAGGAGCTCCTCGATGCGGTGCCGGCGCGGACGCCGGCCCCGGGCGGCGGTGCAGTGGCGGCGATCGCGGTCTCGCTCGCCGCCGGGCTGGTGGCGATGGCTGCGCGTTTCGCGGCGGACGAATGGGAGCGCCGAGCCGAGGTCGTCGGACGCGCGGAGGAGCTGCGCGCACGCGTGGAGCCGCTCGCCGACGCCGATGCCGAGGCCTACGGCGCCTTCATGGCGGAGCGGTCAGAGGCAACCGTCGAGCGAATCGTCGCGATCCCCTTCGAGATCGCCGAGGTTGCCGCCGAGGTCGCGGAGCTGGCCGCGCTGGTTGCCGCCGAAGGGAACCCGAGTGTCAGCGGCGATGCCGCCGCCGGCGGGGATCTCGCAGCTGCGTCGGCGTCGATCGGAGCGCGCCTCGTCGCCCTCAACGCAGCCGGTGACGCACGCGTCGCCGAGGCAAACGGGTACGCCGACCGAGCCGCAGCGTCCGCCCGCCGGGCGGAAAAGCTCGACGACTAGCCGGACGTGGCGGTCTCCTCGTGCGGAGCGCCGACGGGCTTCGACTCGGGCGAGCCGCGCTGGCGCAGATAGATCGTGAAGACCACCATCGTCCCGACGGCGAGGAACTCGGACTGCCAGTTCTGCAGCGTCCGCTCCCAGAAGTCCGCGTTTCCGAGGTAGCTCGACCAGTCGACGGGTTGGTCGCCGTGCTGCAGCGCGTCGTCGTTGAACTCGCGCCAGTTGTTCAGGGATTGCGCGAGCCACGTTGCGAAGAAGATCGCGGTCATGGCGAGCAGGAGCGAGTTCTCGTAGATCCGGGTCCGCCAGTCGTCGCGTTCGAGCCCTTCTGGACGAGCCAGATCGTCGCCAGGATGAAGAGCGAGAACTGGCGGAACTCGGACTGCCAGTTCTCCATCACCGAGCCGCCAAAGTCGGTGGAGGTGACGTACGACCACCAGGAGACCGTGGAGCGGCCATGCTCGGCCAAGGCGTTGTAGTTGCTCCGCCCGGCGAACGACTGGCCGACGAGGGTCATCGCAAAGATCGCGAAGAAGAAGAGGGAGAGGCCATTCTCGCGGACGAACCGTCTCATCCGAGCAGGCCGGTCAACGTGTACGCCACGACCCCGCCGGCGATGACGATCCAGAACAGCGTGTACACCGTTCTCACGAGCCGGAACTCCCCGCGCAGGCGGGCTGCAAACGACCGCCGCGAGGCGGATCGCCTACCGGTGTCGGTAGACGATCCGCCCGCGCGTGAGGTCGTACGGTGAGAGCTCGACCTTGATGCGGTCGCCCGGGAAGACCTTGATCCGGTAGCGGCGCATCTTGCCGGCCGTGTAACCGAGCGTCTCGTGGCCGTTGTCGAGGGCGATCCGGAACATGCCGCTCCGGAACGCCTCGATCACCTCGCCCTCGAGCTCGATCTTCTCTTCCTTCTCGGCGATGACTGCCCTCCTACGCGGTCGAGACGACGTTGAACGCCTCGGGACCTTTTGCGCCTTCGCGCGCCTCGTACTCCACCTTCGCACCCTCGGAGAGCGACTTGAAGCCGTCTCCGCCGATGCCGGAGTGATGCACGAACAGATCCTTGCCGCCGTCCTCCGGTGCGATGAAGCCGTAGCCCTTCGCATCGTCGAACCACTTCACGGTTCCTGTAGCCATAGAAAAAACACCTCCTTACCACTGATCACGAACGGTAAGAGAGGTGTTGACCACCGCAGGTACGCGCTCTAGATAACGCTCACAGTGTAGCCGGAATCGCGCGTAGAGGACGCCAGCGCGCCAGCGGACTCCGTTTCGTCCATCCGCACGCCGCGCTACCCTCGCTCCGTGGCCGTGACGACCGACGTGATTCCCGACCATTCGATCCCCGTTCTCGACCACGGCTTCGTTCGCCTGGACGCGGCGATGGCCGACGATCTGTCCGTGGTCAACGGCGCCCGCGTCAGCTTTGCCCGTCGACGGGAGGAGTTGGACGAGGCGGACGAGGGCCTGATTCGCTTCCTCATGCGCGATCGGCACGGCACGCCCTTCGAGCACAACGCCTTCCGCTTCCACATCCGCTGCCCGATATTCGTCGCGCGCGAGTGGTTCCGGCACCGGATCGGCTCCTTCAACGAGTTCTCGATGCGGTACGCGAAGGCGACTGACGACTTCTACGTCCCCGAGCCGGAGGACGTGCGCTCCCAGATCGGCAAGCCGGGCGCGTACTCGTTCGAGCCGGTCGATCCGGAGCTTGCCGAGCACACGCGCCAGGAGCTGCAGGCACTGTACGACGCCGCCTATACGACCTACACGCGACTCGTGGAGCAGGGCGTCGCTCGGGAGCTCGCCCGCGCGGTTCTCCCCGTCGGCGCCTACACCGAGTTCTACTGGACGGTCAACGCGCGGGCGCTGATGAACTTCGTCTCGCTGCGTGTAGCCGAGAGCGCGCAGCGCGAGATCCGGCGCTACGCGGAGGCCTGCGAGCGCTTCCTGGCCGAGCACATGCCCATCACGTACGAGGCTTTCCTCGCGAACGACCGGACGGCTCCCTAGGTCGACAGCAGCGCCTCGTCGGACCCGCGCCGCGTGACGATCCAGCCGTCGTAGCTGCGCAACCGGTACGGGACACTCAGTCGCACCGTCGTCTCCGTCCGGTCGACGGTGAAGCGCCCGCACGAGGCGATCGGCTTCCCGTCCTTCGTCAGCCACAGCTCGTACCAGTCGCCCCCGCGCGCGTTCGGCTCGAGCCCGCTCACATGCACATCCATCGGCCAGTTCCCCGCCTCGTCCTCTGGCAGCAGCTCGATCGACGCGGAGGCCCTGCGCGCCTCGCCAACGCCTGTCATCGGGATCGTCCGGACCACCTCTGCCCCACCGTCGCGGCCTCCCGCGAGGTACCCGGCGCCAAAGGCGGCTGCCGCGAGCGTTGCTGCGAGCAGCGCGGGGAGCGAGCGACGGCGGCTCGGCAGCCGGCGGACGGTCGGCGCCTGCAGCCGGCGGACGGTCGGCGCCTGCAGCCGCGGTGGCACCTCCGGGGGTGGGCCGACCTCCAGCAGCAGATCGTGCACGCGGCGCAGGCGTGCTCTCTCCGCCGCCGAGAGATCGTCCGGAGCGCCGATCAGCTCCTCGAACCGCTTGCTCATCGGAGGTCCTCCTCCAGCAGGCCGGCGAGGCGCGCGAGTCCGGCGCGCGTGCGCGTCTTCACCGTGCCGAGGGGGATGTGCAGGCGCTCGGCGATTTCACTCTGCGAAAGCTCGCTCCAGTAGGCGAGCTCGATCACGTGCCGCTCGCTCTCCGGAAGCTCCTCGATCGCCCGGTGGACGCGCCAGGCGAGCCATGACGCCTCCGCACGCTCGTTCGGGCCGGCTCCGGCCGCCGGCTCCTCGGGCATCTCGGCGGGCGGCTCCGGTCGGCGGCGCGCGCCGTCGACGATGGCGTTGCGGGCAACGGTGTAGAGCCAGGCGGCGCCCGCACCCCGTTTCCGGTCGTAGCTGCGCGCCGAACGCCAGACCGCTGCAAATGCGTCCTGCACGGCGTCCTCCGCCCGGCCGCGGTCGCCCAGACGCCGCAGCGCGAGCCCGAGCACGGGCCTCGTATACCGTCTGTAGATCTCCTCGAACGCGCCGCGGTCTCCCGAGCCGACGCGCTCGAGCAACTCCCCGTCCGTGAGCTCTCGGTTGGTCACACCGTTGATGCTGGCGGCTCGGCCTGCCGCACGCAAGACGGGGCGGCCGGTGGTCAACACCGCCTCCATGACTCGTTTCTACGCACGTGCGCCACCCCCGGTTTGCAGCAGCCGGCCGCCGTCGACGACCAGCGACGTTCCTGTCACGAAGTCTGCGCCGGAGAGGTAGAGGATCGCCTCCGCCACGTCGTCTGCCGAGCCGACGCGGCCGAGGAGCGTCTCGGCTGCACGTCGTCCCTCCTGCTCTTGCTCGATCGCGACCGGTCCGGGTGCGACCCCACAGACCCGTACGTCGGGGGCGAGCGCCCGTGCGAGCGCGCGCGTCAGCATCGCCTGAGCAGCCTTGGCGGCGCAGTGGACGGCGAAGGAAGGCCACGGCTGATAGGCGGCCACGTCCTCGAGCATCACGACGAGCCCACGGGAGCTGCGGAGGCGTGGCGCGGCCGCCTGGGTGACGAAGAAGCTCCCCTTCACCGTCGCTCCCAAGGCTGCGTTCACGTCGGCCTCCGTCACCTCTTCGAACGGCTTCGGGACGAAGCCTGCGGACGCTCCGTTGACCAGCACGTCGAGGCCGCCGAGCTCGACCTCCGCACGCTCGACGAGCTGCTTTGCCGCTTCGGCGTCCGCGAGATCTCCGTCGCGGGTGCCGGCAGCGAGCACCTGCCAGCCCTCGGCCTCGAGGCGACGAACGATCCCCGCGCCGAGCTTCCCCGTGCCACCGGTGACGAGGGCGCGCGTCAGCGTGCCTGCTCGAACCGGCGCGACACCGCCTCCCAGTTCACCACGTCCCACCAGGCGGCGAGGTAGTCCGGGCGTCTGTTCTGGTAGGTGAGGTAGTAGGCGTGCTCCCACACGTCGATGCCGAGAACCGGCGTCTTGCCCTCCATCAGGGGGGAGTCCTGATTCGGCGTCGACAGCACGGACAACGAGCCGCCGTCGGCAACGATCCAGGTCCAGCCGCTGCCGAACCGCTTCACTCCGGCGTCGTTGACCTGGTCCTTGACTGCGTCGAGGCCGCCGAAGGCCGATCCGATCGCCTCCGCGAGGGCTCCGGTCGGCTCGCCACCGCCTCCCGGCCCCATGATCTCCCAGAAGAGCGAGTGGTTGGCATGGCCTCCGACGTTGTTGCGCACCGGCGCGCGTTTCTCCTCCGGGAGCGAGTCGAGGTTCGCGAGGATCTCTTCGACCGGCTTGTCCGCCCAGTCTGTTCCCTCGAGCGCCTTGTTCGCGTTGTCGACGTAGGCCTGATGATGCTTGTCGTGGTGGATCCGCATGGTCTGCTCGTCGATCGTCGGCTCGAGCGCCGCGTAGTCGTAGGGGAGGTCGGGCAGGCTGAGGGCCATCGTGAGCACGCTCCTTGTCCGGGGAAGTCTCTCCTTCCTGGTGGGTGAAGGATATGCTCCGCGCCGTTCCGCCGAGTCGCCGTCGAGTCTGGAGGCATGAATGTCGAGTTACGAGGAGATCCGGCCCCGTGAGCTGAAGCCCGCGCTCTTGGAGCTCGACGGGATCTCGCGGGCGTCAATCGAGGCCCACTACAAGCTCTATCAGGGCTACGTTGGCAAGCGCAATGAGATCTTGGAGAAGCTCTCCTCGGCCGATCCGGCCTCGGCCAACCAGGTCTCGTCGGAGTTTCGGGCGCTCAAGGTCGAGTTGTCCTTCGCCGTGGGCGGGATCAAGAACCACGAGGTCTACTTCGAGCATCTCGGTGGCGACGGCGGTGATCCGCGCGGCGCGGTGGCGGATCTGATCAAGCGCCAGTTCGGCTCTACGGAGGCCTGGCGCACCGACCTGAAGGCGACCGGCATGGCAGGCCGCGGCTGGGCGTGGACGGCCTACGACTGGGACGAGGGCCGCCTCTTCAACTACGTCGGCGATACGCAGAACACGTATCCGATCTGGAACGCGACGCCGCTCGTCGCGCTCGACGTGTACGAGCACGCCTACTTTCTCGACTTCCAGACCGATCGCGGCGCCTACATCGATGCCTTCTTCGCAAACCTCGATTGGAGCGTCGTCAACGATTGGGTCTCGAAGTACGAGATCCCTCTGAAGTAGGGAGGCCCGGTGGCTGAAGCGCTGGTCGTCCTCGGCGCCTACCTGCTGGGCTCGATGCCTTTCGGGTACTGGGTCGTCCGCCTGCTGAAGCACGTGGACATCCGAACGGTCGGCAGCGGCAACATCGGGGCGACGAACGTCTGGCGCACGTTTGGGAAGCGCTATGGGATCCCGATCGTGGTGCTGGACCTGGCCAAGGGCTTCGTGCCGGCCTTCGTCGGCACGCTCGTCGCCAACGAGGTCGTGGGCGCCGTTGCAGGCGGCGCTGCGATGCTGGGGCACTGGCGCCCGCTCTTCCTCCGCTTCCAGAAGGGTGGTAAGACCGTGGCGACGGGCGGTGGCACCTTCCTGGGCCTCGCGCCGCTACTGGGGGTGATCGGGCTTGCGATCTGGATCACGACGTTCGGTGCGACCCGCTACGCCTCTGTCGCCTCGATCGTCTCGGCACTGGCTCTCCCTTTGGTCGGGCTCGCGCTCGACGAGCCGTGGCCGGTGATCGTCTTCGCGTCGGCCGCGGGGGTCGGCGTCCTGGTGCTGCACAAAGGGAACATCGCCCGCCTGCGCGCGGGTACCGAGAGCCGCTTCCGGCTACGCCGCGCCTAGGACCTCAGCCATTCTGCGAGCGACGTGTGGCGCGGGGCGGGCACACCCGATTTGAGCTCCGCCCGCAGCTCCCCGACGGTGCCTTCGCGCTCGGCCAGGACGTCGTGGGTATGGATCGTCTCGAGGTTGACCTGGCGGGCCAGGAGGAAATCGCTGTCTTCTAGCTCGGGCAGGCCGTCCAGAGCGCCCTTCAGCGACAGGCGCACCGAGTCCTCGACGAAACGCGGCTGCAGGTGCGCGTGCTCGACGACGAACAGCTCGTCCGGCCGCTTGAGCAGCTCATAGACGGGGGCGCTCATGGACCCTTCCACGATCGCATGGAGGTCGTTCGCGTCGAGCTGACGGTCGGTGCCGACGAGCAGTGTGCCCCTGCCGCGCTGGTTGTGGGTGGCGAGTGGAACGAGTCCGAGGATTCGGTCGACATCCTCGAAGCCGGCCTCCGCCAGGCGCTCCGCCGCGCGTTCGCGAACGAGCCCCTGCGCGCAGGGACAGGCATTGATTCCGGCCGCCTCGACGCCGACGACTCGGCGCACGCTGCTGGTGGTCGCTGCGGCGATGCCGACGAGCGAGACCATCTCCTGCGTGGGGAGCCCACTCACCGGGGTGGTGCGGCGCACCGGCCACCGCGCAGTGATCCTCGCCTCCGCCCGCAGCGCCCGCTGGCGCGCCACGATGTGCCGGGCGATATGTTCGGCGAGCCCCTCGACGTGCAGCGCCTCGGAGCCGACGACCGAATCGATCGCCTCCTCGAAGAGTTCGGGGAAGCGTGACATGTGGACACCCTTCTGGGAACGGTCGAGGTCGACCGTGCACTCGATCTCCGCCGCCATCACGGTCTCGCGACCCTCGTGCCGGACCCGAATCGCCTTCGCCACGCCCGTGACTCCCGCTCGCGACAACGAGAGCGGCACGCCGGGCGCCGAGGCCTGGAGATCCTGGCCGAGCAGGTTCGTCGAATCGGCCACGCGGTTACGCTAGCAACCGGCTGTGGCCTCGGACTTCCCCCGCCTCGTCTCGCTTGCGTGCCACGACCTCCGCACTCCGCTCGCGATCGTCCAGGGCTTCGCGAAGACGCTCCTCCGCAACGATGAGCTGGACGAGACGGTGACGCGCTGGCTCGGCATGATCGATTCGGCCTCCGAGGAGCTCGTGCAGCAGCTCGATCTGCTCTCGATCGCGGCGAGGATCGAGAACGGTCGCTACGACCCCGTGTTGCGCGAAGTCGACTCGCTCGAGCTCGTTCGCGCCGCCGATCCGGATGCAACCGGAACCGGCGCGCCGGTCCGGGTCGACCGCGAGGCGGTCGACCGCTCGCTGACGTCGCTCGCGCAGGCCGCGAGGCGTCACGGTGACACCGAAGTCGGGGTTCTGGTCAGCGGCGAGCGGATCGCGATCGGGCCTGTCACCCCGTCGGCAGCGCCGATCGTTCTCGGAGACGAGCTGAAGGACCTCGGTGCCGCAGTCGCCGTTCGGGTCGTTCGCGCTCTCGGCGGCTCGGTCGACCTCGAGGGCGAGCGGCTCTGGGTGACCCTGCCTCGCCCGTAGGGACGCGTCCCGGGGACTGTCCCTTCGACAGGGCGCTTTCGTCCCGGTCCTCAGCGGAGCAGGCGCGAGAGCCGCCGGTCCTTCAGCACTCTGCCGCCCGTCTGGCAGGCAGGGCAGTAGAAGACGGTGTGCTCGTCGTAGTCGACCTGGTGGATCGGCCCGCCGCTCGATCCCTCGTGGCCGCGGGGGCACGCCTCGCCGAGCCGGCGGTGGACGAGGTACACGTCCTTGTCTCCCTTGCCCCTCTCGCGCAGCTCGAGCGCCCGCTCGAGATCCTCGTGAATCGCCACCGCCAGCCGCTCGACCTCCTCCTTGCCGAGTTGCGTCGAGAGCGCGAAGGGAGAGAGCTTGGCTCGCCAGAGGATCTCGTTCGCGTGCGCCCGGCCGATTCCGGTGAGCGCGCGCTGGTCGCGCAGGAGCGAGTGCAGCCGCCGGTTGTCACTCACGAGGATCTCGCGTAGCCGCTCAGCGTCCACCTCGAGCGCCTCCGGTCCGAGATGCGCCAGCTCACTCGTGGTTGCCTCGGGCGTCTGCAGCCACACCCCCGCTCGCTTCTTCGAGCCGGCCTCGGTGAGCACGAGCTCGCTCCCGTCTTCGAAGCGGAGCCGGAACGCCGGGGACTTCGGCCCCTTCGCACCCGCCTTCAGGTGACGCAACCGGCCCGCGCTCATGAGGTGGATGCGCAGCACGAGCTCACCGTCATCGGTGGGGAAGAGGAGGTGCTTGCCTCGCCGGCGCGCGCCCTCGAAGCGGCGACCCTCGAGAGCCGCGAGCGGCGGCTCGAACGTCTTCAGCGTCGCGATGTGCGCCGGCCCCGCACGGAGTACAGGCGAGGCCGACACCGGAGCGTCCAGCTCGCGCACCCACGCCTCGATCTCCGGCAGCTCAGGCATCGATCTCGAGACTCACCGCTCGGAGGGCGCAGTCGGCGCCGCGGGCGCGGCGATGAGCCCTCCCGCGGCGTCGGCCTCCGAGGGGAGCACCTCCTCGACGGGGGCGGGCATCTCCCGGAGCTTCGGTACCGGCGAGAGGAGGATCGGCAGAAACGTGAAGAGTGCCCCGATCGCGGCGACCCAGAGCGCCGGCCGCAGCCCGAGCCACGTGCCGAGCACGCCGCCGAGTAGCGCACCGACCGGCATCGTGCCCCAGACGAGAAAGCGGATCACGGCATTCATCCTTCCTTGCATCCGCTCGGGGCAGATCGCCTGCCGGAAGCTGACCTGGGTAATGTTGTAGGCAACCGCCCCGAAACCGCCGAGGACGCCGGAGGCGACGAGGAACGGCACTGCAAGCTCTTTCGAGGCGAGGGGGACGAACAGGAGCGACGCCGAGAAGAGGATCGAGGTCCAGAGGATCGTCGGGCCTACCCCGAGCCGGCTCGAGATCCGGCCCGTCGAAAACGCCGCGAGCAGCGGCCCCGCGTTGCCGAGCGAGAAGGCGAGGCCGAGCAGGGCCGGCGACATCTCGAGCTCGCGCACGGCGTAGACCACGAGGAGCGCGCCGCCCATGCTCCAGAAGAAGTTCGAGGTGCCCGTGCAGATCGAGATCGCCCGTAGATAAGGGTTGCGGAGCACGAAGCGGAGCCCCTCGCGCGCGTCCGCGAGCATGCTCGGCCGCTCGGCGTCCGGGGCTCGCTCGGGCAGCGCCTCCCGCTTGCGGATCGCGAAGAGGAAGACGGCGGAGACCGCGAAACTGATCGCGTCGAGCAGGATCGCGACAGGCGCGCCGAGGGCGGAGACGATGCCGCCGGCGGCCCCCGGCCCCGCCAGCTGGGACGTGGAGCGGCTGACCTCCAGCTTCGAGTTTCCCTCGACGAGCCGATCGCGATCCACGAGCGACGGGAGGTAGGACTGGTACGCGACGTCGAAGAAGACCGTGCAGACGCCGACGAGAAATCCGACCACGTAGAGGTGAGCGAGCGTCAGCGCGTCGAACACGTAGGCGAGCGGGATCGAGCCGAGCAAGACCGCGCGGCCGAGATCCCCCGCGACGAGGATGGGCTTGCGCCGCAGCCGGTCGACCCACACGCCCGCGGGGATCGCCAGGAGGATGAAGGGCAGAAACTCGACGACGACGAGCGCCGAGACGGCAAACGCGCTCGCGTCGAGCAGCAGGATTGCGACGAGGGGGAGCGCCAGGCCGCTGAACTGCGAGCCGAAGACGCTGATCGTCTCGGCCGACCACAGCTTGAGGAAGTTCGCATGCCGCCAGAGGCCGCCGTGAGGCCACAGTCTCACGCGCGGCCTCCGGTTCGGTGGAAGCCGATTACGAGCGTGTACTCGTCACCGCCGCGGCTCTCCCTGGCGCCTGCGTCGCGAACCAGCCGCTCGACCCGGCCTCGGAAGCGGCGGACGTCCGCCGCCGCCAACCGCACGCGCACGTGGGTGACCGCCTCATCCTCCTCGACGCCCTTGATCAGGAAGAGGCGGGCGACGCGGCCGTAGAAGCGCTCGGTGACGGCACGAACCTTCCGCGTTCGCACCACGCGAACGAGCCCTGCCTCCTCCAGCACCTTCAGGTGATGGCCGACGGTGCCCTTCGCGAGCCCGAGCTCCTTGGCGAGCTCTGTCGTCGAGGCGGCGCGCTCGCGCAGCAGAGCAACGATGCGCCGTCGGCTGTCGCCGGCGAGGGCGCGCAGCTGGTTCGGCTCGGTGACGATGAGAATGTCGACGGCCTCGTAATCGGGGACCGGAAGTGTCAGCGAACGGTCGATGATTCCCGATCGTACGAGAGCTGTCGACCGTTTGCAAGCTGGCGTAGGCTGGCCCCGTGGATCCGATCAGCGTGGTCGTGAGGCGCGGCGGTGTCATCGAGGCTCGCCATCGCGTGCACGCGGTGGCCGTGCAGGAGGGCGCGGTGGTCGCAGAGGCGGGCGACGCCGAGCTCGTGACCTTCCTGCGCTCGTCCGCGAAGCCCCTCCAGGCACTGCCGCTCGTGCGGGCGCGAGAGGACCTGACGACGGAGGAGATCGCGATCGCGTCGGCCTCGCATCTGGCCTCGCCGGAGCAACTCGCGGCGGTCCGCTCGCTGCTCGAGAAGGCGCCCGCGTCCGAGGACGAGCTGGAGTGCGGCCCGGAGCCATCAAGCATCGAGCACAACTGCTCCGGCAAGCATGCAGGGATGCTGGCGCTCTGCCGCACGATGGGCTGGGCCGCGGGTGGGTACCGGCTCGAAATCCACCCCGTGCAGCGCGGCTGCCTCGCCGAGGTCGTTGCTGCGTCCGGTGTGCGTGAGGACGAGATCCCCGTGGGTGTCGACGGGTGCGGCGTCCCCACCTGGGCTCTGCCGCTCGAGCGGATCGCCTTCGCCTTCGCGCGCCTGGAGGAGCTCGAAGGTGGCGCGGAGGTCTGTGCGGCAATGCGCGCACATCCAGAGCTGATCCGCGGGCCGCGCGCCGCCGACACGTTGCTCATGCGGGAGCTCCCAGGCTGGACCGCCAAGGGTGGGGCAGAGGGCCTGCTCTGCGCGGCCGGACCGGGAGGCATCGGGCTCGCACTGAAGGTGGAGGACGGAGCCAATCGTGCCGCACGCTCCGGCGTGGCCGAGCTGCTGCGGCGGCTGGGGCTCGAGACCGGCGACCTCGGCGTTGTCCCGCTCGAGAACTCTCGCGGCGAGCTCGTGGGAGAGTTGGTTGCCGAGCGGTAGAGGGGTGGGAAAAATCCGTCTCCACAAATCGCAAATTCCGTTGTAAGATCCAGCCCTCGATGGTAGAGCCGGCGCCTCGCGAACCGGCTCTTCGTGTGTCTAGGCAGGTCGTGCAGGTCCGAAAGGTCCCGTCCCCCACGAGGAAAGCCGAGGTCCATGCTCACCGTCGATATCGCCCTCCCCGACGTCGAGGAACTCCAGAAGCTCGTCCAGCACGGACAGGAGAAGGGTTTCCTCACCTACGACGAGATCGTCAGCGGCCTGGAAGAGGTCGAGCTGACGAAAGAGCAGATCGAGGACTTCTACACCTACCTGATCGACCACTCCATCGAGCTCGTGGAGGGCGAGCAGTACAAGTCGCCGCCGCACGAGCAGCCGGCGCTCGCCGAGGACGATAAGGCGGCCCCGAAGCTCGATCTCACCGTCGAGCCGTCGCTCGACTCCTTGCGGCTCTACCTGCGGGAGATCGGCAAGGTACCGCTCTTGACGGCGGACCAGGAGATCTACCTGGCGAAGCGCATCGAGCGAGGCGACATGTCGGCAAAGACGCAGATGGTGGAGGCCAACCTCCGGCTCGTCGTCTCGATCGCCAAGGGCTATCTGGGACGGGGCCTCTCCTTCCTCGACCTGATCCAGGAGGGCTCGCTCGGCCTCATCCGCGCTGTCGAGAAGTTCGACTACCGCAAGGGGTTCAAGTTCTCCACCTACGCAACCTGGTGGATCCGTCAGGCAGTGACCCGGGCGATCGCCGACAAGGCACGGACGATCCGCATCCCCGTGCACATGGTCGAGAAGTTGAACAAGGTCGTGCACATCGAGCGCCAGCTCGTGCAGCGGCTCGGGCGCGAGCCGCGGCCGGACGAGATCGCGGAGGAGCTCGAGATGACGACCGAGGAGGTGCGCGAGATCCTCCGGATGGCGCAGCTGCCGGTGTCGCTGGAGAAGCCGATCGGGGAGGAGGAGGAAAGTTCCCTCGGGGACTTCGTGCCGGACGACTCGGCCGAGTCGCCCTTCGATACCGCCTCCCTCTCGTTGCGGCGCGAGGACGTCGAGTTTGCCCTCTCGGCATTGCCCGAGCGGGAGCGGAAGGTGATCGAGCTTCGCTTCGGGCTCTCGGGCACGCCGCCGTGCACGCTCGAGGAGGTCGGCCGAGCTTTCGGCGTCACGCGTGAGCGGATCCGCCAGATCGAGAACAACACACTGAAGAAGCTCGAGGGGCTGCCGGAGGCGCAGCCACTCAAAGACTGCGTCTAGGCACTTGCCGGGAACGCGAGGACGCTAGACCGACGGGTCGCGGGTGAGCGGCGCGTCGGCCGCCCGCTCGAGCGGCACGAAGAGGCGGCAGTGCGGACACTTGAAGCCCCGCGCGCGGCGACCCGCCATCAGGGTGGCGGCGAAGGGCTTCTTGCAGTGCGGGCAGGCGACCTCGTGCTCGCTGCTCGAACTCACCTCGACACCCATTGCTCCACCGTACACCCCGGGGAGACACGTCCGTCCGATTCCGGCCGTAACCTCGCCTGCGTGGAGTTCGACCCGCTCCGGCGCGGGGTCGCCGAGTTCGTCGGTGCGTTTGCGCTCGTCTTCGTCGGCATGAGCGCGATCGCGGTGTCCGGCCCCAACCTGGTCGCGATCGCGCTCGCGCACGGCCTCGTGATCGCAGTGATGGCCTCTGCCGTGGGGCACATCTCCGGAGCGCACTTCAACCCGGCGGTCACGTTCGGCTTTCTCGTCACGGGCCGGATCGCTCCCTCGCTCGCAGGTGTCTACGTCCTCGCGCAGCTTGCGGGGGCGGTGCTCGGCGCGCTGGCGGCGAACGCGGTCTTCCCGGCCGAGGTGAACCTCGACTCGGGCGTGCCGGTCCTGAACGATGCGTTGGGAGTCGCCGGAGCGGCGGGAGTGCTGACCGAGGCTATCCTCACCTTCTTTCTCGTCTGGGTGATCTTCGCAACAGCGGCCGACCCCCGCGGCGCCTTCAAGTCGATCGCGGGCTTGGCGATCGGCTTCACGATCACGCTCGACATCCTCGCTGGCGGCCCGCTGACGGGCGCCGCGATGAACCCTGCGCGAGCGCTCGGCCCGGAGCTCGTCCAGAACGTCTGGGACGACTTCTGGGTGTACATCGTCGGCCCACTCGCCGGCGCCGCCGCCGCAGCGCTCCTCTACGACTACCTCTACCTGCGGCCGCTCGCGCCCGTGCCGGTCGGCCCGCCCGAGTCGGGGCTCGAGGAGCCGCGACCCGGTCAGGCCGCGGCCGACACGACCTAGACCCGCCGCGAGCGCACGAATCCCACGACGGCCCCGTAGGCGACGTGATCGGCGATCTGCGGCCCGATCGGCAGCGCGCGCACGCGTGGGAGGCGACGTCCGATGATGCCGAGGTCGATGGCCGCGATCGCCAGCCCGGCGAGCACACCGCTCCGGACGCGGCGTACACCCGCCGACTCGAGCACGAGCGCCCAGCCGAAGGAGAGCGTGAGGTGGACGGGGACCGCGGCCGCAACGAGTCGCAGAGTCCGCGTCTCGTGTGGGAGCAGGATCGAACCGGCCGCCTTCGTCGCCTCCAGCGGATCCCGTCCCGTCGTGACGGCGTGCAGGGTGGAAGGGCCGGCGCTCAGTACGGCCGCCCAGGCCCCGGCTTGGAGAGCCGCGCGAACGTTCATCGATCCTCGAAGATAGATTCTGGGCCGGTGACGGTGCAGGCCCGAAACGTGGACGCCGGCGAAGAGTTGGTCACTGCCCTGATCGCGTACGAGGCGATCCGCTTCGCCGACGCGCGAGCGCGGGCCCGCCATCCGGTGGAGGTATCCGCGTAGCCCGGATCCCTCCCGAGCTGCCGGATCCCCTCCGCGCCAGGACGGACGAGCTCGTCGCTCGCCTGGGCCGACCGGCGGTCGAGGCGGCTGCGCAGAGGCTCTCGGCGGCGTATCGGGAGAAGGGCGCGCCAGCCGCGCGGGCGGCGCGGACGGAAGTAGACATCGCCGCCTATCTGGCGTATCGCGCCCCGGCCACGTATGCGGCCATGCTCCACGTGCTCTCGCGCCTTCGGGAGCAGCGGCCGCAGTGGCAGCCCAGGAGCGTGCTCGACATCGGGGCGGGGCCGGGCGTGGCCGCCTGGGCTGCGGTCGCCGTCTGGCCGCAGCTCGAGCGGGTGATCTTCGTCGAGGTCGAGCCGGAGATGGTGCGGCTGGGGCGCGCACTCGCGGGGGCGGCGCCGGGTCCGGCGCTGCGGAACGCCGACTGGATCACGGGCGATGCGACGGTGAAGACCGGCCCGGCTGATCTCGTCCTCGTCTCCTACGTGCTGAGTGAGATGCCGGAGGCGGGCCTCAGCACGGCCGCGGCCGCCCTGTGGGGCCGCAGCCGGGACACGATCGTCTTCCTCGAGCCGGGCACACCCCGGGGGTACGTCCGCGCCCTGCGAGCGCGCGACGCGGTGCTCGACGAAGGCGGCTTTACGATTGCTCCCTGTCCGCACGACCTCCCCTGTCCGCTCCCCCCGGGCGACTGGTGCCACTTTGCCGTGCGGCTGCCGCGAAGCGATGCTCATCGGGCTGTGAAGGGCGTCTCGCGAGGGTTCGAGGACGAGAAGCTCTCATACGCTGCGCTCACGCGGAGCCGAGAGCGCCGGGCGTTCTCCCGGGTCATCAGGCCGCCACAGATCCGTTCCGGCCACGTCTATCTCGACCTCTGCGAGCCGGACGGCATCCGCCGAGCCGTCGTCGCGCGCCGTGACAAGGATTCGTACCGCCGAGCCCGCAAGGCAGCCTGGGGAGATGCCCTCGACCTCGAGCCCCCGCACTGACCGCATACGCTTGCCGAATGCGCCCGTAGCTCAGTGGACAGAGCGGCGGACTTCTAATCCGCGGGTCGGAGGTTCGAATCCTCCCGGGCGCATCGCGACCACTGGCCGGGCGGCTCCCGCCGGGCTCGCCGGCCTCGTCCGGCGCTCAACGAGAGGGTGGCGGACGGGACTCGAACCCGCGACCACCGGGACCACAACCCGGGGCTCTACCAACTGAGCTACCGCCACCGCGCCCAGAGAGGATAGCGCGGCGGCTCCGGCATACTGACCGGGCCTGATCGACCTGGGCCCGGCCCCGTAGCTCAGCGGATAGAGCGGCAGACTTCGAATCTGCGCGCGGTGGTTCGACTCCACCCGGGGCCACTGCACGAAATCCTGTCGGCGGAGGCCCCAGACTCGGCTCATGGGCGCGGGCAACCCAGCCTGGGCGCCCGCGGCCGTTCTATCCTTCGGTTGCGCGGGCGTGGCGGAACTGGCAGACGCGCCGGGTTTAGGTCCCGGTGGACTTCGGTCCTTGGAGGTTCGATTCCTCTCGCCCGCACCTGAATCCCGCTATCGTCAGGGCAACGGCGTCGAGGGAGACGAGTAGCGAGATCCACTGAAGCCGAGAGAGCCGCCGGGAGCTGTGAAGGCGGCCTTCAGCTTCTCGTGAACAACACTCCGGAGCTGCGGGAAGAACGGCTGTCAGCCCAGTGGTTGCCAGCCCGGTAGACCCCGCCGGCTTGCCCCCGTGACAGGGCCAAAGAGACCGTCGACGACGGTGAAGTGCGGTGGCACCGCGGGAGCGCCTCCCGCCCGCACCTCCAGGCGAACGTGCTGAGGAGGTGGAGGCTGTGCAACGCATCTTGACGCGAGAGCTCTCGAGTCACGTCGGCGAGCGAGTTCGGCTCGCCGGCTGGATCCACCAGCGGCGGCAACTGAGCCGTGTGACCTTCCTGATCCTGCGCGACGCCGGCGGGCTCGCGCAGATCGTGGTCGAGCCGGATGGGAGCACGGCCGAGCTCGACTCCGAGACGGTCGTCGAGGTCGAGGGCGAGGTGGTCGCGAATTCGCAGGCACCTGGCGGCCTCGAGGTGCGAGGGCTGCGCATCACCGTGCTCGCCACCCCGACCGAGCGGCCGCCGATCGAGCTGCGCCGGCCGGAGCTGAAGGAGCAGCTGCCGACGATCCTCGATTTTGCGCCCCTTGCGTTGTGCCATCCGCGCGAGCGCGCGAAGTTCGAGCTGGCGGCAGCCACGCTCGCCGGCTATCGCGAGGCTCTCGACCGGCTCGGCTTCACCGAGATCCAGACACCGAAGATCGTCGCCTCGGCGACCGAGGGGGGCGCCGACGTCTTCGGCGTCGACTACTTCGGTCGCGAGGCATACCTCGCCCAGAGCCCGCAGTTCTACAAGCAGGTGATGGTGGGCGTCTTCGAACGCGTCTACGAAACCGGCCCGGTCTTCCGCGCCGAGCCCCACGAGACAGCACGGCACCTGGCCGAATACGTCTCACTCGATGCCGAGGTCGGGTTCATCGACGACCACCGCACCGTCATGGGCTTTGCTCGCGACGCAGTCGCGGGGATGGTCGAGGGCGTCAGCACGCGGGCGGCGCGCGCGGTCGACCTGCTCGGCGTCGAGGTGCCGGACGTGCACGAAGAGATTCCCGTCCTGGAATTCCTCGAGGCTCAGGAGCTGATGGAGCGCGCCACGGGCGAGCGGGTCGTCGGCGAGCTCGACCTCGCTCCCGCCCACGAGCGCTGGCTCGGCGACTGGGCCCGCCGGGAGCACGGGTCCGACTTCCTGTTCGTCGCGGGATACCCGATGGCCAAGCGCCCCTTCTACACCCATCCCGATCCGGAACGCCCGGCGTACTCACGAAGCTTCGACCTGCTGTTTCGGGGGCTCGAGCTGATCACGGGTGGCCAGCGCCTGCACCTCTACGAGGACTACGTCTCGGCCATGGAGGAGCGCGGCCTCCCGCTCGAGCCGTTCGACGGGTATCTCCAGGCGTTCCGCTACGGGATGCCGCCGCACGGTGGCTTCGCCGTCGGTCTCGAGCGCTTCGTGGCCCGTCTCACGGGAGCCGCGAACGTGCGCGAGACGACCTTGTTTCCGCGCGACCGGCGCCGGCTGACGCCGTGAGGCCACCTAGGTTGGGCCGACGAGGCGGGCGATGCTTTCGACTGCTCGGCGGAGCCCCGCCTCGTCGAAGAGGTGCGGGATGCAATTGCCGAGCTGGTGCGCCGGGCCGTCGAGTGAGTCCGAGCCGCCGGCTGCGTTCAGCGCGTACCGGACCGGGATTTCGTGGCAGACGACGAGGATGCACGGCTCCTCGCGCGCGAGCAGGCGCTCGAAGGCGCGGGCGTAGCGGCGTGCGGCGTCGTCCAGGCTTTCCCCGCCCGGGAAGGGTTCGAAGCGACGGTGCGCGGCCTTCCATGCCCGGTACTCGTCGATCGTCTGTCCCTCGAGCTCGCCGACGTCGATGTCGTCGAGGAGCGGCTCCTCGTCGAGCGGCACGTCTCGCCCCTCGAGCGCGATCTGGGCCGTCTCCCGCGTGCGGCCGAAGCGCGTGTGCACGCAGAGGTCGAGCTCGATCGCGCCCAGCTGTATTCCGAGACCGCTCGCTTCCTCCCGTCCCTCCGAGGCCAGCTCGACTGCCACGGCGGGATCCCCGTTCACGTGGTGGGAGACGTTGAGCTCGGATTGACCGTGTCGGACGAGGATGAAGAGCCGCACCGGCCGAAGCGTATGCGGCGGCGCGACCCGGCCCAGGGTACCTCTGCTTGAATGGGCGCGTGGAGACCCGGGTCGAAGAGCTCGGCGGCGACACCGTCCGCGTCACGGTCGCGGTTACCGCTCACGACGTCCATCACGCCGTCGAGCACGCGACGTCCGATCTCGCCTCGTCTGTGAAGATCCCAGGCTTTCGGCCCGGCAAGGTGCCGACACCGGTCCTCTTCCAGCGGCTCGGAAAGGAGCGAATCTTCGCGGAGGCGGTCGACAGCCACATTTCCGGCTGGTTCTGGAACGCGGCCGCGCGGGTGCGGATCCGGCCGATCGCCCAGCCGCAATACGACTTCGAGCTGCCGACCGAGGACGACCAGGACTGGCAGTTCAGCGCGACCGTTCCCGTCCAGCCCAAGGTGGAGGTCGTCGACTGGGTGGGGCTCGAGGTGCCGCGCCCCGACTCGGAGGTGCCGCAGGAGCTGGTCGACCAGGAACTCGACGCGCTCCGCGAGTCCGTGGCGGAGTTGGTCCCTGCCGAGGACAGGCCGGCGCGAGAGGGCGACATGCTCGTGATCGATCTCGTCTCGCCGAACGGCGACACGCAGCGCGATACGGTCGTCGAGCTCGGTGCCGGTCGGCTCGTCGAGGAGGTCGAGGCGGCGCTCGTCGGCGCGTCCGCCGGCGATACGCGGGAGGCCACCTACGAGCTGGCCGACGAGTCGACAGCCTCGGTCGAGATCACGGTGAAGGAGATCAAGGAGAAGGTGCTGCCCGAGCTGGACGACGAGCTGGCGCGCTCGGCGAGCGAGTTCGACACGCTCGCGGAGCTGCGCGCCGACATCGAGGGCCGGCTGCGGGAGCAGCTCGAGGTCGAAATCGAAAACGCGTTTCGCAGCAACGCGGTGGACGCGCTCGTGCAGGCCTCGAAGGTGAGCCCTGCGGGTCCCCTGGTGGAGTCGCGGACGCGCGAGCTGCTCACGGGCTTCGTGCGCTCGCTCGAGCGCCGCGGGATTGCGGCGGAGACGTATCTCCAGATCACCGGGCGCACGCCCGAGCAGCTCACGCAGGCGATGGCGGCCGAGGCCGCCCAGTCCGTGGCGCGGGAGCTGGCGCTCGAGGCCGCGGCGGACCGGCTCGGAATCGAGATCTCGGACGAGCAGGTCAAGGAGCTCGTGCGCGAGCAGGCCCAGGAGGCCGGGGAGGACCCTGACGAGGTGATCGAGGAGCTCTGGCACTCCGGCCGCCACGAGGATCTGCGTGATGACCTGCGTCTGCGGAACACGCTCGACCGGATCGTGGCCGAGGTGAAGCCGATTCCGGTCGAGGTCGCCGAGGCGCGCGAGGCGATCTGGACACCCGACAAGGAAAAGCCCGACACGGAAACGAAACTGTGGACCCCCGGCAGCCATTCGTCTGGAACCAAGGAGCCTGCATGAGCCCGCTTATCCCGATGGTGATCGAGCAGACGTCGCGCGGCGAGCGCTCGTTCGACATCTACTCCCGCTTGCTCAACGAGCGGATCGTCTTCCTCGGAACGCCCGTCGACGACCAGATCGCGAACCTGATCGTGGCGCAGCTCCTCCACCTCGAGTCGGAGGATCCGGACAAGGACGTCCAGATCTACATCAACTCGCCGGGCGGCTCCGTCTACGCCGGGCTCGCGATCTACGACACGATGCAGTTCATCAAGCCCGACGTGCAGACGACCTGCGTCGGGATCGCGATGAGCATGGGAGCGCTGTTGCTTGCCGGCGGGGCGGCAGGGAAGCGCTTCGCACTGCCGAACGCAAAGATCCTGATCCACCAGGTGTCCGGTGGCTTCCAGGGACAGGCCACCGACATCGAGATCGCGGCCCGAGAGACGATCGCGCTGAAGCGGAGGCTCGAAGAGATCATCGCGCAGCACAGTGGCCAGGAGATCGAGAAAGTGTCGAAGGACATGGAGCGCGACTACTTCCTCACCGCCCACGAGTCGCAGGAGTACGGGATCATCGACCGTGTCATCGAGCACCGCTGAACATCGAATACCGCTGGCACTAGTCGAATCGACGAATCCGAGGTACAACGAGACATGGCCCGAGCATCCGAAGGCAACGAGCAGCTTCTCTGCAGCTTCTGCGGCAAGAGTCAGCGGCAGGTGAAGAAGCTGATCGCGGGCCCCGGGGTTTACATCTGCGACGAGTGCATCGATCTCTGCAACGAGATCATCGACGAGGAGCTGACGACCCCGACGCAGCTCGACCTCGACAACCTCCCGCGTCCCCGCGACATCTACGCCGTGCTGAACGACTACGTCGTCAGCCAGGAGGAGGCGAAGCGGACGCTGTCGGTGGCGGTCTACAACCACTACAAGCGTGTGCGGATGGGACAGGAGGATGGCGAAGTCGAGCTGCAGAAGTCGAACATCCTCCTGCTCGGGCCGACCGGCTGCGGCAAGACGCTTCTGGCCCAGACGCTCGCGCGGATCCTCAACGTCCCGTTCGCGATCGCGGACGCCACAGCGCTGACCGAGGCGGGGTACGTCGGCGAGGACGTCGAGAACATCCTGCTGAAGCTGATCCAGGCGGCCGACTTCGACATCAAGAAGGCGGAGACCGGGATCATCTACATCGACGAGGTCGACAAGATCGCGCGCAAGGCGGATAACCCCTCGATCACGCGCGACGTGTCGGGCGAGGGGGTCCAGCAGGCGCTGCTCAAGATCCTCGAGGGGACGGTCGCCTCGGTCCCGCCCCAGGGAGGCAGGAAGCACCCGCACCAGGAGTTTCTCTCGATCGACACGACGAACATCCTCTTCATCTGCGGCGGCGCCTTCGCCGGCCTCGACAAGATCATCGGTCGCCGGATCGGCAAGAACGCCGTCGGCTTCGGCGCGGACATCCGGTCGAAGCACGCGGAAGAGAGCGCAGAGCTCCTGAGTGGCGTGATGCCGGAGGACCTCCTCAACTTCGGCCTGATCCCCGAGTTCATCGGCCGGCTGCCGGTGATCTCGGCTGTGCACCAGCTGCGGCGCGAGGATCTCGTCGAGATCCTGACGGAGCCCAAGAATGCGCTCACGCGCCAGTACCAGCGCTTCTTCGGCTACGACTCGATCGAGCTCGAGTTCCGCGACGACGCCCTCTGGGAGATCGCCGACAAGGCGCTCGCCCGCGAGACGGGCGCTCGCGGCCTGCGCTCGATCATCGAGACCGCGCTGCTCGACGTGATGTTCGAGCTGCCGAGCCGCAAGGACGTCTCCAAGTGCGTGATCACGAAGGAGACGATCTCGAAGGGCCTGAAGCCGACGCTCGTGACGAGCGCCGACGGTACGGCCGACGAGCTCGAGCTCGCCGAAGAGTCCGCGTAGAGCCTTTCATCTAGGGTCGGGTCGTGGCGATGTCTCCGACGGGTCAGACGGATCCCGAGGCGCTCGCCGCGCGTGGTCGCGAGCTGTCCGGCATGGAGTACATCGGACAGATCTTCTCGGGCGAGCTACCGCCGCCGCCGATCGCCGACCTGATGGGGTTCCGCGGGGTCGAGTTCAGCCTATGAGCTTCACCACGCGGCCCGAGTTGCGGGGCACCTTCGGGATGGTCGCCTCCACCCACTGGCTCGCCTCGGCGGCCGGGATGTCCGTGCTCGAGCGCGGGGGCAACGCCTTCGACGCTGCGGTCGCGGCCGGTTTCACCCTCCAGGTCGTCGAGCCGCACCTGAACGGGCCAGGAGGAGAGGTGCCGGCACTCCTCTGGCCGGTCGACCGGGGTGAACCGGTGGCGCTCTGCGGCCAGGGGGTCGCGCCCGCCGCGGCGACCATCGAGGCTTATCGGGCGCTCGGCCACGAGCTCGTCCCCGGTACGGGTGTGCTTGCTACCTGCGTTCCCGGCGCATTCGGCGGCTGGCTCCTGCTGCTCGAGCAGTTCGGAACGTGGCGGCTCGAGGATGTGCTCTCGTTCGCGATCGGCTATGCCGGGGACGGGTTCCCGCTCGTCGCCGGGATCCGTGGGACGATCGAGCGCACGGAGGAGCTGCTACGCGAATGGCCCGCGTCGCGCGACCTCTATCTCCCCGCTCCCCAGGTCGGTGCGCTCTTCCGCAACCCCGCACTCGCCGCCACGTACAGCCGGATTCTCGACGAGGCACGCGGCGGCTCACGTGAGGAGGAGATCGAGAGGGCGCGGCGCGCCTACTACGAGGGCTTCGTCGCCGAGGAGATAGACGGCTTCGTCGCCGCCGAGGGCGGCTTCCTCAGCGCCGACGACCTGGCCCGCTGGCGCGCGACGTTGGAGCCGGCTGCCACTCTCGAGTATCGCGGCCTGACGATCTGCAAGACGCTGCCGTGGGCGGCGGGCCCGGTCGGGCTCCAACAGCTCGCGCTGCTCGACGGTTTCGAGCTCGCCGAGCTCTCGCCCGCCGAGTTCGTCCATGTCGTCACCGAGTGCGCGAAGCTCGCCTTTGCCGATCGGGACGCGCTCTACGGCGACGCGGAGGTGCCACTCGAGATGTTGCTCTCGCCGGAGTACAACGCGGAGCGCCGCGCGCTCGTCACCGAGGAGGCCTCGGAGGAGTACCGCCCGGGCCTCGGCACGCTCCCCACGGTCGTCGGCGCCGCGGCCGATCCGGGTGCAGGCGAGCCGACGCGCGGCGACACCGTCCACCTCGATGTCGTCGACCGGTGGAGCAACATGATCTCGGCGACGCCGAGCGGCGGCTGGCTGCAGAGCTCGCCGGTCATCCCCTCGCTCGGCTGGCCGCTCGGTACGCGCGCCCAGATGTTCTGGCTCGAGGAGGGGCTTCCCTCGTCACTTCGCCCCGGCGCGCGACCGCGGACGACGCTCTCTCCCGGCCTCGCGCTCCGCGACGGCGAGCCCTACCTCGCCTGGGGAACGCCCGGCGGCGACCAGCAGGAGCAGTGGGCGCTGCATGCCTTCCTCCGCCACGTCGATCTCGGGCTCGACCTCCAGGAGGCGATCGACGCGCCCGAGTTCCACACCGACCACCTGATCTCGTCCTTTTATCCGCGCGGCTTCGCCAGGCGCTCCGTGACCGTCGAGTCGCGCTTCGGCGACGAGGTCGTCGAGGACCTGCGCCGGCGCGGTCACGACGTCGAGGTTGCAGCCGCATGGACACTCGGCCGCGTCACGGCCGTCGCGCGCGAACCGGATGGTCTGCTGAAGGCAGGCGCGAATGCACGCGGGATGCAGGGCTACGCCGTCGGTCGCTAGAATCCGCTCATAGTCGCTGCCTGACCCCCGATCCGATCGTGGCCCTCGTTACCATCGGGCGATGGAGCCGCTGTACTCGCCGGAAGGTGTCGAAGAGTGCTGGCAGCGCATCTGGGAGGACGAGGGTCTCTACCAGGCACACGCTGACGATCCGCGCCCAGCGTTCGTCGACGCCCATCCGCCGCCGAACGTCACCGGGGAGCTGCACATGGGGCACGCGCTCCAGCTCGCGCTCGGCGACGCCGTCGTGCGGATGAAGCGCATGCAGGGCTACAACGTCCTCTTCCAGCCCGGCTACGACCACGCCGGCATCTCGACCCAGAACGCGGTCGAGAAGCACCTCGCCAAGGAGGGTCGCACGCGCCAGGAGCTCGGCCGCGACGCCTTCGAGGCCCGCGTCTGGGAATGGCTGCGCGAGTACGGCGGCACGATCATGAGCCAGTTCCGTCGGATGGGCGCGTCGCTCGACTACAGCCGCGAGCGAATGACGCTGGACCCCGGCTACACACGCGCAGTGATGCGCTTCTTCGTCCACCTCTACAGCAAGGGCTGGATCTTCCGTGCCAACCGGATCATCAACTGGTGCCCGTACCACGAGACATCGCTCTCCGACCTCGAGCTGATCCACGCAGACGTCGACGACACGCTCTCGACGATCCGCTACCCGCTCGCCGACGGCTCGGGGTTCATCGCGGTCGCGACCGTGCGCCCCGCGACGATCCCGGGCGACGTCGCCATCGCGGTGCACCCCGGCGACGACCGCTACCGCGACCTCGTCGGCAAGGAGGCGCTCGTGCCCTTCGTCGAGCGGCGCGTGCCGATCATCGCCGACGAGCGCGTCGAGCCCGAATTCGGCACGGGCGCGCTGAAGATCACGCCCGGCCACGATCCGAAGGACTTCGAGATCGGACGCGACCACGAGCTGCCGGAGCCGATGGTGATCGGGCCCGACGGGCGGATGAACGATGCCGTGCCCGAGCTCGCCGGTTTGACGCAGAAGGAGGCCGAGGAGCGGATCCTCGCCTGGTGCCGAAAGCGCGAGCTGATCGTCGAGCGCGCGCACTACCGTCACGCGGTAGCGCTCTGTGAGCGCTGCGAGAGCCGGATCGAGCCGCTGATCTCGCTGCAGTGGTGGTGTTCGATGGGGGAGCTGAAGCAACCCGCCCTCGCGGCGCTGCGCGAGCAACGCGTGCGCTTCCACCCCCAGTCGCAGCACCGCTTCGCGATCGACTCGCTCGAACACGCGCCCGACTGGTGCATCTCGCGCCAGGTCTGGTGGGGGCATCAGCTCCCGCTCTGGATGTGCCCGGACGGGCACGTCACCTGTGCCGAGAAAGAAGCGACCGCATGTGAGCAGTGCGGCTCGGCCGAGCTGACGCGAAGCGAGGACGTGCTCGACACGTGGTTCAGCTCGGCGCTCTGGCCGTTCGCGACGCTCGGCTGGCCCGACGAGACGCCCGACCTGCGCACCTTCTATCCGGGAGACCTGCAGACGACCGCCCGGGACATCATCCGGCTGTGGGAGAACCGGATGATCTTCGCCGGGCTCGAGCTGCTCGGGGAGATCCCGTTCACCGACGTGATCATCCACTCGACCGTGCTGGCGCGCGACGGGCGCAGGATGTCGAAGAGCTTCGAGAACGGCGTCGACCCGCGCGACCTGATCGACAGGAGCGGCGCCGATGCCTTGCGGTACGCGCTGCTGAAGATGTCGTCCACGCAGGACGTGCGCTTCTCGGACACCCTGGTCGACGAGGGCCGCAAGCTCGCCAACAAGCTCTGGAACGTCTCGCGGCTGCTGCTGCTCGGCCGGGGTGAGGTGCAGCCGGGCGAGCGCCCGGGTTCGGTCGAGGAGCGCTGGATCCTGGCGCGGCTGGAGGCGACACGCGCGGGCGTGGAGGACGCGTTTGCTCGCTTCGACTTCGCAGAGGCGGCCAATGACCTCTACCACCTCACGTTCGATGACTTCTGCGACTGGTACGCGGAGGCGATCAAGCCGCGCCTGCGCGAGCCGGACGTCCGCGCGTCGGCGCTCGCGGCGCTCGAGAAGCTGCTCAAGCTCCTCCACCCGGTGATGCCGCACGTGACCGAGGAGATCTGGTCGCAGTTCCACGACGACCGCCTGATCGTCGCGCCGTGGCCCAGGCCGGCAGATGCCTACGCCGCCGACCTGCACGCACTCGACGCCGTTCAGGAGGCCGCCGCGATCTTCCGGCGCAGCGGCGTCGCCGTTCCGCTCGAGGGCGACGCTCAGCGGATCTTCGCGGCCGTCGTGCGGCCGGAGCGGGCGAAGACGAACGGGAATGCGGCCGCGGAGATCGAGCGCCTGCGCAAGGAGATCGAGCGTGGCGAGCGCATGCTCGGGAACGAAAAGTTCGTCGCGAACGCGAAGCCCGAGGTCGTCGAGGCGGAGCGCGAGAAGCTCGACCGCTACCGGCGCGAGCTCGATGCCCTCACAGGTTGAGTGGGTCGCGGGTCTCTCGCCCTGGCCGGAGGTGTTCGGCCTGGACCGGATGCGCACGCTGCTCGCGAGTCTGGGGGATCCTCAGCTCGCGTACCCTGCGATTCACGTCGTGGGTACGACGGGCAAGGGCACCGCGGTGCGGACGATCGAAGAGCTCCTGCGTACACAGCACCTACGCGTCGGCGCGTACCTCTCGCCGCACGTCACCGGCTGGAGCGAGCGAATCCGCATCGACGGCGTTGAGGCCGACTTCGAGGCCGTCATCGCGGGGGTTCGTCCCTCGGCGGAGCGGCTCGAGGCCACGCAGTTCGAGACGCTGACGGCCGCCGCGCTCGCCGCGTTCGCGGGCGAGCACGTCGACGCGGCGGTCGTCGAGGCCGGGCTCGGCGGTCGCCACGACGCCACGAATGTCCTCGATGCACGGGTCGTCCTGTTGACGAACGTCGCGCTCGAGCATACGGATGTGCTTGGTCATAGCCGTGAGGCGATCGCCCGCGAGAAGCTCGCGGTCGCGGACGCGGCCGAGACCGTCGTACTTGGCGAGCCGGAGTGGCGTCGCCTCGTCATCGGGAAGCGCGTCATCGAGGGCGGTGCGCGCGAGGCGGCAGAGGCGTTCCTCGGTCGAAGGATCGACGCGGAGGTCACGGTCTCGTTGGCGGGGAGGTTCGAGCGACGCGGTGACGACATCTGGGATGGAGCCCACACGCCGGAGGCGGCGGAGTGGCTCCTCGAGCGGCTGCCGCGCCGCGACTACGTCCTCTGCGTCTCGATCCTCGGTGATAAGAACGTCGACGGCGTCCTGCTGCGGCTTGCCGGCGCCGGACGGACCCTCGTCGCCACCCGCTCGTCGAACGCTCGCGCGCTCCCCGCGGTAGAGCTCGCGCGGCGCGCCGAGCCGTACTTCCAGCGGGTCGAATCGATCGAGGACCCGCACGCCGCACTCGCCCGCGCGCACGAGTTGGGCGGCGCGATCCTCGTCACCGGCTCGCTCTACCTCCTTGCCGATCTGGCCTCCGCGAGGAATGGAGTCTGAGATGGCGAACAGGCGCGGGAGTGTCTCTGTGCTCCTCTTCGCAACCGCCGTGGTTGCCTTGATCGTCGGTTCGGCCTTCGCCGTTGGTTATATCGTGGGAAAGCTGATCCTGTGATCCTCGCCGCCACGACGACAAGCGACGATCTTTTCGGAGGAGTCAACGACTTCTTCGACTCCGGTGCGTGGCTCGTGATCCGGAACATGACGATCTTCTTCGTCGCGATCTTCTGGCTCGCGACAGCGTTCTGGGTCTTCAAGGACGCGCGGCGGCGGATCGAGGATCCGTGGCTCGTCGGCACCGCGACGCTGCTCGGCCTGCTTGCCCCCTTCGTCGGCGCGATCATCTACCTCTTCCTGCGCCCGCCTGAGTACATCGACGACGTGCGCGAGCGCGAGCTCGAGATCAAGGCGATGGAGGACCGGCTGTCCCGCCACGACCAGTACTGCCCGGTCTGCCGCGCCCAGGTCGAGGCGTCCTTTCTCGTGTGCCCCGTCTGCACGACGCGCCTGAAGCAAGCCTGCGTGAAGTGCAACGCGCCGCTCGACGCGCTCTGGCAGATCTGTCCCCACTGCGCCACGCCGGTGACAACCCCGAGCCTGCCCGGACTCGAGACGACGATCGCGGAGACCTGGACGGCCCCCCGCAGACGCGCCGCTGAGTAGACTCCGCCGCCGATGGCGGTGGAGCAGACCTTGGTCTTGATCAAGCCGGACGCGACGGAACGGGCTCTCGCGGGGGAGATCCTCGGCCGGATCGAGCGTCGCGGCTTCGAGATCGTCGCCGGCAAGCTCCTTCGCGTCGATCGCAACCTCGGCGAGACCCACTACGCCGAGCACCGCGAGAAGCCGTTCTTCGGCGAGCTCGTCGAGTTCATCACCTCCGCGCCGACGTGGGCGCTCGTCGTCCGCGGCGAGGGGGCGATCGCCACGATGCGAAAGACGATCGGCGCGACGAACCCCGCCGAGGCGGCACCGGGAACGATCCGCGGCGACCTCGCGACGGCGATGCCGGACAACCTCGTGCACGGCTCGGACTCGCCTGAGTCCGCCGAGCGCGAGATCGCGCTCTGGTTCGCCGATGAGCTCGTCTGAGCAGCTCCCCGAGTACGCGGTCCGCAACCGCGCGAGCTGGACGAAGTCGAACGAGGAGTACACTCACGAGCAAGGCATCCGCGCGTGGCGGCAGGAGGATGTCACCTGGGGGCTGTGGGGGATAGCCGAGTCGGAGCTCGATGTCCTGCCCGACGTTGCGGGCAAGGACGTGATCGAGCTCGGCTGTGGAACGGCCTACTTCTCGGCGTGGCTCGTGCGCAGAGGCGCGCGACCGGTCGGTGTCGACATCACTCCCGCCCAGCTCGAGACGGCGCGGCAGATGCAGCGCGAGACCGGCCTCGAGTTTCCGCTCCTCGAGGCGAACGCGGAAGCCGTGCCGCTGCCGGGCGCCTCGTTCGACCTCGCTCTCTCCGAGTACGGAGCATCGATCTGGTGCGACCCGTACAAGTGGATTCCCGAGGCGGCTCGACTGCTGCGCCCGGGGGGTGAGCTCCTCTTCCTGCGCAACTCGACGCTCTCGATGCTCTGCGCCGGGCTGGACGGCTGGCACGAGACGTTGCAGCGGCCGCAACGCGGCCTGCACCGCCTCGATTGGGAGGACGAGGACACGACCGAGTTCCAGCTCGGGCACGGCGACCTGTTCAGGTTGTTGCGCGAGTCGGGCTTCGACGTCCTCGACCTGATCGAGCTCTACGCGCCGGAGCACGCCCAGGACGCGACCTTCTACCACTCGGACGCCGAATGGGCGAAGAAGTGGCCGTGGGAGGAGATCTGGAAGGCGCGGAAGCGGTGAGCGACCTCGGCGAGCACGCGCGGCGCAACCGGGCGCACTGGGACGAGACGGCCGACGACTAACAGGCCTTCGCGCTCCACCGCCACCTGACGCGCCGCAAGACGCTACGGAGAGTCGAGCTGATCTTCTACGAGTTCGAGCCGGGGTGATCGTCGCGAAGGCTTTGCTCGAGCACTCGTCGGAGCAGTGGTAGCTGAACGCGGTCCTTTTCGCGGTTTGCTGCCGCCTTCGAGCGAACGATGTCGGCCAGCGAGGCGACGGGAATCTCCAGACCGGCGACGTTCGTCGAACTGGCGTTGCGGCGGAGATCTTCGTAGCCCCGAGTCCCGTCGGGATCGAGCGCAACATCGACCTCTCCGTGGGGCGTGACGAACTTCCAGGCCGACCCGTTCGCGAGCGTCTTGCCGTCGAGCCGGAAGCTCTCCGCGACCTCGTCCGACATGCCGTACACCTTTGCTCCGAGCTTTTCCAGCGCGGTCGCGAGGCGATCCAGGTTCGCGACGTCGCGGGCCGGTGTGATGTCGAGATCGAAGGTGACGTAGGGTGCTCCGCGAATGACCGCTGCCGTGCCTCCGATGACGACGTAGCGGACGCCTTCGGCTTCGAGGGCTGCGAGAACTGGACCGGGCTCATACCGCCTCGCCCCTGCGTCAGCCACGAGCCAGACTCTCCCGCGCTTCGACGAGGAATCCGATCCAGCTTCGCAGACGTTCGAGTCGTTCGTCAGGGCTCAAACGCAGCGATTCCTCGATCAGGGAGTGGGAGCTCTCGTCGTGTGAACCGAGCCCATAGCTGATCTCGAGGCCGCAGGCGCGGACGAGCTCGCGCAGCGTCTCGAAGCTCGGCTGCACCTCGTCGCGCTCCCAGCGGCCGATCGCCGACCGGGCCTTCCCCGCTCTGCGCGCCAGCTCTGCCTGTGAGAGGCCGGCGCGAAGTCGTGCTTCACGGAGGAGAATGCCGCTGACCATGATCACCAGTGTAGCCACAGATATGTGGCCGATCCGATGAGCGCCCTGCCGGCGCCGCCGCTCCTCCTCGCCTCGACGAGCCCGCAGCGGCGCGCGATACTCGAGCAGCTCGGCGTGCCCTTCGACGTCGTTGCGCCTCGCTACGAGGAGCGCGATCCGCCGGACGCGGATCTCGTCGAGCTCGTGCGCGAGCACGCCCACGGCAAGGCGCGCTCGGTAGCCGCCGAGGCGGGCGATCGGCCCGTGCTCGGCGTCGACACCGCGGTCGTGCTCGGCGACACGATCTTCGGCAAGCCCGCCGACCTCACCGACGCCGAGCGGATGCTGGAGGCGCTCAGCGGCCGGACGCACCTCGTCGTCTCCGGCCTCTGCCTGATCACGCCCGGCTGGGCGCTCGTGGAGCACGAGTCGACCCGCGTCACGTTCCGCCCGCTGACGCCGCGCGATCTCGCCGCGTACCTCGCCGAGGGCGAGTGGGAGGGCCGCGCCGGCGGCTACGCGATCCAGGGCCGCGGGGCGGCGCTCGTCGAGCGGATCGAGGGCGACTACCTGAACGTCGTCGGCCTGCCCGCAGCACTGCTCGTCCGCATCCTGGCGGACCGCTTTCCCGGGACTTACTGCTTCGGCTGACGATACGTGCGACCTACGAGGGCGTCCCAGCCGCGGTCGGACAGAAGACGGCGCAGCGTCAGGAACAGGTTTGCCGAGGGCGTGACTCGGTAGCGCGTCCGCGGCCGCTTGGCCGAGATGGCTCCTTCGATCGCCCTCGCCACCGTCTCAGGCCCGCCTCCGAGCGTGCGACCGAACCAGCCCTCGTACGCGCCAACGGTGGCGGCACCGACGGCTGCGTTGAAGTCGCCGTACGGTTCGTCCCCGAGCGCTATCGACCCTACTGCGGCCTCCGCGAAGCCGGTGCGGATCAGCCCCGGCTGCACCACGATCACGTCGACGCCGAACCCCTGCACCTCGAACCGCAGCGCATCGCTGAGCGCCTCGACAGCGTGCTTCGACCCGTGGTACCAGCCGCCGCCCGGGAAGGTGAGCTTGCCGCCCATCGAGCTGACGTTCACGATTCGGCCCCAGCCCTCCCGTCGCATGCCCGGCAGCACGAGCTGGCACAGCCGCACGAGCCCGAAGACGTTCGTCTCGAACTGCTGCCGCGCCTCGTCGAGCGGCACGCTCTCGACAGCTCCGCTCAGGCTGTAGCCGGCGTTGTTGACGAGCACGCCGACAGCACCCTCGCGTGACTCGACTTTCGCGACCGCGGATCGCCTCGACTCGTCGTCGGTGACGTCGAGCTCGAGGAGGCGGCACCCGGCGTTCGCCAGCTGCGAGATCGAGTCGAGGCGTCGTGCCGTCGCGTACACCGTCCACCCCGAGCGCGCCAGCCGTTCGGCGGTCGCGCGGCCGATGCCCGAGGAGCACCCGGTGACGAGTACGGTGCGAGCGCGAGCCACCGTGCCAGTCTTTCACGGCTAGACTCGCCTGCTCATGGGCTTTTTTCGATCGATGACCGGCTTCGGCGGACGGGACATGGCCGTCGACCTCGGCACCGCCAACACGCTCGTGTACGTGCGCGGCCGCGGCATCGTCCTCTCGGAGCCTTCCGTGGTCGCGATCGACCAGCGCACCGGCGAGGTGCACGCGGTCGGGGTGGAAGCGAAGCGAATGCTCGGCCGCACGCCCGGGACGATCAGCGCCATCCGCCCACTGAAGGACGGCGTCATCGCCGACTTCGACGTCACCGAGCAGATGCTCCGCCACTTCATCCACAAGGTGCACCAGCACCGCTTCGCTCACCCGCGCGTCGTGGTCTGCGTCCCCTCGGGCGTGACCGGCGTCGAGAAGCGCGCCGTCGAGGAGGCGACGCTGTCGGCCGGCGCACGCCAGGCGTACCTGATCGAGGAGCCGATGGCGGCGGCGATCGGCGCCGGCCTCCCCGTTGCCGAGCCGACCGGGAACATGATCGTCGACATCGGCGGGGGCACCACCGAGGTCGCCGTCATCTCGCTCGGCGGCATCGTCGTCTCACAGAGCCTGCGGGTGGGCGGCGACGAGATGGACGACGCGATCGTCACGCACATCAAGAAGGAGTACAAGCTCCTCGTCGGGCAGCAGACGGCCGAGGAGATCAAGCTCGAGGTTGGCTCCGCCTTCCGCATGCGCGAGGAGATCCAGGCCGAGGTGCGCGGCCGCGACATGCTCACCGGCCTGCCGAAGACCGTGATCCTGTCCTCCGAAGAGATCCGGCACGCGCTCGACGAGCCGGTCACCCAGATCATCGATGCGATCAAGTCGACGCTGGACAAGACCCCGCCCGAGCTGGCCGCGGACATCATGGACCGCGGCATCGTGCTCGCCGGCGGCGGTGCGCTCCTGCACGGGCTCGACGAGCGGCTGCGGCACGAGACGCAGATGCCGGTGCATCTCGCCGAGAGCCCACTGACCTGCGTCGCCGTCGGCTCCGGTCGCAGCCTCGAGGAGTTCGAGGCGATCCACCGCAGTGCGCGAGGGCGGGCCCGTCGCAACGGCAACCGTCGCTACTAAAGCCCCGTACCAGCAGTTTCCTGAGGCCTCGCTAGACTAATCCGCTCGTGCCACGCAACCGCACCGCAAGACCGGCGGTGCTGGGCTTTCCCGTCCGGCGTCCCGCCAACCGGTCGTTCCCCTCTCGCACAAGCAGCGCCGTCAGGCGCAGAACCGTGCTGGGGTTCCTGGTCGTGCTCGCGCTTGCTCTGATCACGATCTCCTTCCGGGAGTCCGAGGACGGGCCGCTCCACGACGCGCAGGCCGCTGCGGCGAGCGCCCTCCAGCCGCTGACAGTCGCGATGGAGCGCGTCGCGCAGCCGTTCCGCGACGCCTACGGCTGGACCGCAGCTCTCTTCGATGCGCGGGCCGAGGCGGAGCGGCTTCGTGCCGAGAAGGAGCAACTGCAGCAGCAGGTGATCCAGAACGAGTCCGCGCTCCAGAGTCTCGTCGATCTGAAGAAGCTGCTCACCTACGTCGACGGGCCGACCTTCCCCGAGGACTACACGTACGTCGCGACCTCCGTCACCGCCCGGCCGGCCAACGCGTTCGAGCAGGTGATCGTCCTGCCGGTCGGCTCCGACAACGGCGTCGAGCTGGACGCCCCGGTCGTGACCGGAGACGGCCTCGTCGGCCGAGTCACCCACCTCACTGCAGACACCTCGAGAGTGACGCTCCTGACCGACGAGTCGAGCGCCGTCTCGGCCGTCGACCTGCGGACCAAGGCTCCCGGGATCGTCAAGCACGGACAGACGGGCGACTCGCTGATCATGAGCCGCGTCCGCAAGGAAGACGTCGTCAAGGTCCGGGACGAGATCGTCACCTCCGGCTGGCGCTCCGGCCCGCTGGCCTCTCTCTATCCGAAGAACATCCTCGTCGGCCGTGTCACGAGCGTTGGCCAAGCCCAGACTGACCTCTACCAGCGGGTGCAGATCAAGCCCGACGTCGACTTCTCCTCGCTCGACGCCGTCGCCGTGCTCGTGCCGCGTCGGACGGTGGCGCGCCGATGAACGATGCCGCATCGATCGTCGCCATCGTTTTCCTCGCTGCGCTGCTCCAGGCCACGGTCGTGGCGTCGCTGGACCTGTTGGGAGGAACGCCCGATCTCCTCCTGCTCGCCCTGATCGGCGTCGCGCTGCTCCGAGGCGCGGTTGCAGGGGCAGTCGCCGGCTTCGGCGCCGGGCTGCTGCTGGACGTCCTGACCCTCGACACCCTCGGCGTCACCGCCCTCATCCTCGCGCTCGCCGGCTACTGGGCGGGCCGTTACGGAGAGACGACCGGACGCGGTCGTGCGCATGCGCCCCTCCTCGCCGTGCTCGTGGGGACCGTGCTCGTGGCCGTCTTCGGCTACGGCCTCCATTTCCTGATCGGCGAGGAGGTGTCTGCGAGGCGCGCCCTGTTCGAGACGCTGCTCCCGGGACTCGGGCTGAACCTCATCCTCGCCGCGCCTGTGTTCGCGCTCTGCCGCAAGCTGCTGCGACCCTTCGAGCTCTCCGAGCGAACTGTCGAGGTCCAGCTCCTTGGCTAGCACGTTCAACGAGCGGCGCTCCGCATCGGGCAGGTTCCTGCCCCCCGATCCCCGGGTCGCCGAGCCGTACCGCTTCACCCCGCAGCTCGCCCTGCGGGTGGGCATCCTCGGTGCGATCACGCTGGCCGTGTTTGCCGCGCTCTTCCTGCGCCTGTGGGCGCTGCAGGTGCTGTCGGGCGATAAGTATCTGGTCGCCGCGCGCGAGAACCAAATCCGGACGATCCGCGTGGAGGCGCCGCGCGGTCCCATCGTGGACCGGAACGGGGTCCCGCTCGTGACGAACGTGCCGGGCACGGCGGTGCAGCTCTGGCCGGCCGACCTCCCGGAGGAGGGGCGCTACCGCATGGTGCAGCGCCTCGCCGCCCTCCTGCGGATGCCGCCCTCCCGGATTACGAAGGCGATCGAGGCGCGCAGGGGCGATCCGCTCACTCCGCTCACGGTGAAGACAGCGGTCCCGTTCGCACGTGTTCAGTACCTGAGCGAGCACCAGTCGGAGTTCCCAGGCGTCTACGTCGTCGACACGTACCTGCGCCACTACAAGTACAAGTCCCTGGGGGCCCAGGTTCTCGGCCACGTCGGCGAGATCTCGCCGCACGAGCTCGCGGGACGGAAGGCCGAGGACTACCGGGCCGGAGACAAGGTGGGCAAGGCGGGAGTGGAGGCGGCATTCGACTCCTATCTCCGGGGCACGGCCGGCCTGGCCCAGCTCCGGGTGGACTCGCTGGGCAAGCCCCAGAGCCCCTTCCAGGTGCAGCAGGTCCCCTCCGGCGGCAACGGCGTCCGGCTGACGATCGACCTTCACGTCCAACGTGCGGCCGAGCAGGCGATCCGGTACGGGATCGAACGGGCGCTCGAGAACGAGAACTGGTGGGCGAACGGCGGCGCGATCGTCGCGCTCGATCCGACCGACGGCGAGGTGCTCGCGCTCGCCTCGAACCCCACCTTCAAGCCGTCGATCTACGTTGGACGCCCGGACTCGAAGAAGCTGCGTACTCTGTCGGCGCCGGAAGCGAACTTCCCGCTGATCAACCGCTCCACCTCGGGGAGGTATCCGCCCGGCTCGACGTGGAAGCCGGTCACGGCACTTGCGGCGATGCAGGAGGGGATCCTCTCCCCGTACCAGGCGATCCAGTGTACGCCGGTCGCCTACTACGGCAGGGATCGGCAGGCGTTCCGCAACTGGAACCCGAACGTGAACGAGGCGATGACGCTGCCCAAGGCGCTGGCCGCCTCGTGCGACACCTATTTCTACGAGGTCGGCAACCGCTTCTACGAGCTTCCCGCGCGGCGCGGGCAGCCGCTGCAGCGCTGGGCGCGAAGGTTCGGCTTCGGTGAGCCGAGCGGGCTCGACATGGGCGGGGAGGACCCGGGCCTTCTGCCCACGATCCGGTGGAAGCGCGAGACCTACACCAAGGAGCGCTACCCGCGCGGTTGGGAGATCGAGCAGCTTTGGAAGCCGGGTGACTCGATCCAGCTCGCGATCGGCCAGAAGGACCTGCTGGTGACGCCGCTGCAGATGACGCGCTTCTACGCGCTGCTCGCCAACGGGGGCACGCTCGTGACGCCGCACCTCGTCTCGAGCGTGGAGCGGCCCGGGAGCGCAGACCGTCCGTCGGTCGTGCTGCGGCGGTTTCCGCCGACGCCGCCGAAGCCGACGAACGTCGCGCCGGAGAACATCGCCGCGATCGAGGAGGGCCTGCGCGAGGCGACGAGCCTCTCGTACGGAACCTCGGTGGGGGTCTTCGGCAGCTTCCCGGTCCCGATCTACGGCAAGACGGGGACGGCAGAGAAGTGGTCGAACGAGTTGCAGCGCATGCTCGACCAGTCGTGGTGGTGCGGCTACGGACCCGAGTGGGGCGGCCGTAGCCCGATCGCAGTGTGCGTGGTGATCGAGAACGGCGGGTTCGGCGGCGAGGCGGCGGCACCGGCCGCCCTGAAGGTGTTCGAGGCCCACTACGGCGTGAAGGCGGCAACGGTCTCGGAAGTGGTGTCCGATTGATCGACTACGCGTCTTCCAGAAGCGTCGCCGCCGCGCGGCACGGCTCTGACGCCCTCGCGTTTGTCCGCCGCCTCGACCTGCTCCTCCTCGGGGCCATCGTGGCGATCGTCGCCTATGGCCTCTGGGGCGTCGCAGGTATCACGACGTACGAGGTCGCGGGCGACGAGGCCTACTTCGTGAGGCGCCAGCTGATCGCCGTCGGCCTCGGCTTCACCGGGCTGCTCGTGGCTCTGGCGATCGACCCGGATCGGCTCCGGCGTGCGCGGCACGCGATCTACGGCAGCACGATCCTCCTGATGCTGCTTGTCTTCCCGCTCGCGCAGGAGACGCGCGGTGCGAAGCGCTGGATCGAGATCGGACCCTTCCAATTCCAGCCCTCGGAGTTCGGCAAGCTCCTGTTCGTGCTGGCGCTCGCGGGGTTCCTCGCAGACCGCGTGCGCCGCCTGCACGAGCCGCGCATCCTGCTCCAGGCAATCGCCATGGGGGCGTTGCCGATCGCGCTCGTCTTCAAGCAGCCCGACCTCGGTACGGCGCTCGTCTATGGAGCTGCGCTGCTCGCCTGCCTCTTCGTCGCGGGCCTGCGCTGGCCGCACTTCCTCGCGCTCCTCCTGGTGGCCGTCGCTGTCGCAGTGAGCGTGCTCGTCCTCTTGCCCAGGTTGGATGTCGAGCTGCTCGAGCCCTACCAGAAGGCGCGTCTCACCGGTTTCACGAATCGCGATCTCGATCCATCCGCGACGACGTACAACGTGAACCAGTCCATGACCGCGATCGGCTCCGGCGGCCTCGACGGACGGGGCGTCGAGGGTGCGACGCAGACGCGCTTCGGCTTTACGCCGGAGGCCGAGACCGACTTCGTCTTCGCGTCGCTCGCCGAGCAACGCGGGTTCGTCGGCGCCGCGCTTCTGCTCGGCCTCTACCTCCTGATCGTGTGGCGCGCTCTGCGCGTGATCACCGTGGCTCGTGACGCCTTCGGCGCGATCGTGGCGGGTGGGATCGTGGTCGCGTTCCTGTTCCAGGTGTTCGTGAACGTCGGCATGACCATGGGGATCGCGCCGGTTACGGGGATCCCGTTGCCGTTCGTCACCGTCGGCGGCTCGTCGATGGTCGTGAACCTACTCGCCATGGGCATGTTGCTCTCGATCCACGCACGCGGCACGGGCGGCAGGCGCGGGGTGTAGGAATGGCCCGCGGTCTTCACCCCGCGGCGGTCTGGGGCCTCCTGAAAGAAGCGAGGGCGGCACTCGAAGATGCCCGGCCGCTGCTCGTCACGGGACCGGGAGCGGAGCAGCTGGCGCTGGAGCTCACGTTCGGTGGGTCGTCGGGCGCCGTGCGCACGAGCGGCCGCGTGCAGGACGCCGCGGCGCTCGTGCGGGTGCTGGCGGGCCGGACGACGGACGCTGACGAGCGCGAGCTGCGGGCGGCCAACCGCGCCCGGGTGCCGATCGTGGCCGTCCAGACGGGTGCCGGGGAGGGCCCCGACGTTCCCTATGTGCTCGCCACCGACGTCATCGCCTGCCCGCCCGGGGCAGGGTTCCCGCTCGACGAGATCGCTCATGCGCTTGCTGCACGTCTCGGCGAGAGCGGGACGACCCTGGCCTCCCGACTGCCGGTTCTGCGGGCTGCCGTCTGCGACGAGCTGATCGAGAGTTTCGCGCGCAAGAACGGTGTGCTCGGAGCCGCGATCTTCGTGCCGGGTGCCGACTTTCCCGTGCTGACCCTGAACCAGCTCAGGCTTGTGCTCAGGCTCGCGTCCGCGTACGGCGTCGAGGTCGATCAGTCCCGCGTGCCCGAGATCCTGGCAACGATCGGCGCAGGGTTCGGCTTCCGAGCCGTCGCGCGCCAGCTCCTCGGCGCGGTGCCGGTCGCCGGCTGGGCCGTCAAGGGCGCGGTCGCCTACGCGGGCACGCGCGCACTCGGCGAGGCTGCCAGCCGGTACTTCGCGGCCGTAGCGAAGCAGTCGCTCGCGGCCTGAGAAGCTCTCCGCCGTGTCGTCCGGTCCGGGTCCTAACATCGGCGAAACGATCGTCGAAGGGAGGCGGGATGGCAGGAATGGAGCACGCAGAGGAGCTGCTGCTGATCGAGGAGGCCGACGCCTGGTTCGAGTACCTGGAGGCGACCAGGGTTCAATCGGAGATGCGCTATGCCGAGCTCGAGCCGTGGGCCTGGGCGCGGCTCTCGCAGCGCCTCCGCGCGGTCCGCGCTCGGCGTGCGCGCCTGCGCCCGGCTGCGGCTTGAGGGACGAGGCGACTCGGCTCGGCCGGGACGACTGCTAGCCTACGACCAGGCTCATGCCTTCGTTTTTCACACTCACTCGCAGCGCGCGACCGGTCGCTTCCGCGGCCGCGTCTTTGCGCGCGCCCACCCTAGGAGAATCTTTTGTCACCGTGGTTTCGCTGGAAACGCAAGAAAGCCGAGCAGGAGGCTGGCGCACAATCGCCGCTCGCTCCGGAGCACGAGGCAGCACCCACTGAGAGTTCCGCGGCTGACGGCAAAGCCGCAACCGATTCGACGACGAGGCGAAGACGCGGCAGCCGCGGCGGCCGCGGGCGCAAGCGCCCCGGCGCTGCAACGTCCGTAGCCGAGCAGCAGCCCGAGCCGCCGAAGCTCGATCAGTCCGCCAAGCGTGAGCGGGCCCGGCCCGAGCGCGAGCGCAGTCAGCGCCAGGAGCGGCGGGCGAACCAGCCGCGCCGTCGTGTTCCGCAGAAGCGCGCCCCGCTGCCCAAGGCCAAGCGCGAGCTGCTGATCTCCGTGGACGTCGGCGAGCAGCGCGTCGCCGTCCTCGAAGACGACCGCGTCGCCGAGGTCTACCTCGAGCGCCCCGAGCGGCGCTCGATCGCCGGGAACATCTACCTCGGCACCGTCGACAACGTGCTACCGGGCATGGAGGCGGCCTTTGTCGAGATCGGTCTCGAGAAGAACGGCTTCCTGTATGTCGACGAGATCGTCGTGCCCGAGCTCGAGGGCAAGCGGCACGGCAAGAAGATCACCGACCTGATCGCGCGTGGCCAGGAGTTGCTCGTGCAGGCGGTCAAGGATCCGATGAAGACGAAGGGCGCGCGGCTCACGACCGAGATCTCGTTGCCCGGTCGCTTCCTCGTGCTCGTGCCGCAAGGCGAGGGTCTCGGGGTGTCGCGCCGACTCGACGACGCCGAACGTGCGCGACTGAAGGACATCATCAAGGACCTTGACGTGAAGGAAGGCGGCATCATCGTTCGGACGGCTGCCGAGGGTGCCTCCGCCGAGGACATCGAGCGCGATCTCGTCTTCCTGCAGCGGCTCTGGAAGACGATCCAGGCGAAGGCAAAGGCTGCGAAGGCTCCGGCCGTCGTCTATCAGGAGGCCGAGCTTCCGCTGCGGATCGTGCGCGACCTGTTCGCGGGAGACTTCGAGCGAGCGCTGATCGACCACGATCGCACCTACAAACGGATCGTCGGCTACCTCAAGAAGACCTCGCCGCACATGCTCGAGCGGGTGCACCGGTACAAGGAGAAGGAGCCGTTGTTCGAGGGCACGGGCGTCGATGCCGAGATTCGCTCGACCCTCTCCCGCCGCGTCGACCTTCCGTCCGGCGGCTACCTCGTCTTCGACTACGCGGAGGCGTTCACCGTTATCGACGTCAACACGGGTCGTTTCGTCGGCTCCCGATCGAAGACGTCGGCAGGACGCCTCGAGGACACGATCACGAAGAACAACCTCGAGGCGGTCAAGGAGGTCGTCCGACAGCTGCGACTGCGCGACATCGGCGGGATCATCGTGATCGACTTCATCGACATGGCGAACCCGAAGAACCGCGCGACGGTCGAGGAGGCGCTTCGGAACGAGCTGGAGCGCGACCGCACCAAGACCTACGTCGTCGAGATCTCCCCGTTGGGGCTCGTCGAGATGACGCGTCAGAACGTGACGGATGGTCCGCGCGAGATCCTGACCAAGAAGTGCCCGACGTGCGCAGGCGACGGGATCGTCGTTTCGGAGGCCACCGCGGCGATGGATGTGGAGCGACGCCTGCGCCGCATCGCGGCCGGCTCCCGGGCTCAGGCGTTTCAGGTCGAGGTCGGCCCGCGCACACGTGCGGTGCTGATCGGACCGGGTGCGATCAGGTTGCGAGAGCTCGAGGAAGTGACGAAGAAGCGCTTCTTCCTCGTCGCGAAGGAGGGCGTGCACGCGGATCACGCGGCCGTCCTTGCAGAAGGAAAGCTCGCGGACCTGCAGCCGCAAGCGCCGGTCGCGGATGGGACGGAGCTCGAGCTCAAGCTCGTCGAGCTCGATCTGCACGACGCGCAGGCGGCGGTGGCCAGGCACGACGGCCTCGACGTCGTGGTCGGGGGCGCCGCCAAGCTCGTCGGCAAGAAGGCGAAGGCGCGCGTGGAGCGTGTCGTCGACGGCGTCGCCTACGCCACGCTCCTCGCCGGCGGCGAGGAGCGTCAGGACCCGATCACGTTCGAGAGCGAGGCCGAGAAGCCGACGCGCGCGCCGACTCGCGCAAGGAAGGCGGCCGGGGAGCCGGTCGAGAGCGAGCTTCCGGAGGCGGCGATCGCGCAGCCGGAGCCGGCGGAGCCTGAGTCTGAGCCGGAGGCGCTGCTGCTGCCCGAGGATGCGGAGGTCGTTGGCGAGGCCGTCGAAGAAGCGCCGGCTGCAGATGGAGAGCTGCCGAAGAAGAAGACGCGCCGTGGCTCGCGTGGCGGCCGGAACCGCAAGAAGAAGGTCGCGACCGTCGCGCAGGACGCGGAGGCTGAGCCCGAGCTCGACCCGACGGAACCCGTGCTGGAGGTGGTCGCGGCGGAGGCCGTCGCGAAGAAGCGTGCGCCCCGGATCCACGTGCCTACGTCCGACCTCGGCGAGAAGGGGGTGCGGGAGAAAGAAGTCCCGGAGAAGGCGGTCCCGGAGAGCGGAGCCGAGCCCGAGACGGCAGGTGAAGACGTGGAGACCGACGCGGACGAGCTCGATCCGGAGTCGGGCGAGCTGAAGCCGAAGCGCAAGACGCGTCGCGGCTCCCGAGGAGGCCGAAGCCGGAAGAAGAAGGCCGCGGTCGTTCCCGTCGGGGCAAACGGCGATCAGCCCGTGGAGCCCGAGACGGCCGAGGCAGAAGCGGCCTCGGCGGCGAACGGCGCCCCCGTGCCAGGGTCAGATGACCCAGGGTCGGATGACTACGTCCCGATGTCCGAATGGCTGGACGAGATCGAGACGTAGCCGTCGACCGGCGGCATCGGCTACACTTTCCCGGATTCGCGGGCGAGTGCCCGCGTTTCCTGTGCTTATGAGCAGCTACGCGATCATCTCCGTCGGAGGCAAGCAGTACCGCGTCCGTGAAGGCGAGCGGCTGCTCGTCGATCGGCTCGCGCACGGCGAGGGAAAGACCTTCCAGCCTGCCGTGCTGCTCGTGGGTGGAAATGGCGACACGCAGATCTCGCCCCCGAACGTGGCGGTGATTGCGCGCGTCGTCGCCGACGTCAAGGGCGAGAAGATCCGCATCGGCAAGTACCGGCCGAAGAACGGCTACAAGAAGCACACGGGCTTCCGCGCGAGCCTCTCGCAGATCGAGATCGAGTCGATCGGGGGCGCCAAGCGCGCGCCTGCGAAGGAAGCGGCGAAGGCCGAGACCGCGCCTGCGAAGGCCGCTCCCGACCCCGCCGAGGATCGGGTCAAGGGCATGCCGACGGGCTACGAGGAGCTGACGGTCGCGGAGATCAAGGCTCAGTCGACCGACTGGAACCGCCCGATGCTCGAGGCAGCGCTCGAGTACGAGCAGGCGCACGGCACGCGCAAGGGCGCGCTCGCCGCGCTCGAATCGGCCCTGTCCGCGAAGGAGGAATCCTAGATGGCACATAAGAAGGGCCTCGGTTCCTCGCGCAACGGTCGCGACTCGAACGCACAGCGCCTCGGCGTGAAGATCTTCGCGGGCCAGCAGGTGAAGGCGGGCAACATCATCGTCCGGCAGCGGGGCACGAGGTTCCGTCCCGGTCCCGGCACCGGCATCGGCCGCGACGACACGATCTTCGCCGTCCGCGAGGGCGTCGTCGAGTTCCGGCGTAGCGGTGAAAAGCGCACCATCGCCGTTCTTCCCGACTAACGCCGGAAGAACGGTTAGAAAGGCACGTCGTGTTCCACGACCGGGCGCGCATTCACGTTCTTGCCGGTCGCGGCGGGGACGGCGGCCTCTCGTTCCGACGGGAGAAGCACGTGCCGAAGGGCGGGCCGGACGGCGGCGACGGCGGTCGCGGCGGCGACGTCGTCCTCGTCGCGAATCCGGACCTGCGGGACCTCTCGCGCTTCCGCACGAAGACGACGTTCAAGGCCGGGCGGGGCGAGCCCGGGCGCGGGACGCGCAAGCACGGCGCCGACGGCGCCGCAATCGAGCTCGAGGTGCCGATCGGGACGCAGGCGTGGCGCGCTGAGGGCGACCTGATCGCAGATCTCGCGACGGCGGGTGCGCGCGTCATCCTGGCGAAGGGCGGCCAGGGCGGACGCGGAAACGCCCGCTTCGCGACTCCGACGCGTCAGACGCCGAGGTTCGCCGAGGTGGGGGATTCGCCGGAGGAGGCCGAGGTCGAGCTGCGCCTGAAGCTGCTGGCCGACGCCGCTCTCGCGGGCCTGCCCAACGCGGGCAAGTCATCGCTCCTCCGCCGGCTGTCGAATGCGAAGCCGAAGGTGGCCGACTACCCGTTCACGACGCTTGCACCGGTGCTCGGGACGGTCGAGTCCCCCGACGGCGCCCAGCTGACGGTTGCCGACGTACCCGGCCTGATCGAAGGCGCAAGCGAGGGGGTCGGCCTCGGCCACGAGTTCCTCGCGCACCTGGAGCGAGCGCGGCTCCTGCTGCACGTGATCGACGCATCCGAGGACGACGTCGAGGGGCGCTTCCACACGATCGACCGCGAGCTCGCCCTCTACGGCGCCGGGCTCGACGAGCGGCCACAGGCAATCGTCCTGAACAAGGTAGACCTGCTTCCCGAGCCCCCGAGCTTCGAGCTCGACGACCGGCGAATTGTGGGCGTCCACGCCGTCTCCGCCGCGACCGGCGAGGGTATGGAGTCTCTGAAGCGCTGGCTCTTCACGGCCATTCCGGCGGCCCCGGAGACCTCGAAGGAGGTGCCGGAGCTCGAGGAGTTCCGGCTCTACCGGCCGCAGCCGCCGGTGCGTCGCGGCTACCGGATCTACCGCACCCAGGATGGGTTCCGGATCGTGGGCAAGGCGCCGGAGGGAGCTGAGTTGGAGGCCGCCCTGAAGGCGGCGGGGGTCCGGAAGGGCCAGGATGTCGAGCTCGGCAACGAAAGCTTCGAATGGCAGTAACGGGGATCCTGGGCGGGCGGTTCGACCCGCCGCACGTCGGCCATGTCGCCCTGGCGCGCGCCGGGATCGACTGGTTTCGGATCGCGCGCCTGCACGTCACGGTGGTCGCGGACGCCGCGCACAAGCGTTCGGAGGCACCCGCGGAGCATCGGCTCGCGATGGCGCGGCTGGCTTTCGCTAGCCTCGGGGTGGACGTCGCGCTCGAGGAGCATCGGTTCACCGTCGACTCGCTCGAGGCCGCCGCGTACGAGGATCCGGTCTTCCTGATCGGCGCCGACCAGCTCGCTGCGTTCAGGACGTGGAAGGAGCCGGACCGCGTTCTCGAGCTGGTCCGGCTGGGCGTCGCGGCGAGGCCCGGCTTCTCACCCGAGACAGGCTCGGATCGAATCGAGCTGTTCGAGCTGAAGCCCTACGACGTCTCCTCGACCGAGATCCGGTCGCGCGTCCGGCAGGGGGAGCCGATCGACGGCCTGGTCGCTCCCGCAGTCGCCGCGTACATCGCTCGGCACAAGCTCTACAGCGACGGTTGACGTCCACCTTTCACGGCTACACTGAGAGCTCTGACCTCCCTCGAACAAGCACGCCGCACCGCCGCTCTCGCCGCCGAGAAGCTGGCCGAGAACGTCGTCATCCTCGACATGCGACCCGCGTGCGTCTACACCGATTTCTTCGTGATCGCGACCGGCCGCAACCCGCGGCAGACGAAGGCGATCTTCGACGAGGTCTACGCGCAGCTGAAGGCCGAGGCTGGACTAACGCCCCGCGCGACGGACGGGACGCGAGAGGCGGAGTGGATCATCGCCGACTACCTCGACGTCGTCCTGCACGTCTTCACGCCTGAGACGCGCCAGTTCTACCGCCTGGAAGACCTGTGGGGCGACCTGCCCGCGGTCGAGCTGGAGGCCGCGACGGCGTAGCGCTTCCGTCCGGCGTACGGACTCGTGTTCGTATGAGGGTGACGACGGATAACTGCTGGACAAATATTGCCTGGAACTCGACGCCTGTTGTCTCCTGCAGATGAACCTTTGCGAGGGGCACCGCGTCACTTCATCTAAGGCTCGCAGCGTCGCGAGACAACCAGCGGAGCAGGATCAACTGGGCCTGCGATTACGAACTCGAGCGGCTAGACTTCGGGCCTCGTGGGGCCATAGCTCAGCTGGGAGAGCGTCGCGCTGGCAGCGCGAAGGTCGCCGGTTCGAGCCCGGCTGGCTCCATCTCTCCTGACGTGACCGAGACGGTCGGCTCCATTCGTGAGACGCTGCGCCGGATGACGAATCGCCAGATCACGCTCGCTGCCCGGCCCGTCGGCTTTCCGCAGGAGTCGGATTTCGCGCTCGTCGAGGCGCCCGTGCCGGAGCCCGGCCCCGGTGAGGTGCTCGTCCGCGCACGCTGGCTCTCGCTCGATCCCTACATGCGCGGGCGCATGAGCGAGGTGCGCTCCTACGCGAAGCCGACGGAGCTCGGCGAGGTGATGACGGGTCAGGTCGTCGGCGAGGTGGTGGCGAGCGAAGACTCGAGCTTGGTGTCCGGGGATGACGTGGTCGGCCAGCTCGGCTGGCAGGAGTACGCCGTTGCCCGGGCCGGAAACCTCCGCAAGGTCGACACGGCCCTCGCGGAGCCTCAGGCCTACCTCCATGTCCTCGGCACCACGGGCCTGACGGCGTACTTCGGGTTCTTTGACGTCGCGCGGCCGAAGCCTGGGGACACTGTCGTTGTCTCCGGTGCGGCCGGCGCCGTCGGCCAGGTCGTCGGCCAGCTCGCGAAGATCGCGGGCTGTCGCGTGGTCGGGATCGCCGGCGGACCCGAGAAGGTGGCCGAGCTGACGGAGCTGTACGGCTACGACGCCGCCATCGACTACAAGGCTGACGACGTGAACGTAGCCCTGAAGGAGGCCTGCCCGCGAGGCGTCGACGTGTACTTCGACAACGTGGGCGGGGCGATCTCCGAGACCGTCTTCCGCTGCCTCGCCGTCGGTGCGCGCGTCGCCGTCTGCGGACAGATCTCGCAGTACAACCTCCCAGAGCCTGAGCTCGCGCCGCGCGGTCTCGGCTTCCTCATCGTGTTTCGCGCGAGGTTGGAGGGGTTTCTCATTTTTGACTACGTCCACCGCTTCGGCGAGGGCCTGGAGCGGCTCGGCCACTGGCTCGCCGAAGGCCGCCTCGTGTACCGCGAGGATGTAACCGAGGGACTCGAAAACGCGCCTCGCGCCTTCATCGGGATGCTGCGCGGCGCGAACCGCGGCAAGACGCTCGTCAGGCTGTAGTCGGCTCCGCGACGGGAACGCCTGCTTCCGCGAGCAATTTGCGCAGCATCAACGCGTTCGCCGGCGCCTGGGCGACGTAGCCCTTGTCCGGATCGCCCGCCACCTCGCCTAGCTCGACCCCATCCAGGGCATCCAGGTCGGGAGGTGTCGGGGAGCGGCCGTTGTTGTTGAACATCGCGTAGACGTTCTCTGTGTCGAGGGCAAGCTCTCGTAACGGCTCGACCCACTCTTCGAGCTCTTCCCGCGAGTAGAGGTGATCGAAGCGCTCTGCGGCGCTGCCCGTCCGCTTGTTCCAGGTCGAGGCGTTACGGCCGTGGAAGCGCACGTAGGCGTTCGATGACGTGCGTGCCACGACCGTCGGCACAAGGTTCTTCGCCTCGGTCTTCGGTGCATCGACGATCACGTAGGTGAGGCCGCGACTCTCGAGGAACGCAAGGGTCTGGGCGCGGTTCTCCTCGTCGAGCCAGCTTCGGTGCCGGAACTCGACGAGGAGCTCGTCGCCGGGCAGCTGATCCTGCGCCCATTCGATGTACTCGAGGGAGACGGGCTTGTAGACGACGTAGGGCGGAAACTGGAGCAGGATCCCTCCGAGCTTCCCGGTCGCCCTCAGCGGCTCGAGCGCCTGAGCGAAGCGGCGGAAGACCTCGCCGCGCAGCTCTCTTGGCGGCCGGTCGACCCGCCCCCGCTCGTCCACCGGCATTGCCTCGCGCAGGTCAGCTGGGATCGCGTCGAGCTTGACGGGATGACGCGTCATCAGCCCGAATGCCTTCACGTGCATCGTGAAGCCGTCCGGTGCCCGCTCGGCCCACTTGCCGACGAGCTCCGCGTCCGCCAGCCGGTAGTACGTCGAGTTCGCCTCGACGGTGTCGAAACGTTCGGCGTAGTGGTGCAAACGCGCCTCGCCGGAGCGAACTCCCGGCGGGTACCAGACCTTCGTCAGAGTCTCGTCGGCCCAGGAGCAGGTGCCGACGCGTACGATCGCGGACATGCCGCGATCGTACGCTCAGCGGAGAGCCGTTAGGTGGTGACGAGCGTGAGGATTCGGCCGACGGGGTCGAGGTTGGCGGTGTTCGCCTCGATCTCGACCGTGTAGGTCGTCTTCCGCGCGGGTCTGAAGCCGGCGAGGGTGAAGCGCGCGACGGCGTCGCTACCCAGCACCGTGGCCGGCTGACCTATTGCAACGAGCGCCCCCCGAAGGTAGACGCGATACGTGATACCGACCTGGGCACCGACGCTCGTACTGGTCGCGTACTCGCGCAGGGGCAAGGCGATCGCCGGGCTCGCGGAGCCGCCACGGACGGTGAGGATGGCGTTCCGCGCGTCGACGGAGACTGCTGCGGCCCGCCACTTCGCGAGTGACGGCTTCGGTGACCCGGTGGTGGTCAGGAGCCCGCTCTGCCACTCGCTCGTCTGGTGGTCGCGGAAGACGAACCAGATGAACATGCCGACCCGGAGATCCGCCTTGGCCAGGGCCAACGCCTGGGCGGCGTAGGACGCCTGCTGCGCCCGCGTCACCCCCTTCGGCTCACCGTCCTGCTTCACCTCGTGGCCGTACTCCGTGATCCACATCTTGATGTTCTTGCGCTTGAACCAGCCGTCGAGCGCCTGTTCGAAGCGAGCCATCGACGAGAGGGTCACGTTCGGCCAGCGAACCTTCTGGGTCGGCTTCAGGTACTGGGGGGTCGGATAGGGGTGGTGCGCCCACGCGTCGAACTTCAGGCGTGGATTGGCCGCCGCGACGAGCTGGGCAAAGCGGCCGGGGGAGTGCGTGTCCGATACGCCCGGGACCTTCCGGTCGCGGCCGTGCGAGGAGGTCTCTCCGATCGCGACCTGGGCGCGGCCGTTGCCCGCCTTGATGCCCGCGTAGGCGGCTGCGTAAAGACGGGCATAGTTCCTCGGGCCGATCGAGCGCCCCTTCGGGTCGAACTGCGGCGCCAGGAAGAGCTGGAGGTTGGACTCGTTCCAGACCGAATAGAAACGCACGAACGGATAGCCGTGGTGCTGGCCCGAGTAGCGGTTCGCGACCGCGCGCGCGAACGTCGTCATGTCGCCGAGATTGGTGGGCAGGTAGTTCGGAGTCCTGCCGCCGTTCGCCCATCTGGGAGTGCCCCAGATCGTGATGAGCACCTCCATCCCGCGCTGCTGGGTGTTCCGTACGAGCTCGTCGAGGTCGTCGAACTTGTAGGCGGGGTCGAACGGGTCGGAGGGATCCGAGGGCCGCGTCGGGGCGATGTTCGGCCAGGTCACGAGTGTCCGGACGATGGTTGTGTTGGCATCCCGTGCCTGATCGAGGACCGCGTGCCGGTTCTCCTCGTACCGGAAGTTGGGATCGTCGTGGAAGCCGACGTACATGCGTGGCGCTGCAACGGCGAGCGCTGGCACGAGCAGGCTTGCGACCGATGCGACGAGCAGGAACCGGACAAATCGTCTCACAGGGCAATCTCCTTTGGGGGCGGTGACGAGGCGGCACCGTACCGCGGCGGTGTGAGGAGGGTGTTAAAGCCTCCGCAGGTCAGTTCTCGGACGTGCGCCGACAACGAACCCGGTTCGCGGCGCAGCGTGATGATCCTTCGTTTCGGGCCGGTCAGGCCGCGTCGCGGAGGGCTTCGATCTCCCGTGAGACCGAGAGTCGCTCGAGGGCGCGCGACTCGATCTGGCGCACGCGCTCGCGCGTCAAGCCCAGACGCCGGCCGATCTCCTCGAGAGATTTTGGGTCCTCACCCATCAGGCCGTAGCGCAGCCGCAGCACGTCCCGCTCGCGCTCGGGGATGCGTTCGAGCGCCCGGTGGAGAGTCGTCTCCGTCAGGCTCACCTCTACCTCTTCTTCGACCCCCGCCTGATCTCCGCCGACGAGATCGCCGATCGAGGCGTCGTTGTCGTCGCCCAGCGGCTTGTCGAGGCTGGTCACTGCGCGAGCGGCCTGCCGGACCTCGTGCAGATGTTTGAGCGAGATCTTCGCCGCCTGCGAGACCTCCTCGTCCGTCGGCGGCCGGCCCAGCTTGGCCATCAGCTCGCGCTCCGCGCGGCCGATCCGTTGCTCGCGCTCGGCGATGTGGACCGGGATGCGAATCGTTCTGGATTTGTTCGCGACTCCACGCTGGACCGCCTGGCGGATCCACCAGGTCGCGTACGTGGAGAACTTGTAGCCGCGCCGCCAGTCGAACTTCTCGACGGCCCGGATCAGTCCGATCACGCCCTCCTGGATCAGGTCGAGCAGCGAGAGACCGTGCCCCTGATATTTCTTCGCAATCGAGACGACGAGGCGGAGGTTCGAGTTGATCATCCTGTCCTTCGCCGCCTGGTCACCACGCTCAACGCGCTTCGCGAGTTCGACCTCCTCCGGCGCCGTCAGGAGCGGATAGCGGCCCGCTTCGTTCAGGAAGAGCTGCAGCGAGTCCGTCGTGGCGGCCGCCAAGTCGCCGTTCACATACGTCAAATCCGCTGCCGAGGTGCGGCCGCAGTCGTCGGTGAGAGTGATGTTTCGCTCGTCCAGCTCGGTGTACAGAGCCTCGACCTCATCGTCCTCGAGCTCGAGCTCCTGGACGAGGGCGCTGAAGTCCGACAGGTTAAGGCACCCGGTCTCTTCGCCGCTTTCGAGCAGCGGAACAAGCGTCTCTCGACTCATACCTATCCTCTTCCCGGTCGCGGCGCCGCCCTAACCCTGTCCAGAACGGCCACTGGCGCGAGCCGGGCACCTTGTGACAGTTTTGGCACGAATGCGTTGCAGACTCGTCTCCGGCTCGTGTCTAGCGTGATCGCTATCCCCATAACGACACGGAAAGGTTGAGCAAATGATGGTCGAACGCATCTGCGGCGCTGCCGCCCCCGCGCTCTTGGCGTGCTCGCTGATTCTGATACCGGCCGGAAGCGCGGCTGGCGGGTCGGCGCCCGCCCCAGCCACGGTCTGCCTTTCGGATCCCTCTGCCCCGAGCCCCGCCCCTCCCGCCCCATCGTGTGGCGGTGGGGGCATCCCGCTGCCGCCGCCTCCTCCTCCCACGGATCCGCCCGAGCCTCCTCCAGTCGATCCGCCGCCGCCGACCGCTCCTCCGGCGCCCCAGCCGGTCCCGCCGGCTCCGGTCCCCGGTGCGGATGCGGATCAGGATGGCGTCGTCGACTCCCGCGACAACTGTGGTCGCCCCGGTACCCCGCTCGTTCGGAACGCCGACCAGGAGGATGGAGACAGTGACGGAATCGGCGATGTGTGTGACGAGTTCGACAACGGAGGCGACCCTGTGCAGACGATGAGCGTCGTCGGCGGCGGCCACCTCCCCGACGCGTATACCAGGCTTCTCTGTCCCCATGGCTCACGGGCCCGACGCTTCAACGTGGGCGTCGAGGGCAGGGACCTCACCCGGCAGCGGCTCCTCTACTCCTTCGAGCTGAGCGGACTGTTCTGCTACCAGCCTGGAGGCAGTATTACGGGCTATCGCGAGCTGTTCTCAACGTCTCGGCAAACCGCCTGGCCGTGGGAGTGGCGTGGGAATCTGTTCGCGCCCCGGGGGTTCGGCGTCGGGGCGAGGTCCGGACGAGTCGAGGCGCAAGGGAAGTTCTCCAGCTGCGTCTTCAGATGGGGTTGCATCAGGAGTATCACCCCGTGGATCACCGTGCATGTCTACAACAGCGGCGCCGTCACCGCCGAGTCAGGAGCATGATCGTGCGCTACCTCAGGGACCACCCCGTTCGGATCGCCATCTGGCTCCTCGGGGTGCTCTTCTTCCTCTGGTTGCTCGCCCAGTTCGGGATCTTCGGGACGCCCACGGAACTTCGCCGCGGATGATGCAGCGGGCGGATCGCGTAGACTCAGGCCGTGTTCTGGGAGGTCGTCTTCATGCTCGTGATCCTGAAGATCCCGCTGGTCTACATGTGCGCGATTGTCTGGTGGGCCGTCCGCGCCGAACCTCGACCATACGCTGGTGCCGCGCGCCTGGCGCCGCTCGAGCCGCCTCCGGCCTGCGACTGGCGCGGACGCACGCTCCGCCGGCCGCGGCGGCCGGGCCTCGGGGGCGGACCGTTGGTCGGCGCACGGCGCTCAGCGTTGGTGCGGACCTCGAGCGGATCGGTCGCACGGTGAGCGCCGTTCCGTCTGCGCCGGGAAGCGCTCGCGAGGGGGTGGCCGGCTTCATCGCTGCCGCGTCGCTCTTCGCCAGCCTCCTGGGGGTCGTTTACCGCCCGGCCCGCATCATCCCGGTCGCCATCCTGCTCGCCCTGCTTTCTGCGCGCATGACGGAGCGACACAGCAGGCTCGCCGGGCTGGCGGTCGCAGCCGGAGCCGCGTGCTTCGTGATCGGGATGGCGATCGCGGTCTTGACCAAGAATCCGCTCTACTAGCGGCGCTGGTACAACAGGCATGTGAGCTCACACGACGTCGACGGTCTGAACTCCGGCTACGCCCGGGTCTTGCTCGAGGACTACCTCGAGGATCCCGACGCCGTTCCGCACGAGTGGCGAGAGCTGTTCGAGAGCGGCCAGAGCACGCTCGTCGCCACACATCCCGGTCTCCAGCGCCTCCTCGGCGGCAACGGCCATGGTGTCGCGACGTCGGCCGATGGTGCCGCGGACTCGGCACCGGTGAGCAGCCTGGGGTCTGCTCTCCCCACGCCGAGCGTGTTGACGTCCGACGAGACTCTGCTAGGCGGTGTCGCTGCTGCGATGGCCCTCGTCAAGGCCCACCGGATGCATGGCCACCTGGCGGCACGGCTCGATCCGCTCGGCTCCGAGCCGCTGGGGGATCCCGCGCTCGACGAGAGCCGCCTGATCCCAGCGCTCACGCCTGAGCTCCAAGCTCGGATTCCTGCCTCCGTGCTGAGGGTTCACGTCCCGGGAGAGACGCTCAGCGACGCCCTGCCGGCTCTACGCGAGGTCTACTGCGGCACGATCGCGTACGAGATCGAGCATCTCTCCGAACATGCTGAGCGCGTCTGGCTGCGGCAGGCGATCGAATCGGGTCGCTACCGGGAGTCGCTCTCGCCGGAAGAACGCAAGGCGCTGCTCGCGCAGCTCTCGCAGGTCGAAGGGTTCGAGCAGTACCTGCGGCGCAGCTTCCTCGGGCAGAAGCAGTTTTCGCTGGAGGGACTGGACGTGATGGTGCCGATGCTGGACGAGGCGATCGGGATCTCGGCCGCCGCCGGTGCCCATGAGGTTGTGCTCGGCATGGCTCATCGCGGTCGGCTGAACGTGCTTACGCATACCGTGGGGCGCCCATACGAGTCAATCCTTCGCGAATTCGAGGGCGAACGGACGGTCGACGCGGTCGTCGTCGATCCCGAGGGAGGAACGGGCGACGTGAAATACCACCTCGCTGCGACCGGCACCCGTTCCCTCCCCTCCGGCGAGGTGACGATCACGCTGACGCCGAACCCGAGCCACCTCGAGGCGGTCGACCCGGTCGTCGTCGGTTGGGCGCGCGCCGAGCAGACAAACCGCGCTGCGGGCGCCGGGCTGCACGATCCGTCCGTCGCGCTGCCGATCCTGATCCACGGTGACGCCTCGTTTGCGGGGCAGGGAGTCGTCGCGGAGACACTCAACCTCTCGAGCCTCGAGGGCTACTCGACCGGCGGTACCCTGCACCTGATCTCGAACAACCAGATCGGCTTCACGACCGATCCGCGCGAGGGCCGCTCCACCCGCTACTCGAGCGACCTCGCCAAGGGCTTCGACATCCCGATCATCCACGTCAACGCGGACGATCCGGAAGCGGCGATCGCGGCGGTCCGCCTGGCGATGGCCTACCGCCAGGAGTTCGGGCGTGACGTCGTCGTCGACCTTGTCGGCTACCGCCGCTTCGGGCACAACGAGCAGGACGAGGCGGCGTACACGCAGCCCTTGATGGTCGCCCGGATCGCCGACCATCCCACGGCGCGCGAGCAGTACGCTGCGACACTCGTCGACGAGGGCCTACTGACCGAGAAGGAGGCGGCAGCGGTCTTCGAGCGCACCCAGACCGACCTGCGTGTCGCCCACGAGCGGCTAAGGGCCTCGTTCGCCGAGCCTCCTGCAGCAAGGGGGGGACGGATCCCGGCCGACACGGGTGGCGCCGTCGGTACTTCGGTGCCCGCGGATCTGCTCGAGTCGCTGAACGAGCAACTGCTGAGCGTGCCAGCAGGCTTCGAGGTGAACCCGAAGCTCGCACGCCAGCTCGAGCGGCGTCGCGAGGCGATCAGCGAAGGAGGCATCGACTGGGGCCAGGCGGAAGCGTTGGCGTATGCGAGTCTGCTGACCGAGGGCATCGCGATTCGTCTGTCCGGTCAGGACACGGAGCGCGGAACGTTCTCGCACCGCCATGCGATGCTGCACGACCTGAAGACGGGCGAGACCTACGCGCCGCTCCAGCACCTGCCGGATGCCCAGGCGTCGTTCGAGATCTACAACTCGCCACTGTCCGAATTCGCCGCGGTCGCCTTCGAGTACGGCTACTCGGTCGCAGCGCCGGACTCGCTCGTGCTCTGGGAGGCGCAATTCGGGGACTTCGTCAACGGGGCCCAGATCGTGATCGACCAGTTCATCGTCGCCGGTCTCTCGAAGTGGGGTCAGACCTCGCGCCTGACACTCCTCCTACCGCACGGGTACGAGGGAAACGGTCCCGAGCACTCGAGCGCTCGCCTCGAACGGTTCCTGCAGCTCGCTGCTCAGGAGAACATCCGGATCGCGAACTGCACGACAGCCGCGCAGTACTTCCATCTGCTCCGGCGGCAAGCGCTCGATGCGACCGCTCGCCCTTTGGTCGTGATGACGCCGAAGGGCCTGCTTCGCCTCAAGCAGGCCTCCTCCAGGCCTGCAGACCTGTCGGAAGGTCGCTTCGAACCCGTTATCGACGATCCCGAGGTCGACCGCGAGGCCGTGCGACGCGTCGTGCTCTGCTCCGGCAAGCTCTACTACGATCTCGTCGGGCACGAGGAACGGCCGGCCGCGACCTCCGTTGCCGTCGCGCGGCTGGAAGAGCTCTATCCCTTCCCCGTCAACGCGGCCAGGGAGTTGGCGGCTTCCTATCCGAATCTGGAAGAGCTCGTTTGGGCCCAGGAAGAGCCACAGAACATGGGCGCGTGGCGCCCGATCCGACACCGCCTCGAGGGAGCGGTGCCCGAGCGGGTCCAGGTCCGTTACGTCGGTCGTCCCTGGCGTGCCAGCCCGAGCGAGGGCTACCCGACGGCGCATCTGATCGAGCAGGATCGCATCGCCCGTGAGGCGCTGGGGGCGAAGGGCTGACCGTCGCTAGAGCCGGGAGCGACGGCGCGCAAGCAAGGCGGCAGCGACCCGAGGCCCGTGCTTGCGCGTCGCCCGGAGCAGCCGTTGGCGCTGCTTCGGTGGCAACCGGCGCCACAGCTCGAACGCGGTCAACGCGACTCCGATTGGGCTCGTCGGGCGTAGACGCGGCACGACTCTATCCTCGCACACAGCCGCGTCGGCCAGAGTCCGAAGCCGACACGAGCAGGCAATTTCGCCGGGACGGTGCGCTACAATCCCACGCCTGCAAGACGCCCCTGCCCCCAACGACGGAGAACCCGATGTCGGTAGAGACCCCCTCGCTCTTCGCGCGTGTAATCCAAGACCATCTTGAGCTCAAGCGTCAGAACGCCGAGCTCGAGCGGCAGATGCCGATTGACCGCTATCACGTCGACGACCCGTTCGACAACCATCCTCTGTTCAAGACCGAGGAGCAGGCACGCCTCGAGGAGACGATTGACGGCGAGCCTGCCATCGACCCCGCCGCACTCAACTGGCCCGGCGAGGAGTCACAGGAGCACGCCGTGGTGGGCGAGCCGCCCGAGGACTCCGGGCTCTGGAGCCGGTCGCGCGACTTCGACTGGGGTGACTGATCGCTAGAGGCGCTGGACCGCTCTCGCCGCCACGCTGAGATCCTCGACGAAGAGTGTGCGCTCACGCCGCCGCGTTTCTTCGTCCGGAGCGCGCAGGATCGATGAGGGATGGACGGTCGCGAGCGTCACGGGCGCCAGCGCCGGCGGCCGTTGCACCGAGGCAGACGAGCGCCGCTGGCCGAACGACCGCGAGCTCGGAGTCGAGCCGGTCGGGAAGGAAGGCGGCGGCTGAATCGATCGCTGCCCCGAACAGGCGGTTACCCGCTCCTACTCGTCTTCACTCGCGCGGGGGATCGGCCCCCAGTGCGGGAAGTGGCGATATCCCCCCTGAGTCCCGATTCCGACAAAGAGACATCTGTGGCGAAGAAACTGATGCTGTTCTGCATCCTCGCGCTGGGCCTTGCGGCCCCCGCGCAGGCCGGTGAATGGAAGGAATTGCGTGTGCGCGGCGTTGTCGTGAGCGCCTCCGCGGAGGTGGTAGCGGTCGAGAACGCGGTCGGCGACGCGATGCTCAAGTGCCTCGTGCCGGAGCGCCTCGCAGAGAAGGCCGCGACGTTCAAGCCGGGCGACGAGGTGCGCATGATCTGCGCTCGGAAACGCGGCCAGAAGCGATGCTCGTGAAGCTCGAACGCCTCGGTGAGAGGAGCGAGCGACGGCACGACAAGCACGAACAGAGCGCGCCAGGCGAGACGCAGGACCACGACGAGGATGAGGACGAGGACAAGGACGAGAAGGGCGAGCACGAGGAGAGGAGCGAGAAGAGGGCGTCGGCCACGGCTCGTGGGCTCGTCGTCGAGCTCGCAGAGACGGCGATCGTCGTCCAGGACGCCGAAAGCGGCCGTCGCCTCGCCTGCCGCGTGCCGTCCGCAAAAGCTCACAAGCTCGAAGGAGTGAAGCTCGGCGACCGCGTCGAGATCCACTGCGCGAACAAGGAGCTCGCGTATCTGAAACGGCCCCACGCCGAGGGGGCCAGGCCCTAGCCGGATCTGCGGGCGATCAGGCTGCCGGAGTCTCCGTACGGGGGCGGCCCGGCAGTCTGTCGCCGTTGCTGCCGCTCCCCTCCAGGCCGTCGGCGCGCAGGGTCGTTGCGAGGCGACGGAACGGCCCGTCCTGCTCGAGTAGCTCGCGCTCGCCGCCGCGCTGCACGATCCTCCCGTGCTCCACGACGAGGATCTCGTCGGCACGACGAACGGTGGCCAGCCGGTGGGCGATGATAATCGACGTCCGGCCCGCCAGCAGCCGGTCGAAGGCACGCTCGATCAGGATCTCGCTGGGCCGGTCGATGTTCGAGGTCGCCTCGTCCAGGATCAGGATACGCGGGTTCGCGAGCAGGGCCCGGGCGATCGAGATCAGCTGGCGCTCGCCCGCGGACAGGCCCGAGCCGCCTTCGCGCACGACGTGCTGGAGGCCGCCTTCGAGTCTGGCCGCCACCCTGTCGACGCCGACAGCCGCTGCGGCGGCGGCCACCTCCTCGTCCGAGGCGCCGGGCTTGGCGAAGCGGATGTTGTCCGCGATCGTGCCGCTGAAGAGGAACGGGTCCTGGAGGACGACACCCAGCTGCCTGCGGTAGCTGCGAAGCTCGATCTCTCGCAGGTCGGTTCCGTCCACGCGGACGGCCCCCTCGTCGGGGTCGTAGAAGCGCGCGATCAGCTTCGCCATCGTCGACTTGCCGCCGCCGGACTCTCCCACGAGCGCGATGCACCCGCCCGCTCGCACGTCGATCTCGATCGCGTGCAGCACCGGCTCGACACCGTAGGCGAAGGTAACCCGGTCGAGCTCGAGCCGGCCGTCGATGCGGCCGAGCGGCCGCGCCCGGGGGGCGTCGGCGATATCGATCTCGGCGTCGAGGACCGAGCTGATCTTGTCCATCGCTGCGTTCGCCGCCTGCACCTGCCCGTACAGCTCGGACAGCTCCTGCAGCGGCTGGAAGACGAGCGCGAGCAGCCCGACGGCCGCGATCAGCGTGCCGATCTCGAGCGTCCCGGCATCCAGCAGCCGCGCACCCGCGTACAGCACGGCCGCCGTCGCGACGACGCCGAGGAACTCGATCGCCGGAAAGAAGACGGAGTAGAGCTTCTGCACCCGCACGTTCGACTGCCGGTTCGCCTCGTTGAGCTCGTCGAACTCGGCCTGGAAGGCGCGCTCCCGGTTGAAGGCCTGGATCACGGCCATGCCGGCGACCGATTCGGCGAGCTGCGCCGTCACGATCGCGATCCGCGTCCGCACATCCGACGCCGCCACGTGGGTGCGGCGCTGGAACCAGCGGGTGATCAGGATTCCCGGCGGCAGCACGCACAGGGCGACGAGCCCAAGACGCCAGTCGAGCAGGAAGAGCCCGGCGACGGCAGCGACGAGCGTCAGCGTGTTGACCACGAGGGTCGTCAGGCCCTGGTTGAGGACGTCCGAGAGCGCGTCGATGTCGCTTGTCAGCCTCGAGATGATCCAACCCGCCTTCTGCTGCGAGAAGTACCGCAGCGAGAGGGAGGTCAGGTGCTCGAAGAGGTCGCGGCGCAGCTCGAGCACGACGCGCTGGCCGATTGCGGCGAGGCCGAGCCAGGTCGCGGTGCCGAGCACCCAGGCGCCTGCATTGACTCCGACATAGGCGAGCACGACGAGGAAGAGCCGACGCTCGTCGCCATTCGCGATCCCGTTGTCGATCGCATCCTCGACGAGATGCCAGCCGACGACCGGGGCGGCCGACGAGACGGTGGCCAGGAGCGCGACCAGCGCCAGCTGTGCCTTCTTGTCGCGCGCGTACGCGCCCAGGCGAGAGAGGCCGGTACGGTGCTTACGCGGCAAGGGCCTCGTCTCCGAAAAGAGCGCTGAAGGGGCCGTCGCTGCGCAGGAGCTCCCGCGGAGGTCCTTCCTCGACGATGCGACCGTCCTGAAGTACGAGTGCGCGGTCGGCGACGCCGATCGTCGAGAGCCGCTGGGTCGCGACCAGCACCGTCCGGCCTGCGACCGCGGGCCGAAGGTTCTCGACGAGCAGGCGTTCCGTCTCGGTGTCTACCGCCGACATCGGGTCGTCCAGCACGAGGACGCGCGCCCTTGCGAGCAGCGCCCGCGCCAGTGCCACCCTCTGACGCTGACCACCGGAGAGGTTGACGCCGCGCTCGCCGATAAGCGTGTCATAGCCCTGCGGCAGCTCGTCCACGAACGTCGAGACGCCGGCGGCCTCGCAGGCCTCGAGCACCTCCGCCCAGTCCGCATCGGGGCGCGCCGAGAGCAGGTTCTCGCGGAGGAGCACCGAGAAGAGCACCGGCTTCTGCGTCACGATCGCGACTGCCCCGCGCAGCTCGGCGACCGGAAGCTCGCGCGTGTCGACGCCGCCGACGAGCACGCAACCCGCGGTCGGATCGTAGAAGCGCGGGAGGAGGTTGAGCAGCGTCGTCTTCCCGGCGCCGGTCGCACCGCAGACGGCAACGATCTCGCCCGGTTCGACCGCGAGGTCGACGCCGCGCAGCACCTCGGAGCCGCTGCCGTAGGCGAAGTGGACGCCCTCGAAGCTGACCTCGAGCGGGCCTGGCGGAAGTGTCCGCGGCGCGTCAGGCTCCGCGAGCGGCTCGATCGCCTCGAGCCAGGCGAAGCTGCGGCCGGCGGAGGCGACGGCACGCTGGCCGAGATTGATGATCCAGCCGAGCGCTTCGAGCGGCCAGACGAGCTGCAGGAGCAGGGTGATGAAGAGCATGAATTCCCCGATCGTGAGCGCGTCGGCGATCACCTCGCGACCGCCGAAGTAGAGGACGGCGGCGATTCCGAGGCTCGGCAGGAACAGCAGGCCCGGCAGGAACTTCGCCTCGACCGTCGCCTGCCGCATCGTCTCGTGGCGCACTGCCTCCGCGCGGCCGAGGAACCGCGTCCGCACGTCGGCTTCGCGGCCGAAGGCCTGCACCATCTCGATCCCGACGACGGCCTCGTCCGAGGCCTCCGTGAGGTGGCCTTTCTTCGCCTGAACGAGCCGCGAGATCGGGAACAGGCGGTGCGCGAAGTACCAGGTGAGCAGTGCGATCGCGGGCAGTGCCGCAGCTGAGATCAACGCGAGCCGCGCGTTCACGACGAGGAGCACGATCCCCGCCGCAGTGATCATCATGGCGCTCTGGATCCCCTGCACCACGCCCCAGCCGATGAAGTAGCGGACTGGATAGATGTCATTCGTCGCGCGCGAGATCACCTCGCCCGTCGCGTGCCGGTCGTAGAACGCCCGCGGGTAGCGCAGGTAGGCGTCGTAGAGCAGGCCGCGCATCCGCGCCTCGACCGCGATCCCGATCCGGGCGGTCGTGAACCGGCGCAGGAAGTTGACGCCGAAGCGAAGCAACGCGACGCCAAGGATGGCCAGGAGATAGGGCACGAGCCGGTCGCGTTCCGCCCCGCGGATGGCGTCGTCGACGACTCGCTGGATCAGGAGCGGGATCGTGATCGAGAGCACGGTGAAGACGACCGCGCAGGAGAGCCCGATCGCGACCAGGCGTCGCTGCTCCCACCAGAGGGGGAAGAGCCGGGCCAGTGTCGGCCGCAGCGGCAGATCGGGTGGGTCGACGACGGTCATTGGACGGTGCTCGCTTTCCACGGCCTTCTTCCTGCAGGGCGCCGCGGGGTGGCCGGGACGGGTGCGACGTGAAACGCCGGGGCGCTACCGCGGCGAGACGCCGGCGGGCGTGGGTGCGCCCCCGAAGAGGCCAGCACGGGTGAGGCTCGGATCGAAGCTCATTGCAGCCCTCCTCTCGGCGTCGCACGCGGGAACCGTCCGACGATACCAGTCGCTGCCGCACGACTGCTTTTCTGATGTCTTTATGACTTGACGAGACATCATTTTGATGTCATAATGCCTTCATGCAGATGGCACCGTACGTTCAGGCACTCCAGCAGGATCTCGCTGCGGCGGCGTCCGTCGCCGGCGACGAGGCTTCGCGTGAGGCCGCCAACCGGCTCGCGCAGGCGATCGAGCCGGCGCTGCACCTGCGGCTGCTCGACCTGCTCGGTGAGCTCTCGCTCACTCTCACGGGCCAGGTCCCCGGCCGGATCGAGGTGCGCCTCGTCGGTCGCGAGCCCGAGCTCGTCTACGTGGAGGAGGAAGAGTCGGAGCCCCCCCCGACGGCGGCTGCCGACGACTCCTTCTCCGCTCGCATCACCCTGCGCCTGCCGGAAGGACTGAAGGCGCAGCTCGAGGTCGCCGCCAGCACCGAGGGCGCCTCCGTCAACACGTGGATCGTGCGGGCGCTCCAGCGCGCGCTCGAGCCACGGACCCGTTCCGTCCGCACCGGCCGCCGTCTGAGCGGCTTCGCGGACAGCTGAAAGGAGAAGCACATGTCCCGCTTGTACCCGATCTCCTACGGCGCCGGCGTGCTGCTGGTGCCCGATCTCGCTCCGCCGAGCCGCGACGAGCGCATCGTCAGGCCGACGCGGAAGGAGTCACGCCGTGCCGGCCTTTGAGACCCCGGGACCAACACGGCTCCGCGTGCGTAACCCCGCCGGCCTCCTCACGATCGAGGCGGCCGAGACGGACAGGACGACGGTCGAGCTCGAGCCGCTCCGAGACGACGAGGCTACCCGGGAGGCCATCGAGCAGGCGACGGTCGAGCTGAACGGCGACGAGGTGCTCGTGGAGATCGGCAGCGGCGGCAAGGGCTTCGGTTTCGGCCCGGCCTGGATCTCGTTCGGTCGCACCCCGCTCGTCGGGATCAGGATCAGTTGCCCGGAAGGAGCGGCGCTCGACTACGCCACTGCCTCGGCCGACCTGAACGCGCGGGGGCGGCTCGGCGGAGTGGAGGCCAAGTCGGCATCGGCGGACGTCTCCCTGGAGGAGGTGGCCGGGCTGCGCGTTCACTCCGCGAGCGGCGACGTTCGCGCCGGCGTCGTCGACGGCGACGCACGCGTGCAGACAGTCTCGGGCGACGTCCGTCTCGGGACGGTCCGAGGCGTCGTCGCCGCGACGCTCGTCTCGGGCGACGTCAGCGTCGAGGACGCGCAGTCGGACGTGGAGGCCAAGACAGTCTCCGGCGACCAGCGTGTAGACGCGATCAGACAGGGCCGGATCAAGCTCCAGTCGGTCTCGGGCGACGTGCGGATCGGCGTTCGTCCCGGTACGCGACTGCGCATCGACGCCACCTCGACGAGCGGCGACATCAGCTCGGAGTTCGACGTCAAGGATCGTCCTTCGGACGAGCCGATCGGAGCCGAGGCGACCCTCCAGATCAAGACCTTCAGTGGCGACGTCGAGATCGTCCGGGCGGCAGCGGTGAACGCCTGAGCATGGAGCGGCAGGAAAGTCTGTGGCGCCACCGCGACTTCCTCAAGCTGTGGTCGGCGGAGACGGTCAGCCGCTTCGGCTCCGAGGTCTCGAACCTCGCGCTCCCGTTCGTCGCGATCGTGGTTCTGAAGGCGAGCGCATTCGAGGTGGCGCTGCTCGGTGCGCTCGAGTTCCTCCCCTTCCTGCTCTTCACGCTGCCCGCGGGGGTGTGGATCGACCGGCTCGCGCGGCGGCCGATTCTCGTCGCTTCGGACCTCGTGCGAGCCGTCGCGCTGGTGAGCGTGCCGATCGCCTACGCCTTCGACGCCCTCTCGATCTGGCAGCTCTACATCGTCGGTTTCGTCGTCGGGATCGGGACCGTCTTCTTCGACGTCTCCTACCAGTCGTACCTGCCCTCGCTCGTCCGTCGGGAGCAACTGGTGGACGGGAACTCGAAGCTGGAGCTGAGCCGCGCCACCTCGCAGACCGGCGGCCCGGGCCTGGCCGGAGCCCTCATCGGTCTCCTCACCGCGCCCGTGGCCGTGCTCGTCGACGCGGTCAGCTTTGTCGTCTCGGCAGTCTTCCTCGCTCGGATCAAGGTCCGGGAGGAGCTGCCGTCGCGCGATGTCCGCCGTGCGCTGCGGGTCGAGCTCATGGAGGGATTGCGCTATCTCCTTGCCGACCGGCGGATCCGCGCGCTCGCGAGTTCGACCGTGCTGTTCAACTTCTTCGGCCAGATCACGTTCTCGATCTACCTCGTCTACGCGGTGCGCGAGCTGGGCCTCGGCGCCGGCACGATCGGTGTCCTGCTCGCGGTCGCGAACCTCGGCGGTCTCGCCGGCGCGGTGCTCGCCCGGCGCATCTCGAGCCGGCTCGGGGTTGGCCCGACGATCGCCGTCGGCGGCGCGTGCTCGACGGCTCTCATCCTCGTTCCGCTGGCGCCGCAGTCCCAGCCGATCCCGTTCCTCGTCGCGTCCGGGCTCGTGATGACTTTCGGCGTCGTCCTCTTCAACATCACGGGCCTCAGCTTCCAGCAGGAGATCACGCCGGACCGCATGCTCGGCAGGCTCAATGCCTCGCGGCGCTTCCTCGTCTGGGGCGTGATCCCGCTGGGCGCGCTCACAGGCGGCGGGCTCGCGACGGTGATCGGCCTCCGCGCGACGCTGTTCGTCGGCGCGATCGGGATCGCGTTCGCCGTCGTGCCCATCCTCCTCTCCCCGCTCCGTTCGCTCGGCCCGGGTCAGTCTGTCGCGAGCGCCTCGGCGAGTAGCGCGCAGGCGTAGCAACGCCACGCAAGCTCCGGCTCTTCACGGAGTCGGGTCAGGGCGGCGTCCACGGCGGGGAGTCCCTCCGACTCGCCGTGGAGCCGCTCCAGTCCGCGCATGAGCTCGGTGCGGGCCGCCGGTGCGTCCAGGTCGGCGGCGAGCGTTGTGACCGCGCGATCGTCGAGATCGAGCTCACGGCGTGGGTCGCCGCCCGTTGCAAGCAGGAGCTCTGAACGGCGCAGCGCGCCTCGGACCCGGTCCTCGTCGAGCGCGATCGCGTGGCCGGCGAGGTAGGCCAGCGGCGGGCCTAGCTCGGTGTCGGCCCGCTCGAGCTCCAGCAGCAACTCTCGCACGACAGCGACTCTAGGCTGACGGCCATCGCTCAGGCGGCACGGATGACCGAAAGGACGTATTCGTCCCGGCCCTCGCGCAGCGCGTCCACGAGCCGTGTCCGGCCGGAGATGCCGGCCCGGCTGGTGAGCACTGTGTAGAGCCGTTCGTCGCTCAGGCCTGCCGCGCGCCCGGCCGCGACCAGGCGAGGCACGACCGGCAGCGGCTTGCCGTCGGGCGCGAACTGCCACGCCGGGTACAGGTAATCCTGACCCCCGGGGCGGCGCACGCCGAGCAGATCGCCGGCGCGACGCATCGCGTCGAGCCTGTGCGTGCCGATTCCGATGCGCGACGAAAGCCATGAGCCCGAAAGGGACTCTTCGAGAAGTCGGGTGTTCATGGCGAGATCATGCCCGAGGCGGGCGCCGCGTCACGCAGTGGCGAGGCGTGTGCGCCGGCGGCCGGAGCCGGTGAGCGTCCAGCGGACGCCCTGCACGGCCCAGCCCGCGAGCGCGAGGAGCAGCAACCCGAAGGCGATGACAATGAGGAGGAGCCAGCGCTTCACGTCACGGAGGCTAGGAGGTTCGGCGCAGGAGAGCATCGGCCGCGACGCCGATCTTCGTCATCCTGGAGGCTGATCTTCGGATCGGTCAGGCGGAGGACGCGCGCGGAAGCGCAAGCCTGGACTCCCGACAGGCGCCGTCGGGACCGCGACCGGCGGAAGGAGTCTTTGCCATAGTCCGGAGCGCATGGGGGAGCCCGTGGACACAGGAAAGCCCATGGACACACTGCCGGTCCGGGTGCTGATCGTGGACGATCACCAGCTCTTCAGCGAGAGCCTGCGCACCATGCTCGACCGAGACGGGCGCCTCGAGGTCGTCGGGACGGCGAAGACCGGGCGTGAGGCGCTCCAGTTGGCGAAGTCCGCCGCGGTCGACGTCGTCTTGATGGACATGTCGATGCCCGTTCTCGACGGCGTCGCTGCAACGCGGCGGTTGCTCGCGCTCGACCCGGCCCCGCGCGTGATCGCGCTGAGCGGTCACACCGACACCCTCAGTCGCGCGGCCGCCCTCGAGGCGGGCGCGTCCGCCTTCCTCTCGAAGACGGACGTGCACGAGAATCTCGGAGATACGATCGTCGAGGTGGCAGAAGGCAGAGGTGTCGGTTGACAGCGACGATGCACACCTTCCGCTTCTTGCGGCGGTCGTGTTCCTACTCGCGTCGTGCGGCGGCAATGACACCTTCCGGCGGCCGCGTCTGTTGACCGGCCTGACCACTTCGCCGTAGGATCGCCGGACACCGGGGTCGGAACAGGAGCGACGGACATGGGTGAGGCCCGGCAGGTCATGGACCGCGTCACGGAGACGGCGTTCGACGAGGATCAGGAAGCGGTGAAGAAGCTTTACGCCCCGGATGCAGTCGCCGAGACGCCCGACCAGGGGACGGTCAGGGGCCCGGACGCGATCGCCGCGTGGTTCGGGCAGTTCTCCGCTGCATTTCCAGACGCGTCTTGGGAGTCGGCCCACAAACACGAATCCGGGAACGTCGCCATCGACGAAGGGTACGTCGTCGGCACGCATACCGGACCCTTGGCGATGCCGGGCGGCGAGAGCATCCCGCCAACGGGAAAGAGCGTGCGAGTGCGCGGATGCGATGCCGCGACCGTGGAAGACGGGCTGGTGAAGAGCCACCGATTCTACTTCGACCAGATGGAACTTCTGGGTCAGCTCGGGCTCGCGCCCGAGGCGTAGCCACGCTCTGGATCGACGCGGTTCCATCGCGGCCGTCTTTCGCCATGGGCCGCGTGGCGATTCAGCACGAGCATCACGGCTCTGACCCTGGACGTGGCCACGAGAGTTATGGTCGACAAGACCAGAACATGATGCTAGAGTAAGAGTCGTGGCGACCAAAACTGGAGCTTCGGAGGCGCCAGCGGGCTACGACCCGTCGCGGTTTCCGGCGTTCGCGGTAACGGTGGATGTGGTGATCCTGACCATGTCCGAGGGTCTGCTTCACGTGTTGCTCGTGTGTCGTGGTGAAGGGCCGTTCGAGGGGATGTGGGCGATCCCCGGTGGCTTCAAGCGTCCCACGGAGACCTTGGACGAGGCGGCGAAGCGGGAGTTGGCCGAGGAGACCGGCGTCGATGCCGAGAGCCTGCTGACCCAGTTCGGTGCCTACGGCGATCCTGAGCGCGACCCTCGAATGAATGTCGTGACGGTCGCGTATCTCGCCGTCGTTCGCGATGTGGGGGCGGTCGTGGGTGGCTCGGATGCTGCGGCAGCGGCCCTGATCCCGGTGTCCGACGTGCTCAACGGAAAGATCGACCTGGCATTCGATCATCTTCGGATCGTGCGCGATGCGCTCGAGCGTGTCCGCGTCGAGCTCGAGATCACGGGCATCGCAACCGCCTTTGTCGGAGCGACCTTCACCCTGGCCGAGCTGCGGGCCGTGTACGAGGCCGTCTGGGGCGTGCAACTCGACGCCGCGAACTTCCGGCGAAGCGTCGTCGCAGAGAACGGTTGGGTGATCCCGACCGGGCGCCGAGCCCGGCCCGGCCCGGCCGGCGGCAGGCCCGCTGAGCTCTATCGGGCAGGACGGGCGTGGGAGCACGGCGGCCCGATCCACCGACTACCGCGAACCTGGGAGGCCAAGACATGAGAGCAGTCGTGCACGACAGGTACGGGCCCCCGGACGTTCTGCGAGTCGGGGAGGTCGAACGACCTGAACCGGAGGAGGACGAGGTCCTCGTCAAGGTCCACGCCACGACCGTCACCCGGACGGACTGCCACATTCGCCGAGCCGACCCGTTCGTCTGGCGATTCGTGGCTGGTCTCCTTCGCCCGAAGTACCGGACTCTCGGCACCGAGCTGGCGGGCGAGGTCGAGGCCGTCGGCGCGGCCGTCACCGAGTTCGAGGTCGGTGACCACGTCTTCGGCGTCACAGGGCAGTTCGGTGCAAACGCTGAGCTCATCTGCGTCCCGGAGAGTGGCCATATCGCGCACATGCCGGCCGACATGACCTTCGAGGAAGCTGCCGCGGTCTGTGACGGCGCACACCAGGCACTTGCGCACTTGAGACGCGCGAATGTCGGCAATGGCACGCGCATCCTCGTCTACGGCGCCTCCGGGTCCTGCGGCACGGCGGCGGTTCAGCTGGCGAAGCACTTCGGTGCGCATGTCACCGCGGTGTGCAACACGAAGAACGTGGAGCTCATGCGATCGCTCGGAGCCGACGAGGTCGTCGACTACCTAGCGGAGGACTACACCAAGAACGGCGAGACGTACGACGTCATCCTCGACGCGGTCGACCAACACTCGTTCCGGCGCGGTAGAGGATCGCTGAAGCCGGGAGGGCTCTACGTCGCCACCGACCTCGGGTTCCTCTGCCAGAACCCGTTCCTTGCGTTGTGGACGTGGCGGATCGGCGACAAGAAAGTGGTGTTCGCGCTGCCGCGGCACACGAAGGAGGACATCCTCTTCCTCAAGGAGCTGATCGAGGCGGGGCGCTACCGGGCGGTCGTCGATCGGACGTACCCGCTGGAGCAGGTGGTCGAGGCGACCGAGTACGTCGAGACGGGACAGAAGACGGGGAACGTCGTCCTGAGCGTCAGCAGCAACGGAGCCGGGGCATGAGAGCCGTCGTCCACGACAGGTACGGCCCGCCCGAAGTGCTGCGACTCGCCGAGGTCGAGCGGCCCGTTCCGGACGACGACCAGGTGCTCGTCAGGATCCACACGACGACGGTCACTCGGACGGACTGCGGACTTCGGAGCGCCGAGTACTTCATCAGCCGCTGCTTCACCGGCCTCCTTCGACCGAAGCAGAAGACACTCGGCATCGAGCTTGCCGGAGTCGTCGAGGAGGTCGGCGGGTCCGTCACGGAGTTCGAGGTCGGTGACGAGGTGTTCGGCGTCAAGACCGGCGCGCACGCGGAGTACGTCTGCGTCCGCGAGAGCGGAGCGATCGCGCACAAGCCGGCCGGCGTGACCTTCGAGGAGGCGGCGGTCGTCTGCGACGGAGCGGCCCTTGCGCTGGCCTGCCTGAGCAAGGCCGGTCCGCTGGAGGGGAAGCGCGTCCTCGTCTACGGCGCCTCCGGGTCCGTCGGAACCGCTGCGGTGCAGCTGGCGAAGTACTTCGGAGCCGACGTCACCGCCGTCTGCAACACGAAGCACCTCGAGCTCGTGCGGTCGCTCGGAGCCGACAGGGCGATCGACTACACGCGGGAAGACTTCACGAGGAACGGCGAGACGTATGACCTCGTCTTCGACGCCGTCGGCAAGCACTCGTTCAGGCGGTGCAGACGCTCACTGAAGTCGGGTGGGATCTTCCTCGAGACCGACCTGGGATTCATGTGGCACGTCCCGGTTCTCGCCCTCCTGACCCGGTGGCTCGGCGACAAGCGGGTGGCGCTCGGGATGACTCGGTACACGAAGAAGGACGTCCTCTTCCTCAAGAAGCTCGTCGAAGCGGGGAAGTACCGGCCGGTAATCGATCGCTCCTACCCGCTGGAGCAGGTGGTCGAAGCGACCAAGTACGTCGAGACGGGACAGAAGACCGGGAACGTCGTCCTGACGGTCAGCAGCAACGGTGCCGGGGCATGAGAGCCGTTGTCCGCAACACGTACGGCTCAGCCGATGTTCTCGAGCTCAAGGAGATCGACAAGCCAGAGCTCGTAAACGACGGCGTGCTAGTGCGAGTCCGCGCGGCTTCGATCAACCCGGCGGACTGGTACGGGTTGACCGGCGGGCCGTACGTTGCACGCGCACAGATGGGGCTGCTCAGGCCAAAAGAACAAGCACTCGGCGTCGACTTCGCCGGGACGGTGGACGCGGTCGGCAGAGACGTCGCGAAGCTTCGACCGGGTGACGAGGTCTTCGGTGGGCGGAGCGGTGCCCTCGCCGAGTACGTGTGCGTCCGCGTCGCAGTCGTGCCGAAGCCGGCCAACCTGACGTTCGAGCAGGCGGCCGCCGTGCCCGTGGCGGCAATCACCGCGCTCCAGGGCCTGCGCGACAAGGGGCAGCTTCAGCCAGGGCAGAAGGTCCTGATCAACGGTGCGTCGGGAGGCGTGGGCACGTTCGCCGTGCAGATCGCCAAGGCGCTCGGAGCGGAGGTGACGGGCGTGTGCAGCACGAGGAACGTCGACCTCGTGCGATCGCTCGGCGCCGATCACGTCATCGACTACACGCGTGAGGACTTCACCCAGGGTGACCGGCGCTACGACCTGATGCTCGATGTCGCCGGGAGCAGGTCGTGGTCAGAATGCAAGCGCGTACTCAACCCGAAAGCGACCCTGGTCATCATCGGAGCACCGAAGGGCAACCGTCTGATCGGACCTTTGAGTCACATCGTCAATGTCCGCCTGGCGGCATTGCGTAGCAGCCAGAAGGTCGTCTTCTTCGTCGCCAAGCTGACCAAGGCGGACATGACGGTCATGCGAGAGCTTCTCGAGGCCGGAAACGTGACACCCGTCGTAGACAAGCGTTACGAGTTGAGCGAAATCGCCGACGCTTTCCGATATCTCGGAGAAGGGCACGCCCAAGGAAAGATCGTCCTCACCATGTGAGGCGTACCCGAGCCCGGCTCGGTCAGGCGCCCACGCACGATAAAGAGGCCCCCGGGCGCCGCGATCGCGATTTAAGCCGGGCGGACGTAGACCTCGAGGCGGTTTCCGGCGGGGTCGGCGAAGAACACGGCGTAGTACCCCGGCGCGTATGGCATGGGCTTGGGGCCGCTGAAGTCGGTTGCGCCTGCGCTGCGGGCGATCTCGGCGATGCGGTCGACGTCGTTACCGCTCGCCACCCAGAAGGCGATCCGGTTCTCGTTCGGAACGTGTTCGTGACTCTCGGTAATGCCGAAGTACGCCGTTGACGGCAGCGGCTCGGTTGTCGCCCAGACTTTCCACTGCTCCCCGTGATACCGCTCCGTGAAGCCGAGAGGCGGGAGCAGCGCGTCGTAGAACGGAAGCGCCGCCTGGAGATCGGCGACGCGAAGGTCGACGTGACCGAACGGGTTCATCGATCGATGCTAACGCCTCTGCGGCGAGATCCCGCGGCGCTAGGCGTCTGTCTTCCTCTTGCCGCTCCGCAGGTTCGATGACACGAAGATGGAGCGTGCCGGGCTCGAACCGGCGACCCCCAGCTTGCAAAGCTGGTGCTCTCCCAACTGAGCTAACGCCCCGAACCGCTCTCAGTGTAGAGACTCGTCCGGCGAGTCGTTGCGGCGCAGGCCCTGCTGCTCGAGCGTCTTCAGGCCCCGGCTGAACGTCTGTGTCGTGCCCGTCCGGCCCCGCGAGCGCTGCTCGAGCCGCCGGATGCGCGCCTCCAGCTCGTCGAGTCCCGGAGAGGCCGGAGCCGCTCTCGCCGCGAGCGCTTGCTCGCGCCGAAGGAGAGCCGACTCACGCTCGCTGAGCACGTCGCTGCGGGCGGCGAGCTCGGCGCGCGTGCGGGAAAAGGCCTTCTCGGCCTCATGCAGCTCCGCAAGTCTTGCCTCGAGCCGCGCCAGCTCCTCGCGCGACTGCGGCTCGGGGTGTGGGCTCGGCTCGGGCTCCGGGGCGGCGGCCGGCTCCTGCTCGCGGGCCGTAACCGCTTGCTCGCGTGCATCGAGGTCCATGATGCGCGCATCAAGCTCACCGAAGCGCACCTCGAGCTCGCTGAAGCGCGCATTGAGCTCCGCGGCGCGCGTGTCGAGCTCGTCGGATCGCTCAGTCAGCCCCTCGGACCGCCCGGTCAGCTCGGCGTCGCGAGCGTCGAGCGCCGCCCCGCGCTCTGTCAGCGCCGCCTCGCGTTCCTTCAGCGCCGCCTCGTGCTTCTTCAGCTGCGCCTCGAGCTCGGCGAGCATCTTCGCGCTCCCGGCCTGTTTCTCCTGTGACGCGGAGAGGGGCTCGGCGGCCGCCTCGAGCTCTGCTGTGCGGATCTCGACCGCGCGTTCGCGTTCGGCCAGAGCCGCCTCCCGTGCCTCGAGCTCGGCGCCAAGCGTCTGGAGCTCTGCCCGCTGCCGGTCGTCTGCACGAGCAGCGCGGGCCTCACGCGCCTCGGCCAGGCGCAGGCGCACCGACTCCAGGCGGCTCGGAGCATCCTGCGACTCGGCCTCCTTCTCTGCTCTCGCGAGCGCCTTCTCGAGCTCGCGCTCCCGTGCCTGAACGCCGGCGACGCGCTCGGCGAGGACCTGCTTCAGCCGCTCCAGTTCCTCGGTCGCCTCGGTTCGCTGGCGGCGCAGCGCCGCGCGCTCCGACTCGATGTCGGAGAGCGCTTCCTCCTTATGGCCCGTCGGCCCCCAGAGCCGGCTCATCCGGGTCGATGGTACTCCAGCCCCCGGATCTGAGGGACTGGGATTACGCGGCGCGCTCGAGGCGCTCTTCGGCGCGGGCACGGCGGACGATCTCGTCCCGCTCCCCGAACCGGATGCGAGCGCGCTCGGCACGATGCTCGTCCCAGAGCCCCTGCAGGCGCTCGTCGATCTCCTTGATCTCGCTGACCACGGCCTCAGTGCGACCTCGGGAAAGCAGGTTCCACAGCTCCGTGCGCTGGGCGCTCAGGCGCTCGATCTCGGCATGGATGTCCGCAATCGTCCTCATGCTGGTGAAAACGAAGGGCCGCCGCCGGCGATTCCCTAGTCCTTGCGGCTCAACAGAAGCACAACAATCACGCACGCACCGACCACGGCGGCCGCAACTGCGATCACGTTCAGGACCGTCACCATCACTCGTAGCCGAGCTCGGCGAGCCGGTCCTCGTCGAGCCCGAAGTAGTGGGCCAACTCGTGCAGCACGGTGATTCTGATCTCGTCCACGAGCTCCGCCGGGTCGGGGAAGGATTCCTCGAGCGGCCGGCGGTAGATCGCGATCCGGTCGGGCAGCTCGCCGAAGCCCCCGCCCGTGCGCTCGGTCAGCGGGATGCCCTCGTAGAGCCCGAAGAGATCCGGATCGTCGGGGTGCTCGTCCTCGACGACGAGGGCAACGTTCTGGAGTCCGCGCGCGAGGTCGGGTGGCAACGAGTCGAGCGCCGCCCGTACGTGCTCGTGGAACGAGCCCACTCGACGTGCCTCAGTAGGCCGGCCGCAGCGGCCTGCGCTTGCGGAAGAGATACACCGTGAGCAGCCCGAACACGAATCCCCCCACATGCGCGAAGACCGCCACGCCGCCGCCCTCGGGCGGATGACGCAGCTGGAAGTTCGCGTCGTAGAGTTGGAGCGCGAAGTAGATCCCGAGGAAGACCCATGCCGGGATCTCGCGCAACACGAAGAAGATCACCGTCAGGACACGCGCGCGCGGCAAAATGAGGAAGTAGGCCCCGAGCACGCCCGAGATCGCGCCGCTCGCGCCGAGGTTCGGGATCTGAGCGGTCGCCTCGGACGAGGTCCCGAGCGTGATCGCGGTCTGGAGCCCGGTCGCCGCGAGGCCGGCGAGAAGGTAGAAGACGAGGTAGCGGGCGTGCCCCATGACGTCCTCGACGTTGTTCCCGAAGATCCAGAGGAAGAGCATGTTCCCGAGCAGGTGCAGCCAGTCGCCGTGCATGAACATCGAGGTGACGGCGGTAAGGGCCCAGTCCTGGCCGACCTGCACGCAGGAGTTCTCGAGCTCGCAGGGGTGGTAGGCGAGCTCGTCGACCGATCCCTGCAGGTTGGGGAGCTGGTAGAGCACCCAGACGAGCACGTTCGCGACGACCAGCGCGTAGGTGACGAGCGGCCGCGATCGCGTGGGCACGTTGTCGCGCAGCGGCAGCACGCGGCGATGCTACTTCGGGCGACTTGACAGTCTAAGGCTCAGGTTTTATTCTTCTAACCGAGATAGATGTCGAGTCAAGGAGGGAGCACCGTGGCAACACTGGTTCGTTGGGAGCCCTTCCGGGAGCTGGCGACGCTGCAGACGGAACTGAGCCGGTTCATGAACGGCCTTTCCGAGGGTAACGGCCGCACTACCCAGAGTTGGGTTCCCCCCGTTGACGTCTGGGAGACCGAGGACGAGCTCGTCTACGCGTTCGATCTGCCCGGGATCCCGCAGGACAAGATCACGATCGACCTGCATGACGACACGCTGACCGTCTCCGGCGAGCGGGAGTTCTCGCGCGAGCGGTCCGACGATGGGTTCTACCGCTTCGAGCGGCGCTACGGCAGCTTCAGTCGCGCCGTCGGGGTCCCGCAGGGTGTTGCGGAGGACTCGGTCAACGCCGATTTCCAGGATGGCGTACTCGAGATTCGAGTCGCCAAGCCCGAGGTGAAGAAGCCGCGGCGGATCCAGATCGGCGGCGAGGGCGAGTCGTCCGAGCAGAAGACGATCGAGGGTAAGTCAACCGCCTCGAAGTGAAGCGACGGCCGGCGCGCCCCGGCGGCGCGCCGGCTCGTCTCCGCCCTTGTAGAGTCGGGGCGTGGGCCGCTTTCCGCAGGGACTGAACGCGCAGATCGGGCACGAGTTCGCCGCCTCGCAGCAGTACGTCGCGATCGCGACCCACTACGACGCGCTCACGCTCCCGCAGCTCGCCGCCCACTTCTACCGCCAGGCGGTGGAGGAGCGGAACCACGCGATGATGATCGTCCAGTATCTGCTCGACGCCGGCGAGGAGGTGGCGATTCCCGGCGTCGACGCCCCGCAGACGAGCTTCGGCGACGTCGTCGCCCCCGTCCGGCTCGCGCTCGAGCAGGAACGGCGCGTGACGCAGCAGATCTCCGACCTCGCCCAGCTCGCCCGCGACGAGCGTGACCTCGTCGGCGAGCAGTTCCTGCACTGGTTCCTGCAGGAGCAGCGCGAGGAGATCTCCTCGATGTCCGCCCTGCTCGCGGTCGTCGAGCGCTCACGCGACAGCGTGATGGCGATCGAGGAGTATCTCGCGCGCGAGGCCGGGGGCGAGTCGCCGCTCGAGGCCGGGGCACCGCCCGCCGCAGGGGGCGCACTCTAGGAGGCTTCACCAGCCGGGATACGGCGCCTGGCGCCGCTCCACCTCGTTCCAGTAGTCCCGGTGGTCGACAACGAGACCGTCGTCGTTGAAGCGGAGGAGCGTCGTGCCTGCGAGCGTGAGCCGCTCTCCTTCCTCGAGCCACGTTGCCCACCACTCGACCGCCGCTCGGCCGCCGGACGAGACCGGCTCACCAAACCAGCATTCGACGTCGCGCTCGAGTGCAAAGTTCTCGCTCAGATAGCGTCGCACACCGGCGAGGCCGCAATCGGGCTCGCGGAAGGCGAGGGCGCGGTACACGGCCTCGTCCGCGTACAGGGACGCGATTGCATCGACGTCGTTCCCCGGCCAGCCGCGCGCCCACGTGGCTGCCCAGCGACGGGCGGCAATCTGAGTCTCTGCATCAGCTCCCACCGGCCGCGTCACCCGTCAGCGACGACAGCGTAGAGGTGCCGCTCCTCAGGCAGCCCCTTCAGCGCATGCGTGCCGCGATCCTCGAATGCGATGCCCGAGCCCGCGACAAGGTCGCGCACGGTGGCGGAGACAAGCACCTCGTTCGGCGCAGCCTGCGCTGCGATGCGCGCACCGGTGATCACGGCGACGCCACCGACCTTTCCGTCGATCTCCTCGCACTCGCCGGTGTGGAGCCCTGCGCGCACCTCGATGCCGAGCTCAGCGACCGCATCACGTATCGCGAAGGCGCAGCGGATTGCTCGTGCGGGCCCATCGAAGCTCGCGAAGAAGCCGTCGCCGGCCGTGTCGAGCTCCCGGCCGCGGTGCCTGGAAAGCTCTCGTCGCACGCGCTCGTGATGCGCAGCGACAAGCTCGCGCCAGCGCGAATCGCCGAGCTCGACGGCCTTCGCGGTGGAGTCGACCAGATCGGTGAAGAGGACGGTTGCGAGAACGCGGTCGACTTCAGGCGGGGCCGCCGTTCGGATGACCCCTTCGAGGAAGTCGCGGATACAGGCGAAGCCCGCGGCGGAGAACTCGTCCGGCATCAGCGCCAATCCCTTCCCGCGGAGCTTCTCGAGGCGCGAACCCGTCACGCGCTCGGCCACATACCGCGCATGCGGCTCAGAGGCGGTATGCCGGTACGTGACGAGGGTCGGGACGCGGATCGTCGGGAGCACGTCACGCACGTCGGTCTCGTAGTAGACGCGCATTTCCTCCGCGGCGGCCGAGGGTGAGGCGCTCGCGCGGTGGAAGCGGGCGAAAGACCGGCGCAACTCCTCCGAGGGGGTGTCTCCCTCGAGGAAGTACTCGAGGACAGAATCGATGTACTCGACACTGCCCCAGCTCGTGCGAATCCGGTTCAGCGCAGCCTCGGCGTCCTGCACCGAGGCGCCCCAGGGGTAGTCGGGCGCCCAAAGCGTGCGCGCGAACGGCTCGACGAGGACGAGGGCGAAGATGCGCTCGGGATGGGTCGCGGCCGCGAGGCAGGCCATCGCGGAGCCGTCGTGGATGCTGAGCAGCGCGGCCCGGCTGCTGCCGATCGCATCCAGCACGGCGCGCACGTCGTCGATCCTCTCCTCGAGGCTCGGCAGGCGGTCGGCGCGGTCGGAGAGCCCGGTTCCGCGCTTGTCGAACAGCACCAGGCGCGAGAACCTCGCGAGCTCCTCGTTCAGGTGCGCCCTAGGCGGGAACTCCCACGTCAGCTCGACGTTCGAGAAGAGCGGAGGGACAACGACGAGGTCGAACGGCCCCTCGCCGACTACCTGGTAGGCGATGCTCAGATCACCGCTGCGGACGTAGCGTGTCTCGGGCAGCTTCACGGCTCTAGTCCGGGCCGCTAGCGAAACGCAGGCAAGGCGGCGCGGATCTCCTCCGCGACCGCTTCCAGCTCGATCGGCGTGCCCGTCACGTCGGCGAGCAGCTCGTCCGCGGTCGGCTTCTGTCCGAGCGCCCACAGCTCGCGGAGGAGCGAGCCGGCCTCCCGGCGGCGGAACCAGTCCGTGCCGAACTCCCCCCTGAGGAAGGTCGTCATCTGCGCGGTGAACGCCCACGCACGGAGGTAGGAGGTGACGTAGTAGCCGGGGTCGATGTCCGCCAGGTAATCCGTGTCGCTCGGCTCCACCTTGAGCGCGTCGCCAAGGAGCTCGACGTAGCGGCTCCGCATCGAGGTCGGGTCGAGCGTCGCGTGGAACTCGATCTCGTAGAGAAGCTTCGCCGAGTAGCGGCGCACGTAGAAGAGCAGGTGCACGGCGCTCTGCGCGGCGAACTGCTCGGGCCGCGGGAAGTCGAGCATCCGCGTCAGCCACGCCCGATCGCCGATCAGGTGGTCGAAGAGCATCGCCCAGCCCTCGGTGACGGCGTTGTCGCCGAGCCGCTTCTCCTCCATCTTGAGGTCGGGCGAGGTGAAGGCGAAGTGCTCGGTGTGACCGGCCTCGTGGAAGAGCGCGTACCAGTCGTCCGGGCCGCCCTGCGGCTGGATCACGAGCATCACCCTGTCGGGGACCTCGATCGGCGCGCAGAAGGCCCGCGGGCTCTTCGTGGGCCGCTCCTCCACGTCGAGGTGGACGTTGGCCTGAGCGTCCAGGTCGATGCCGAGGTCGGCGAGCGTTCCGCGGAGAGCCGGCACCATCCGATTGGCGGGGAAGGCCTTGTCCCAGCTCGAGCCGCGAAAGAAGCGGCGAATGTCGTGGCGCTCCGCCTCGTCGAGCGAGATCCCTACGTGCTCGCGCAGCGCGCGGTCCATCGAGTCTTCGTAGAGCTGCTCCGTCGAGTCCAAAAAAGAGCGGCACTGGGTGGCGAGGCCTTGGAGATCCTTGCCGAATCGGTCGCGGTAGAGCTCGAAGTAGTTGGGGGCACCGAGCTCAGGGACCGCCTGCTGCGTCACCTGCACGGCGTCGAGGTAGAGCGGGTTCAGGTGCTCTTCGGTGAGTGCGTTGCGGGCGCTCTCGAGCCGCGCACGGGAGGCCCGGTCTGCGGTGTTCGCGATCGTGGGCGGCAGCATCCGGTAGCCGACCGTCCCGCCCTCATGTGGAGTCTCGAGCCTGGTCTCGAGGTCTGCGATCTTCTCCGAGTGCTCGCGAGTCAGCTCGCCGAGGTAGCCCTCGCAGCCGAAGCGGAAGAGCTCGAGGTTCTCACGACCGCGCACCGACTCACCCACGTGCTTGACCGTCTCGAGGTTCGTCAGATCCGCGTGACGGTCGTAGATCGAGCGGAGGTCGAAGTCCGGCTTCAGCCCGGCGTAGTGGAGGTAGTACTCCTCGTCGAGCTCTGCGATGAAGCGGTCTGCGCCGGCACGGTAGCCGTCGAGTTCTCGTTCCGAGAAAGGAGCCTCGCTCACGCGCCTAGGATACGCGGGGTGCGCGAGCTCAGGGTGCAGACGGATCGGCGCAGCCAGCTCGTCGACATCACCGCTCAGGTGCGCGAAGCGCTGGACGACCTCGAGGAAGCGTCCGCAGTCCTCGTCTACGTCCCGCACACGACCGCGGGCGTCACGATCAACGAGCACGCCGACCCCGCCGTGGCGCGGGATTTCGAGACCGCGCTCGAGCGGATCGTCTCCGAGGACTGGACCTGGCAGCACGTCGAGGAGGGCGAGGAGAACGCGCCGACACACATCCGGGCGGCCTTCATGGGCGCACACGCGCTCGTGCCAGTGCGCGACGGGCAACTCGCCCTCGGCACGTGGCAGGGCATCTTCCTCTGCGAGTTCGACGGTCCGAGACGCCGCTCCGTCTACGTGGCGACGCTTCGTTGATCGAGGTCGCGACCCTCAGCAAGCGCTTCGGCAAGACGCAGGCGGTCTCCGAGCTCAGCTTCAAGGCGCAGCCCGGCCTCGTGACCGGCTTCCTCGGGCCGAACGGCGCCGGCAAGTCCACCACGCTGCGGGCCGTGCTCGGGCTCGTGGGGCCGGACGCGGGAAGGGCCACGGTGCTTGGCCGTCCGTTCCGCGACCTCGATCGTCCGAGCGAGCGGGTTGGCGCGGTGCTCGAGGCCTCCCACGTCCATCCGGGTCGCTCCGGCCGGAATCACCTGCGGATCCTCGCCACCGCTGCGGACCTGCCCCGCTCACGCGTCGAGGAGGTGCTTTCGCTTCGAGCTCTCCGGTGCCGCGAAGCGTCGGGCCGGCGGCTACTCGCTCGGGATGCGCCAGCGTCTCGGCCTGGCGGCTGCGCTGCTCGGTGATCCCGAGGTGCTCGTCCTCGACGAGCCGGCGAACGGGCTCGACCCTCAGGGCATACGGTGGCTGCGCGACCTGCTTCGCGCGCTCGCAGCCGAAGGTCGCACGATCCTGGTCTCCAGCCACGTGCTGGCGGAGGTGGCTCAGACCGTGGACGACGTCGTCATCATCGCCGCCGGGCGGCTCGTGGTGCAGGCGCCGATGGAGGAAGTGATCGCACGAGCAGCGGGTGGGACGCGCGTTCGTAGCCCGCAGGCGACTCAGTTGGCCGCCCTGCTGGAGGCTCAGGGCATCACAGCACGATCCGTCGGCCAGGACGAACTCCTCGCTGAGGCCGACTCGGCTCGAATCGGGGAGCTCGCCGCCGCGAACCGGATCGTCCTCCATGAGTTGAGTGGGGAGCGCGCGACGCTCGAGGACGTCTTCCTCGAGCTGACCGGCGAGCCCGGAGAGCGTGGCGTATGAGCTACCTCTTCGTCGCGGAGCTGCTGAAGCTTCGCACCACCCGGGGCCCATGGGGGTACGTCCTGACCGCGGTCGGCCTTGCGGCACTCCTCACCGCGGGCACGATCGGCTCCCAGTCCCAGGAGGAGCGTCTCGGTTCGGGCTTCCAGTCCCGTCTCGTTGTCGACGGGGCCGGCGCGACGACGATCCTGGCGCTGCTCCTCGGGATCACGCTCGTCACGATCGAGTTCCGGCATGGCACGATCACGCCGACGCTGCTCGGCACGCCGCGGCGCGGCCGTCTGCTGGCCGCGAAGCTCCTTGCCGCCGCGGCGACGGGCATCGCCCTCTTCGTGGTTGCCTTGACGGTAATCGCCGCGATTGCGATCGTCTGGCTGGGACTGGTGGACGTGCCGCTACAGCTGGGAGGGGCGGCGGAGGTGGCGGGGCGCGTCCTTGTCTCGGCCGCCATTGCGGGTACGCTGGGCGCGGCCTACGGCGGAGTCGTGCATGCGCAGGTGGGTGCGCTCGTCGGGGCGCTCGTTTGGCTGTTCGTCGCAGAACCCCTGCTCGGCGGCCTGCTCAGCCTGATCGATGCGGAAGGCGTGGCCGATTACCTTCCCGGAGCAGTCGTTTTCGCGATTGCCGATCCCGCGAACGATGCCCTCGCGTTCGCGCCCGCCGTCTGCGTTGGGCTCGCGTACGTGGCCGTTGCCGGCACGCTTGCCGCCCTACGGACCGGTCGGCGCGACATCACCTGACCGCCGCTACGCTCCAGCGGTGGCTGCCCCGGTCCGCAGGGACGAGGAAATTGAGCTCACGGTCGACTCGCTCGCCTACGGCGGCAACGGGGTCGCGCGCCTGAACGGCTTCGTCGTCTTCGTCCGGCGCGGGCTTCCCGGTGACACGGTGCGCGCGCGTGTGACGAAGGTGAAGCGCGGCTTCGCCGAGGCGCTCGCGACCGAGGTGCTCCAGCCGTCCGCCCACCGGGTCGAGGCGCCGTGCGCCCACTACCCCGCCTGCGGCGGCTGCCGCTTCCAGGATCTCGACTACGAGGTGCAGGCGGCGGCGAAGGAGGCGCAGGTGCGCGACGCCCTCATCCGGATCGGCGGGATCCCCGAGCCGCCGCTCGAGCCGATCGTGCCGGCGTCCTCGCCCTTCTTCTACCGCAACAAGATGGAGTACTCGTTCACGCAGACCCCCTCCGGGCCGGCGCTCGGCTTCCACAAGGCCGGCCGCTGGGACGAGGTGCTCGAGGTCGAGAAGTGCTGGCTCACGACCGACCTCGGCAACGCGATCCGCAATGCGGTGCGCGACTGGGCGCGCGAGGAGGGGCTCGTTGCCTACGATCAGGAGGAGCAGACGGGCTACCTCCGCCACCTCGTTGTCCGCGAGGGCCGCAACACCGGCCAGGCGCTCGTGCTGCTCGTGACCGCACGCGGCGAGAAGTTCGAGAGGGGCTACTTCATCGAGGTGCTGCGGCGCTTCCCCGAGGTGCGCTCGATCCACTGGGCGATCAACGACACGCCCTCCGAGGTGACGAATCTGCCCTCGACGCTGCTCTGGGGGGAGGACGCGATCGAGGAGGAGCTCCTCGGCCTGCGCTTCCGCCTCCGCCCGAATGCCTTCCTGCAGACGAACACGGAGATGGCGGAGCGTCTGTACGAGCTCGCGCGCGAGTACGCGGGGTTGACCGGGGTCGAGACCGTCTACGACCTCTACTGCGGCACGGGCACGATCGGGCTTGCGCTCGCCAAGGACGCGCTCAGCGTCTGGGGCGTCGAGATCTCGGAGGAGTCGGTCGCCTGCGCGCTCGAGAACGCGGATCTAAACGGGATCGGCAACGCCGCCTTCTTCGCAGGGAACGTGGGCCAGTCGATCGAGGAGCTCGAGGAGCGCGCGGGGAAGCCCGATGTCGTCGTGGTCGATCCGCCGCGGGCCGGCCTCGCCGGCAAGGCGCTCAAGCGCCTTGGTGGGCTCGGGGCGCAGCGGCTCGTCTACGTCTCGTGCAACCCGACGACGCTCGCCTCGGACGTGAAGGTGCTGCGGGCGGGGTACGGCTACGAGCTCGTGCGCGTGCGGCCGGTCGACATGTTCCCGCACACGCCGCACGTCGAGACCGTCGCGTTGCTCGAAGTTCGGTGACCCGTGCGAAAATCGGGCGATGCCCGTGTGCAACCAGTGTGGTCGGGATGTAGCGCCTGACGACCGCTTCTGCGCGGCCTGCGGCGCAGCGCTTGCCGCCGCGGAGCCTGCGCGCGAGGAGCGGAAGGTGGTGACGGTGCTCTTCGCCGATCTGGTGGGCTTCACTGCGCGGGCGGAGGCGCTGGATCCGGAGGATGTGCGGGCGTTGCTGTCGCCGTACTACGCGCGTTTGCGTTCTGAGCTGGAGCGGTTCGGCGGCACGGTGGAGAAGTTCATCGGGGACGCGGTGATGGCCCTGTTCGGCGCGCCGCTCGCGCATGAAGACGATCCGGAGCGGGCGGTGCGGGCGGCGCTGGCGATCCGGGACTGGGTGGCGGAGGAGGGCGGTCTGCACGTCCGGATCGCGGTCAACACGGGCGAGGCGCTGATCTCGCTGGGCGCACGGCCGTCGGAGGGGGAGGGGATGGCCTCCGGCGATGTGGTGAACACGACGGCGCGCTTGCAGTCGGCGGCGCCGGTGGACGGGATCCTCGTCGGCGAGCAGACGTTCCGGGCGACCGAGCGGGCGATCGAGTACCGGGAGTCGGAGCCGGTGACGGCGAAGGGCAAGGCGGAGCCGGTCCGCGTCTGGGAGGCGATGCAGCCGCGCTCGCGTTTCGGGGTCGATCTCGCCGAACGAAGTCGCGCACAGCTCGTCGGTCGCACGCAAGAGCTCGACCTCGTGCTGGCCGCGCTGAAGCGCGTCCGGACCGAGCGGGCGCCGCAACTCGTGACGCTCGTCGGCGAGCCGGGGATCGGCAAGAGCCGTCTCGTTGCCGAGCTCTTCGCCGCGATCGGGCAAGGCGGCGAGCTGATCGCATGGCGCCAGGGTCGCTCCCTGCCCTACGGCGAAGGGGTGAGCTACTGGGCGCTCGGCGAGATGCTGAAGGCGCAAGCCGGCATCCTCGAGACCGACTCGCCCGAGGCTTCGGGCGAGAAACTCCGTGAGGCAGTCGGCCGCGTCCTCCCAGAGCCGTCGGATGCAGGCTGGGTCGAGAGCCACCTGCGGCCGCTGGCCGGTCTCGGCGGCGAGGACAGCGCCGGCGATCGCCGCGGTGAAGCGTTCGCGGCCTGGCGTCGGTTCTTCGAGGCGCTCGCGGAGCAGCGTCCGCTCGTGCTCGTCTTCGAGGACCTCCACTGGGCAGACGATGGGTTGCTCGACTTCGTTGACCATCTCGTCGACTGGGCGAGCGGAGTGCCACTGCTCGTCGTTGCGACGGCCCGCCCGGACCTGCTCGCCCGCCGGTCGGGCTGGGGTGGTGGCAAGGCAAACGCCGTGACCGTCTCGCTTGCGCCGCTGTCCGACGAGGAAACCGCTCGGCTCGTGCACGCGCTCCTCGACCAGGCGGTGTTGCCGGCTGAGCTGCAGCAGCAGCTCCTTCAGCGTGCCGGCGGCAACCCACTCTACGCAGAGGAGTTCGTGCGGATGCTGGTCGAGCGCGGCTCGGGCGGGGAGCTGCGGCTGCCGGAGACGGTGCAGGGTGTCATTGCGGCGCGCCTCGACGGGCTCTCGGCGGATGAGAAGGCGCTGCTCCAGCACGCGGCCGTTCTCGGGAAGGTGTTCTGGTCGGGTGCGCTGATGGCGATGGTAGGGCGGGAGCGCTTCGTCGTCGAGCAGAGCTTGCACGCGCTCGAGCGCAAGGAGTTCGTTCGCCGCGAGCGCCGCACGTCGGTCGTCGGCGAGACCGAGTATGCGTTCCGGCATCTGCTCGTCCGCGACGTCGCCTACGGCCAGATTCCCCGCGCCGCGCGGACGGAGAGGCATCGACAGGCGGCCGGGTGGATCGAGTCGCTCGGGAGGACCGAAGACCATGCCGAGATGCTCGCTCACCACTACCTTGCGGCGCTCGAGCTCGCGCGTGCGTCCGGACAGGACGCGCGGGAGCTTGCGGCGCCTGCCCGTCTCGCGCTCAGCGATGCCGGCGACCGCGCCCTTGCGCTCAACTCCGCGGCGGCTGCAGCGAGCTACTACTCGGACGCCCTTGCGCTCTCGCTCGCGGGGGACCCAGAGCGGCCGTGGCTTCTGTTCCGAAGGGCCCAGTCGCTCCACATCGTCGGAGCAGAGGAGCGAGCTGAGGCGCTCGAGGAGGCCTCACGGGCGCTACTCGAGGCCGGGCACACGGACGGGGCCGCCGAGGCCGAGGCGCTCCTGGCCGAGAGCTGGTGGCACCGCGGCCGGCGCGACCGTACCACACTGCATCTGGAACAGGCCCGCACCCTGGTCGAAGCGAGCGAGCCGTCGGCGGCGAAAGCGCGTGTGCTCGCGACGATCTCGCGCTATGCAGCGGTTGCGGACAATCGGGAAACCGCGGTCGAGGTCGGGCTGGAGGCGCTCGCGATCGCAGATCAGCTCGGGCTGGACGAGCTTCGCGCAAGTCTCTTGATCTCGATCGGGACATCACGCGGGGACGAGCAGGAGATCGTGCGGGGGATCGAGATCGCGCTCGCACGCAACTCGACCGAGGCTGCTCGGGGCTACAACAACCTCGGAGCGATGCTTTCGCGCCGGGGTGAGCTTGACCGCGCGCGCGAGTTCTGGCGCCAGAGCGGTCGGGTCGCCGAGCGGCTCGGGCACGCCGCGCTCGCTCGCTACGCGCGCGGAATCCTCGTGTTCGTCGAGTTCACGGCAGGGAACTGGGACGAGTGCGTACGCGTCGCCGACGCATTCATCGCGGCGTGCAAGGAAGGCTCGCCGCACTACCTGGAGGCTCACTCCCGCCGCAATCGGGCGCGGGTCCGACTTGCACGGGGAGACGAGGAAGGTGCGCTCGACGATGTTCGCGCCGCCCTCCCGCTCGCACGCGAGGCCGGGGACGCGCAGGTACTCCAGCCGGTACTCGGCATCTGCGCCGCGGTGCATTACGCGCTCGGCCGATTCGACGAGGCCGGAGCGCTCTTAGACGAGCTGCTCGCAGGCGGGAGCGTGCAAACGTTGTATGACGTCGAGCTCGCCTGGCTCGCCGAGCCGCTCGGCCGCACCGCCGAGATTCGGGCGTTCATCGAGGAGCCGAACGAGACGCTCTGGTCGGTCGCTGCGCTCGCGGTGCTCGACGGTGAGTTCGAGCGCGCAGCCGAGCTCTTTGGCAAGATCGGATCGGTTCCGGACGAGGCGTACGCGCGGCTTCGGGCCGCCGAGCAGCTCGTCACGCAAGGCCGTCGCGCGGAGGCGAATGCTCAGCTGACCAACGCGCTCGCCTTTTATCGCTCGGTCGGGGCGACGCGCTACATCCGGGAGGGCGAGGCGTTGCTGGCGGCGACGGCATGATCGTCTGTCCTGCTTGCGGCCAAGAGAATCCGGGAGGGTTTCGGCTCTGCGGGATGTGCGGTGCCGCACTCGCCGCCGCGGAGCCGGCGCGGGAGGAGCGGAAGGTGGTGACGGTGTTGTTCGCGGATCTGGTCGGTTCGACGGCGCGGGCGGAGGCGCTTGATCCGGAGGATGTGCGGGCGATCCTGGCGCCGTTCTATGCGCGGCTGCGTTCGGAGCTGGAGCGGTTCGGCGGCACGGTCGAGAAGTTCATCGGGGATGCGGTGATGGCCGTCTTTGGGGCGCCGGTGGCGCACGAGGATGATCCGGAGCGGGCGGTGCGGGCGGCGCTCGCGATCCGGGATTGGGCGTTGGAGGAGGACAGCATCCAGGTGCGGATCGCGGTGCATACGGGCGAGGCGCTGGTGTCGCTTGGTGCGCGGCCGGTGGAGGGGGAGGGGATGGTGGCCGGCGATGTGGTCAACACAGCGGCGCGGTTGCAGTCGTCCGCGCCGGTGAACGGGATCCTGGTGGGCGAGCAGACGTTCCGGGCGACGGAGCGCGCGATCGAGTACCGCGAGCACGAGCCGGTGGCGGCGAAGGGGAAGACGGAGCCGATCGGCGTGTGGGAGGCCGTGCAGGCGCGCTCGCGCTTCGGCGTCGACCTCACGCGGGCTTCGGGTCTCCTCGTCGGCCGCGAGCAGGAGGTCGAGCTGCTCGTCGCGGCGCTCGCGCGCGCCCGCGAGGAGCGGGAGCCGCAGCTGGTGACGCTCGTCGGCGTGCCGGGGATCGGCAAGAGCCGCCTGCTGGGCGAGCTCTTCGCCGCGATCGACAAGGGAAACGTCCTCACCACCTGGCTGCAGGGGCGGTCGCTGTCCCACGGCGAGGGGGTCAGCTACTGGGCGCTCGGCGAGATGGTGAAGGCGCAAGCGGGGATCCTCGAGACGGACGCCCCGGACGAGGCGGGCAAAAAGCTGGGGGAGGCGGTCGGGCGCCTGTTGCAGGACGAGGCGGAGGCGGCGTGGGTGGAATCGCATCTGCGGCCACTCGCGGGCATGGCCGCGGACGACCTTTCCGGTGACCGCCGTGGGGAAGCGTTCGCCGCCTGGCGCCGCCTCTTCGAGGCGCTCGCGGAGGAGCGGCCGCTGGTGCTCGTCTTCGAGGACCTGCACTGGGCCGACGACGGGTTGCTCGACTTCATCGACCATCTCGTCGACTGGCTGACGGACGTGCCCGTGCTCGTGGTCGGGAGCGCGCGCCCCGAGTTGCTGGCGCGCCGGCCGGCCTGGGGCGGGGGCAAGGCGAACGCGACGACGGTGTCGCTCTCGCCGCTCTCGGACGAGGAGACCGCCCGGCTCGTGCACGCCTTGCTCGAGCAGTCGGTGCTCCCCGCCGAGGTGCAGTCCGCGCTGCTCGAGCGCGCGGGCGGCAATCCCCTCTACGCGGAGGAGTTCGTGCGCATGGTGGCCGAGCGCGGCCATGACCGGAGCGAGCTGCCGGAGTCGGTGCAGGGGATCATCGCGGCGCGCCTCGACGGCCTCGATCCCGAGGACAAGGGTCTGCTGCAGGATGCCGCGGTCGTTGGGAAGGTCTTCTGGTCGGGGGCGCTCGCCGCGATCGGCAGTCGCGAGCGCTTCGCGGTCGAGGAGCGTCTGCACGCGCTCGAGCGGCGGGAGCTCGTTCGGCGCGAGCGGCGCAGCTCGGTGGCCGGGGAGAGCGAGTACGCATTCCGTCACGTACTCGTCCGCGACGTCGCCTACGGCGCTATCCCCCGCGCCGGTCGCGCCGAGCGGCACCGCGCCGCCGCCGAGTGGATCGAGGCGCTCGGCCGGCCGGAGGATCACGCCGATCTCCTCGCCCATCACTACCTCTCCGCGCTCGAGCTCGCCCGGGCGGCGGGGACCGATGCCGGCGTGTTGATGGACGCGGCGGCCGCGGCGCTCGTCAGCGCCGGAGACCGGGCGTCCGGCCTCAACTCCTTCGCGAGCGCGGCGCGCTTCTACGATGAGGCGCTCGGGCTCGGAGTGGACGAGCGCGACCGGCCGCGCGTGCTCTATCGGCTCGGCGCCGCGCTCCACCTCGCGGGCAACGAGCGCCGGATCGAGATCCTGGAGCAGGCGCGCGACCTCCTCGTCGCCGCGGGCGACCCCGAGACCGCGGCGGAGGCGAGTCTGCTGCTCGCGGAGGCCTGGTGGTTCCGCGGCCAGCGAGATCCCGCCCGGAAGCACCTCGCGAGGGCGCAGGAGCTCGTCTCGGAACGCGACGCGTCACCGGCGGCGGCGCGGGTGTTCGCGCAGCTCGCACGCCACAGCATGCTCGGGGACGAGAACGAGCAAGCGATCGAGTCCGCGCGGCAGGCGCTCGCCCTCGCCGACGAGCTCGGGCTCGAGGAGGTCCGCGTGCTGGCCCTGAACGTCGTCGGCACCGCTCGGGTCGGCACCGGCGACCGCGGCGGGATCGCCGACCTCGAGCGGGCGCTGGAGCTGGCGCTTGCCGCGAACAGCCCTGAGGCGGCGCGCGTCTACAACAATCTCGGCGCCGTGCTCTACGGGCAGGGCGAGATCCGCCGCGGCGGCGAGCTCTGGCGTGAGGGCAAAGAGGTTGCCGAACGGCTCGGGAACGCGACCGTCGGTCGCTACCTCAGCGGCCACGTGATCCGGCTCAACTACGACAACGGCGATTGGGAGGAGGCGCTTCGGGCCGCGAACGCTTTCATCGGCGAGTGCGAAGCCGGGTCGCCGCACTACCTCGAGGGAGAGGCGCACGGCATCCGCGCGCGCATCCTCTTCGCCCGCGACGAGGTCGACGGAGCGCTCGCAGCCGTGGCCCGATCAGTGGAGCTCGGGCGCAAGGCGAAGGACCCCCAGGCGATGCGACCCGCGCTCGGCGTTCACATGCGTATCAACCTGCGGCTCGGCCGCATCGCCGAGGCTCGGGCGGCTGCGCGGGAATTGCTCTCGCTGGGTGGCGGGATGGTTGAGCTCGCCTTCGCCGCGGACCCTCTCAATCTCGGTGACGAGGTCGGCGCGGCGATCGCGGAACGGCCCGAGACGCGGTGGACGCAGGCGGCACGCATGATTCTCGAGGGGCAGCTCGAGGATGCGGCCGACCTGCTCGAGCACATGGGCGACCTTGCCTTTTCCGCCGACGTGCGGCTCCGAGCGGCGAAGGCGCTCGTCGCGCAAGGTCGCCGCGCTGAGGCGGACACGCAGCTCTCCAAGGCGGTCGGCTTCTACCGCTCGGCCGGCGCAAAGCGCTACCTGCGGGAGGCGGAGGCGCTCCTGGCCGCGACGGCGTAGCTACCGGCGCCGGAGCGCGCGCCAGAGCAGATCGACGTTCGGCAGCAGGAAGCCGAGACAGATCGCGGGCAGCGCCGGCAGGCCCGCAACATCCGTCGTCGCCGTCAGGGCGAGCGTGAGGCCGAGCAGGGCGACCATCGCCACCCACGTCCAAGCCACCCGCAGGCCAAAGCGCGCGGCCGCGCCGAGGAAGAGCGAGAAGAAGAGGATGTCCGGCGGACCGATGTTGGCGCTCTCGTCCTCGCCGGGCACGCGGAAGGCGATCGAGACGTCGTCGAAGACGCTGGGCTGCTCCGAGACGATGTAGTCCGTCGGGCCGCGCCAGACGGAGAGCGCGTCGACGAACGGGATCACGACCGCGATCAGCACCGCCCACGAGACAGCCTCGAAGTAGCCGAGGAACCAGAAGCCGAGCACAACGAGCGCGAAGAGCTTCGCGAGATTGAAGAGGACGTCGAGCTCCGCCAGGCGTAGCAGCAGGGCGAGTGCCACGAGGGCGAGGCCGACGACGAGCAATCCGCGGCGTAAGGCGAGCGGCAGGGCGAGCCACGGGACGAGGAAGAAGGCGGGAATGAGGACGGCGGTCAGGAACGCGACGTCCCAGCCGAGGCCGGCTTCCCACAAGCCTCCGGCCACCGCAGTGTAGAGGGCGAGGAGTGCCGCCAGCGCGGCGAGCGCGCCCCAGCGCGCCCTGGTCAATAGGGCGGCAGTTCCTGCCACCAGGCGCCGACCGCCTTGAAGGCGTTCCAGAAGGCGGTCTTGGCGGGCGCCTCGTCCAGAGCGGTGTCGATGTCGGGCACGACCAGCGCCTCGATCGTCCCGGTGAACCGCTGCAGCCCCTCGCCGGCGGCGTCGACCGGATCCGCGAGCGGGAACTCGAGCGAATTGAGGAACTCGACGGCACGCTCGCCCATGACCACCAGGAGCTTGGGCTGGACGATGTGCAGCTCCCGAAGAAGCCACGGCCGTGCCTCGTCGGGATCCTGTCCGACGAACTTCAGGCAGTTGGTCCCGTAGACTGCCATCGCGTCGACGCGCAGACGCTGCAGTGACTTCAGGAGCGCCTGGCCGGCCCGTCCGTAGAACGCGACGCCCTCGTGCACCTCCGATGCCTGAGGCTCGTACTTGAGGAGGAAGACGTCCGCGAGGGGATGGCCCGAACCAAGCACGGGCACGTGCGCCTCGTCGCCGGTGCGGCCGATCTCCTCACCGAGCTCGTTGATCTCGGAGATCGCCTTCTGCAGGTAACGCTCGTAGATCTCGTCGGTGGGCACGGCGGACACGGTGACGTCCCTCTTTAGGGGTCTTCGCGCGATGAGCATCCGCTTCCGCGGATGCTCATCTTGCGCAATCGACCTGTTCTCCTCTAGCGCACTTTCTCCTTGACCTGCGCCACCCACTTGAGGCTCTGCAGGTAGGCAAGCGACTTCGGCCGGCGCAAGACCTCGGCGGTCCGAAGCGAGAGCATGAACTCCTCGGGCCCCTCAAACGCGCGCATCCGCAATGCCCCGGTGCCGACCCCCTGCAGCACGTGCGCGTCCGAGCCCGCACCGGCAACGAGGTTGTACTTGCGGGCGAAGCGGACAGCCTCGTCGTTGTACGTCTCGAACAGCAGGCGCGCGTTGTAGACCTCGAAGACGTCGATCTCGCCGAGGTGCCGGTGCAGCGTCCCGGGGTCAGGGATGGCGTGCATCCGGTCGAAAGGGTGAGGGAGGTAGACGAGGCCGTCCTGCTCTCGGATTGCCGCGATCGTCTCGGCGAAGCCGAGGCCGTGCGGGATCTCCTGCCGCAGGAAGAGCCCGATCACCTCGCCCTGTGCGTCGGTCTTGACCTCCTCGCCCGGGATCACGAACAGGTCTCGCCCGCGCGCCTGCTCGACGGCCTCGAGTGCGCCCCCGAACACGTTGTGGTCTGTGACCGCGATCGCGCCGAGCCCCTCTGCTTCGGCATGGTCGAGCAGCTCGTCAACCTCGATCGAGCAATCGTGCGACCACGAGGTGTGCATGTGCAGGTCGGCAACGATCCACGGACGGTCGCCGAGCGGCTTGGTGTCGCGGCGGGTGGCGCGGCGGCGGGTTCCGAGGCTTCGGTAGAGCGAGTCGAGCTCCCCCGCCACGTCTGCGAAGTCGCGTACCGCTGCGCGCGCCGTCTCTGTCTTGCGCCGGCGCAGCGGCTCGTCTTCCGCGAGGCGCGCGATCGCGGCGGCGACGAGCTCCGGCTGCTCGGCGACGCTCGGTGGTGCAGCGATGGCGGCTTCGCAGGCGGCGGCCTCGAGCAGCAGGCGCTCGGAGCCGGTTGGCGCCGGCGCGAAGATCTCGGCCGGAGCAAGCAGCCCGGCGCGGGCGGCGGGAAGGCGTCCCGAGCGGACATGAACGCGGTCTCGCAACCCGAGCGGGATCGCCGGCCGGGCGGAAAGCGGCTTCGTCCGCAGGAGCACGAGCTCCCAGTCGGCCAGCTCCCGGAGCGAGCGCAGGGCCGCGCGCGCGACGGGCAGCGACGCGGAGTGCAGCTCGACCACGATCAGCCTCCGCTTGGGCGCCGGTCGAAACAGGTCGACGTCTACGCCCGGCGAGAGTACGTGGTAGTCGCCCGGGAAGCGCAGTGCCGCGGCCGCGGCCGCGGCTTCCGACGTTGCGACAAGAGCGTCGATCCGAGCGAGGAGCTTCTCGCGCAGCGCTCGCCGCTGGGGATACGACAGCCGGTCCGGCGAGAGGAAGCTCGCGACCGACAGCGTCTGCGTATCACGCACCGCGAGGTACGAGATGCTGGGCAGGCCGGGCTCGAACCCGTGCACGACGTCGTAGTCGCCCTGGAGCAGGGCGAGAGAGAGGTTGGCCCGCACGCCTACCGGGACGCCAAGTCGCGAGCGGCGCGAGATGGGCACGCTGGGCCCGACCGCGATCACCTCGGCCACCTCGCCGCGGTTCAGCGCGCGCCGCCCGGCCAGCAGGTCGGCGGCGCGGCTCGACGGCGCGAGCACCGTGACGATGTTGCCGAGCGCGCGCAACTCCTTCGCGACCCCCCCGACGTGCTCATTGACCTCATGCGACTGCGACCAGGCGAACGGGGTCACCAGGCAGATTCGAAGCGACATCGCCTCACTGTATCGCCGCGCTTCGACCGCGTGGTCGAGCGACCGATTGATCGGTCAATCAGTGAAGGAATGAGGCGATTGATTCATCAGTCAATCTTTTAGGGAAAGGCTGTACGAAAGGGTGGGTTTGGAAAATATGAATCTGTTGCATGAATCGTTGCGAAACGACGTCGTGCCGGGTTGCTCGCCGCCGCGGCGGCGTCTGTTGCGGCGCTCGCGGGCGCGGGATCCGCTTCGGCCGACGAGCCGCTCGACCCCGCGCGGAACACTGTGACGCCGTGCGACGCGCTGGCGATCCCCGGCCACGGGTTCGCCACCCGCTCCGCGAAGAGCGTCGTGCACGTCGCCAACAAGTGTGGCGTCGTCGGCGTCGAGGTCGAGTTCCAGTCGCGCCGTGATGCGGCTGGGCGCACACGCGACTACGCGTTCATGTCCACGATGAGCGAGGGACTGAACATCTACGACGTCACGAATCCGCGGGTCCCGGTCACCGCGGGGAACTTCGCCAGCGCCGGCTGGCAGTTCGACATCCAGGTCCGCGGAAATCTGGGCGCTGTCTCCTTCGACGGGCTCGCCAACGACCCCGGCACGGCGTCGACGTGCCTGAAGACGTACTTCCCTGGCTCCAACGACCAGGGCGACGACATCCTGCGCTTTGTCTACAACCCGTCCGCGGCCGCCATGGCGCCGGTTGGTGGTCTCGCCGTGCCGCCCACTTCGTCGTCGAGAACCCGACCTGCATCGCCGTGCCACCGGGTGGCGCGCACAATTCGACGATCAACCCCCGGGGCACGTGGATGGCGCTCTCGAACACGTCCGACTGGTCGGTCGACGTCGTCGACCTCCGGCCGGTGACGACGGGCGAGGATCGCACGAACCTCCGGTCCGGCGACCTCGCTGCGCAGGGACGGTTCCCCGTCCACCGGTATCGCCTGATCGATGCGACGCGGCGGACGCCCGAGCGGTGCGAGACCCGTGCTCAGCTGCCCGGCCCCGTCACGTGCATCGTCATGCGGACTCCGCAGGGCGCTCCTGCGACGGGCCTCTGGCGGCCGCACGACGCGTTCTTCTCGCGTGACGGCAACACGATGTACGTCGCCGCGCTCAACGCGACGTGGATCGTGGACGTGAGCAACGTGCTCAGCTCGTCGTGCACGCCGAACCCGCACCCCGCGGGAGCAGTCTGCCAGCCGATCAACGTGCGAACGATCGCGATCATCCCGAACGCCGATCCGACCTCGACCGATCCGTCGCACCAGATCGAGCTCTCGCATCAGGCTGACATCACGCCCGACGGCAAGATCCTCGTCGTCGGCGACGAGAAGGGCGGGGGCGTGTCGAACACCGACTGCAACACGCGGCCGCTCGGGCGGATCGGCGGCCTCCACTTCTTCGCGCTCAGCGAGATCGAGGGTGTGGCGCGTTCGAAGGGCGCTTCCCCTTCGAACCCGAAGAAGCTCGGCGTCTGGGTGTGCCCGAACCCGATGGTCGGGCCCGATCCGGTTCAGGAGGCGAATGACGCCGCGAATCTGCGGCGCGGCGAGAGCGGCTTGCCGCGGTCCGAGCGCGGTTGCACAGTCCACGTCTTTCGAATCGGCGGCAACGGGACCGCGTCGCCGGGTCCGATCGCACCTGGCTTCGACGGCGTGTCGCGGCTCCCGGCCCGCCAGTTGACGGCGGCGCACTACGGCGCCGGGGTCTGGTGGGTCGACTTCTCGCGACCGCCGCGCGACAGCCTCGACGAGGACCCGCGCACGACGTGGGGCACGACACTCGGCTGGAACGTGATGCCGAGCGCCGACACGTGGTCGGCGAAGGAGTACAAGGGCCACATCTACGCCGGCGACATGACCCGAGGCTTCGATGTCTTCCGGCTCGACTTCGGTGGCCTCGTCGACCGCGACGACGACGACGGGGATGAAGACGTCGACGATGATGGCGACGGCGACGAGGACGATGACGGCGACGGCGTGGACGATGACCACGACGGCGACGACGACGACCGCGACGAAGATCGCCTGCTCGACTTCCTGGACAGGTAACTCCTCTCCGTCAAACCACGCGAGGGTCGGTCCCCCGGCCGGCCCTCGCTGCTTCTGAAGCCGAGTCGCGGGGCGGCGCGTGTGAGGTGGGATCGGCGGCGTATCCTGCAGAGTGCCACGCGCTATCCACCGCGAAGGGAATCGACTTTGAGCGACGTTACGATCAAGGCCCGCGAGAACGGCCCCTACCTCGTCACGGGCGCCTTCACGCTCACCGACGCCGACGGAACGGTCTACGAGCTGCCCGAGGGCAAGGCTGTCGCGCTCTGCCGCTGCGGCGGGTCGACGAACAAGCCCTTCTGCGACTCGACGCACTCGAAGATCGCCTTCGAGGCGGCCGAGCGGGCGGTTGCGGAGGCGGACGCCGACTAACCGGCCGCGCCGGCTGCGTAGAACGCGCCGAACGCGAAGAGGATCGCGCCGACGACGCCGTAGGCGAGTGGCGTCACGCCGTGACCCTGCGCCCGCGCCTGAGCGCCGAGCCGGTCTCGGAGCAGGAAGAGCAGCGCGCCCAGTCCGAGGACGAGCGCGCCCACGATGACCTTTCCGGCCTCCATCGGATGCGGACTAGGCGGCCGCCGTCGCCTTGCTCTTCTTCAGCGCGTTCTGGGCGATGAATCGAACTGACCCCCGGAAGCCGCGCAAACCCGCATGACTCCATGACCGCCACATCCGTAGAAGGGCGCCAAACCGCGCCCTCGTGAGGCCCCGGTGATGCCTCGGGAGCGAGAGATCAGGTGTCGTCACGGCCAGGCCAGGTCGATGCGTCACATCAAGAAGATGTCATGCGTAGGCTCACGACGTGGCCTAGGACCTCGCGGCCGGCGAAGGTGACGCGGGACCCAACGAACACCTACCGCAAGCCGCAGTGCTCAACTGTCACGCCAGAGGTCGCGGGTTCGAAGGGAATCTCGGTTCGTCTCTGGGTCAGAGAGGGTCAGGATCGGCAGTTCGCCTCGACCGAGCGCGAAGCTCCAGTGGCGGCATTCATCGGCCCGTATTCCTTCCGCGTTTAGCTCTGCCGCGCGTGGGGTAGACCGCTTCTGCATCAAGAGTGGGCTCCTGAGCCCCGGCAACCGGCGTCGCAGCCGACGGTCGCGCCGCCTCCGG